>Ga0233447_1003263_pt1 | contig 10533 bp, 13 predicted proteins | sample SI_124_October20_3_FD_183014 | JGI IMG/M metagenome (GOLD analysis project Ga0233447, IMG submission 183014) | Seawater microbial communities from Saanich Inlet, British Columbia, Canada - SI_124_October2016_135_MG | ecosystem: Environmental > Aquatic > Marine > Inlet | place: Canada: British...
ACCTGAACGGTTGTAACCACTCTTGATTTGATGAGTTTTCTCACCGCATTTTGGACATATATTCATATGCCCATTATCTCACAGTTACACCGCGATATTCGGCACTCCCTGAAGATTATAGTTTGTTTTTGGGGAAGGCAATTGTAGTAGAATTGATAAAATTGATTTTTTGTTTTAACTTAGTTATTCTAGATTCTAATAATAGACCTTATGAACACACAACCGTCCACTCCCAGCAAGCCATACGAAACCTTTTTTTCAATCACTGGGGTTATCGGCCTGATTGTTGACACTATCACCTTAGTGGCTTTTATAAGACAAGCACAATCTAAGGGATTTGAACTTGCCATTTCAGCAATTTCCCCTAACATAGAGATAGGAAGTATTTATATAGACTTTAGCGACTTAACCCTTGTTTTACTCATCTATGTAGGCATAGCATTTGCTTTTTCTTCTCTACAAGATTTAAAACATTCTAAATCTCTTTCTCCGATTCTTATAAGATTTCACCTATTAGTTCTGCCAAGTCTACTATGGTCTATTTTATTCTCTCCCTTGACAAATTACCAAATATACCTGAATGCTATGAGTATTTGGCTAACAGGAATAATTAGTTTGCTAATACTTCGTACAAGAGTTTCTGCATTAGATATTCTTAAAGATAGCAACTTCACTCTTTTAAGATTATTTATTGCGTGGATAATTAGCGGTCTCTTTGTCATGCCTTTATGGGTTCTCTTAGAAAGAAGCATATTTCATAACACCTGGGCTAGCTCAATTGGAGGCGTAATGATATGGGGGTTTAGTGGATTTGCAGTAACATTACTATATTGGGGAGGGATTACAGTCCTAATGTTCATTGTTTTATTGGGATATCTAATCTTAAACAAAAATATCAGTTATGAAATTCTATCCCTAAAAGGATCTTCAAGTCGATGGAAGCTGTAGCAAGTAAAAAGGAAAAACCTTTATGAAAATTACTCTGTGGGGACCAAGAGCCTCTGGAAAAACAACTTATATTACTATGGTATATGGGACAACAATTTTATCAACATCCAAATGGATTGTGCGACCAGAAGATGCTCTTTCTTCCAGATTTGTTATTGAACATATAGACACAATTCTGAATGGCAATTTTCCTTCGGCTACACTCCCTTCATCTGAGCCAACGTATTACACCTATAGCTTTAGTCTTCGTGATGAATCAACATCTCGACACAAACCTATAAGTTTTAACTGGGGTGAAACTATTGCGAATATTTTAAAATTAGATGGTCAACAACAAACAAGCTCAGGAAATTCAGATAACAATCAAGTGGTTGTTTCTTTTGCCGATGTTGCTGGTGAGCTCTATGAAGAAGAATCTCTAACGTCACAGTTGTGGGATCATTTGGCTGATAGTGATGGAATTTTATGTCTGCTCGACCCTAATGAGAACGGGGCAGATTATTTTCGAATGGTTTTTAGCCTTATGCAAAATTTATTTCTAAAGCAAAAGGAACTGGCTGGCGGATTAGTTAACGGACGAATACCACATTACATAGCATTTTGTTTTTCAAAGATAGATCATCCTGATTTCCATCCCTTAACTAATCAACATGAAAAAATTATTGAATTTCTTGCAACGCAAACAGGTATAAACTTAGACAATCTATTAAGTCCTTATGTTCTTCCAGAACGACTAGAGTATTTTACGATTTCATCTTTAGGAACGAGTGCAGAAATTGTCGATGGTCAGATACTGGCACCTCAGTCAATTAGCCCTATTAATATCCTTCAACCCTTAAGTTGGTTCTTTCAGAATATGGAAGGTTAGATTTTATGTCCACTTATTGTCTTCCGCAATTTGTTTATGGAAAAATTATTGCTAATGGCAATGATATATCTGGATTCAGGGTAGTTGGAAACACACCAGCTCTAACCGAAGAAGATTATCATAACTTTGTCACTGCAACCTTCTCTGGTCAAGTGTTTGGAATAAAAAACTTGCTTCCATCATATGGATTAACAGAAGCTGATTCATTAGGACGCAGAGTTCTTTTTCAAATTGAAAAAAGTATAGTGCCCGATAAACGTCGAGGGCCATTTCCTATTAGACGAGGTGTTATTGTAAGTCAAGAAGTATTTAATAATTTTAGTACACTTCAGATTGTAAAAGAGATTAACGAGTATAAATTTAATCGTGAGTATTCTTCATATGAAACACTCCCTTTTTTGTGTATTAAAACAGAAAAACGAACCTTACCATCAAACAAAACAAGTGATTTAAACAAGTACAATAAAATGCTATTATATATTCTTGATGCCTTGTTTTCGTCTAAATCTGTACTTGTAGTAACAAAAAACCCAGACCCTTTTTTTAGGATTGCATTAATGGACATTGTAATGTCCTTATTACCGTCATCGTTACAGAAGCAATTTAGCTTCAATACAAATATTTACGAGCCCTTAAATCAAGTAAACTTTAAAATTATGTTCATTCAATCTAAATTTGTCAACTTTTCAGAAAAGGTTATTGATATTGATTTCTTTTCTAACTTTGATTACAAACTTACAAGCCCATACACCAAGTACCTATTTTCTCTTATAACACAAAGCAAAATATCGTTTAAAGAATTAGCTAATTACTGCAAGAAAATTCTAGTAGACGCAAAATTTGATGAACATCATAGCGTATTGTTATATCGAGAGTTATCAAAAATAATCCAAAACCGTTAATTACTAACCTGGAAAATCATAACAAACCCAGCAGATTTTTTTCATGGTCTATATCCACCCTAATACTCCCCTACTTTGAACCACTTACAATAAAATCATCAACGAACTCATCGCTCATTACGGCTGAGAGGTATTTGGAGAAGTAAAAGGTAAATCCTGAAATTATGCAGAAAACACCAAATACGCTAATTGAGGATGTATTGATAACCTGGCTCCTCGAAGGCGATGTCTCCATCCAATATCAGGTACATCGTGATCTTTTAGACATTGAAAAGCTAGAACTGCGAGAACGCATCGCATCCGAAGGCTGGGCTGCGAAATTTCTCAGTGCTCGCAAAGCTGAAGGGCATTGGGGGCGTGGCTTTTATCAGGTCAAGTGGATCTCGTCACATTATTCGTTGCTTGACCTGAAGTATTTGAATATCTCCCCGGATGTGCCGGAAATCAAAGAATCCATCTTGCAAATTGCGCACAATCACAAAAGCGATGATGGAGGCGTCAATCCGCACCGAGACCACCGGGGAAACCCCGTTAGCGATATGTGCATCAACGGGATGTTCCTGAACTACGCCTGCTATTTTGGCGTCGAAGAATATGAACTAAAATCTGTGGTCGATTGCATCAACGGGCATCAAATGCAAGATGGGGGCTACAACTGCCGTATCAATCGTGGCGGGGCTGTGCACTCATCCCTGCATACGACTATCTCCGTTCTTGAAGGGTTATGGGAATACAAGAAAAATGGCTATACCTACAGATTGGATGAATTGGAGAAGATCGCAGCCGAATCACGCGAATTTATTCTGATGCACAGACTCTACAAATCGGACAAAACGGGCGAAGTTATCCACAAGAAGTTCACCATGCTCTCCTATCCCTCACGCTGGTTCTATAATATTTTGCGCGCGCTGGATTATTTCCAGGCTGCGGGCATAGATTACGATCCGCGTATGCAGGATGCGCTGGATGTATTAATGAAAAAACGCCGTAAAGACGGGACTTGGCCCGTGCAGGCAAAGCATGCTGGAAAAGTACATTTTGATATGGAGCAGACTGGGCATCCCAGCCGCTGGAACACCTTACGAGCGCTGAGAGTTTTGAAATATTTTGAGAACCGGAAATAAGATGAAAATATCGGTATATATCGCAACAAGTCTGGATGGTTTTATTGCCAGAGAAAATGGAGATCTTGATTGGTTACCAGGCAGTGACGGAGGCGGAGATGATGCTGGCGAAGACTACGGCTATCATGAGTTTATGGAATCTGTCGATGTGCTCGTAATGGGACGACATACCTTCGAGAAGGTGCTTGGCTTTGGAGAATGGGCCTACGGTAAAACGAAAGTCGTTGTTTTGAGCAGCAAAGGGATTGAAATTCCTGAAGCTATAAAAGAAACTGTAGAATCAAGGTCTTGCTCCCCAGTTGAATTGGTAGAGGAACTCCATCAATCTGGTGCAAAGCATCTCTATATTGATGGAGGAAAAACAATTCAGGGTTTTCTGAAGGCTGGTTTGATCGATGAACTGATCATTACAACCGTCCCTGTTCTGATAGGAAAAGGGCTTCCACTCTTTGGAGTATTAGAGCAGGATATAAAATTGCAGCTTATTGAAAGTCGTTCATTTGAAAAAGGTTTTGTACAAAGCAAGTACAAAATCCTGAAACAAGAGTGAAATAATATGACTCAAACTCAACCCAACAACCCCCTGCACGGGATCACCCTTAAGCAAATCGTCGAAGAACTCGTCGAGCATTATGGCTGGGAAACTCTAGGAGACCAGATCAATATCCGTTCTTTTACACATGATCCATCCGTGAAATCCAGTCTGAAATTTTTGCGCAGAACGCCATGGGCACGGGCGAAGGTAGAGAAGCTTTATCTTGAAGCCTTCTCAAACAAAGAAGAATAAACTTAGACAATTATTAGCGTAAACAAAAAGTCTCTCAGAGAGAAAACCCTGAGAGACTTTTTTTATTTCTTTTTTCGTAAGAAAAACTATTCGGCTGCTGGCTCTTCGTCTCTTTCCAGATAACTCTCGATCATAAAGAGATTTTTCTCGCCGACACGTTGAACAACATCCAGCAAGGTTTCCATGCTCGAAACTTCTTCAACCTGCTCGGTAATGAACCACTGCAAGAAAGCTTGTGCAGCATAATCACGCTCTTCCATCGCCACATCCATCAGAGCATAGATCTGCGCGGTAACTTCATTTTCCCAGTCTAAAGACATCTTAAAACTGGCGGCAGTATCTGCGATCTCATAGACCGGTGCTTCAACAGCAGGAATTTTCACTTCTGCACCGATCTCGAGCAAATAATGCAAGAACTTCATCGCGTGTTCCTGCTCTTCTGCTGCCTGTGCGTAGAAAAACTCAGCAAACTTAGGCAAAGAACGGGCATCGAAATATGCCGCAATTTGTGTATATTGCATCGCGGCACCCATTTCGTTCCCAAATTGGGCGTTCATCATGTCGGCTAATTTTTTGCTAATTCTCATTTTCTTTTCCTTTTTTATGAATGGGGACTAAATAAATATCTGGGCTAATTTTAGCACTTGCCCGTTAAAATTTCATTGGAGATTCTCTAAGATCTCTTGCGCAGCCGCTCGTGGGTCAACTTGGTCGGTGAGCACCGAGATTGTCGCGGCATTGAAAATCTCGGCTAAAGCCTCTACGCGCTCATTCGAGGGGATAGGCTCTGCAACGAGGCTCAATTCCTGAAAAGCAATATCCGTCAGCGCGGTTGGGCGTGGGGCTAAATAACCCGTTTCAGTTGTCCACTCGGCAAGAAAATCGCTCTGGGAGAGGAATTCTGCCAATTCAACGGCAGCAGGCTGACGGTCGGGGTCGCTCCCGGCCAGCGTCCAAAGCCAGGCAGATGCAAGGGAGCAAGACTCATTGTCCATATTAGGGATAGGGCTAAGGATCGCATCCGCTGGCGTTTCATCCAAAAAATCTTTAGACCAATGGATTTCAAAGGTCTTTTCCTGTGCTACTTGAGAGAAAATATCGCTCTGATAAAAGCTAAGCAAATTGGTCAGAGATTCTTCTTCGAGTTCTGCCTCATCGTAAAGACAAAAGCTGAGCTGGGCGACATCTTCTGGCAGCAGGATTTGTGCTTCTTGTTCCTGCATATTTTCGATGGAGAAAAAGGGATATTCTTCGCTGGGCAAGTAGCGCAACCCAAGCAAGTTCGCGGCAAAAGGCAGCCCATAAGTCGAATTTTGAATATGGGAAAGAGGGCGCGCGTAGGGGAACCAATCTGGGTCATCGAGGAGCATTGTAAGCCCATCCAGAGGGTGTAAGATGCCTTCATTTACTGCGCTCTCAAGGTCGGGGCGCGATAAGGCAACCAGATCGGGCATGGCGGAAGGCGCAGCTTGATGCGTTGCAATAAGCGCATTGAGCAGGCTGGCTTCGCCTTCTATCGCTTTGATACGTATCTCGAGAATCAGGTCTGGACGGCGTTTTTGAAATTCTTCCAGCCTTGCTTTAAGGAGTGCGCTGGCTTCTGTTTCAGTATCAGGATCAAATTGTGGCGGAAGCCATATACGCAAAGTTTTAGGTGTATCATCCTCTTCGATTACTAGCGCTTCGCTCTCTGGTGTTGTTGTGATCTCTATCCCTTCACTTTCGGCTTCAGGGGTAGTGGGTGTCGCAGGAACTGCACCAGTATAAGGAAAGCTGGTACAAGCAGTGAGAAAGAAAAGGCTAAACAGAATAATAGCTTTTCGCTCCATTTGATGATTCCCTTGCAATATTTTATTCATTAGAGTTCTATTTTTTTCTCAAGCAAAGTAATTAATAATTTTACGGTGTTTTGGACATCATCATAATCGACCATCTCCGAGGGAGAGTGGACATAACGACAAGGAATAGATATACCACCGACCATTGCCCCCGCACCCGCGACTTGAATAGCGCGAGCATCGGTGCTGCCCAAAGTGGAAACTTCGCGCTGATAAGGGATATTTGCTTTTTCCGCAGCTTTGATCATCCAGGTAACAATGCGCGGATCAGCGATCATTAGCGGATCTTTAATTTTAATAGAAACCCCTTTGCCCAAGCTGACTTCTTTCTTTGCACTATCGGGGGTATCCCCCACAGGGCAAATATCAATCGCAATCCCAATTTCGGGCGCGATTCCAAAAGCAGATGTTATCGCGCCACGTACCTGAACTTCTTCCTGTGTGGTGAAGACGAAATAAACTTCGTGCGCTGTTGTCTTTAATTTTCGCATGGTTTCGATCAGCACAGCTACACTAACGCGATTATCCATCGATTTGGCAATTAGGCGTTTCCCAAGATCATGGAAAGGGCGCTCCAGTGCTGCAACATCACCTATTTTCACAGGGGAATCTTTAGGGCTGGTTGCGCCTGTATCAATAAACATCTTATCTAGGGGAGCGAGCTTAGTCTGCGTCTCTTTTTTCAGATATTCTGCGCCAACTACGCCATAGGCACCATTCAAAAAGCGAACACGTGCGCCAACCAAAGTATGCGGTAAAAATGTGCCCAAAGGGCTGAAACGTGCAAAGCCTTTTTCATCCACGTGATTGACGATCAGACCAATTTCATCCATGTGCGCAGCAATCATAATTTTCTTGCCGCCAGAACCTTTGCGAGCAATTAGGTTGCCCAAAGCGTCTACGCGAATTTCATCAGCGAAATCTTTGATCTCATCTGTAATCACTTCACGGATTGCGTTCTCGTAGCCAGAGGGGCTAAAAGTTTCTGTTAGTTTTTTGATCAAGGGTTTCATAGTCTTATCTCGCTTCTTTCAAAATATCTGGCGACAGATCACTTAACGCCGCATGTAGTAAATTCAAGGTATTTTCCCAATCTTTTATTCGACAGAGTCCCATTGCAGAGTGGGCATAACGCCCGGGCACAGAAACTGAGCCGGTCGGGATGCCTGCGCGCGAAATGTGAATACTCCCCGCATCTGTGCCGCCGCTACCGGGCTGCCGATATTGATAGGGGATTTTCTTCGCATCGCCTGTTTCGCTCAGCCAGCGGATAATACGTGGATCAGAAAGCGTGCGCCCATCAACGGTATAAATCGCGGGACCTGCACCCAATTTCGTGTTGTAGCGGATGTTTTCGCTGCCGTCGTGCACCGGAAAGTCAAGGGCGGGTGTCGAGTCGATGGCGAGCGCCAAGTCCGGGTCAAGAGCGTGCGCCGCTACTTTCGCGCCACGCAAGCCTAATTCCTCCTGCACGGTGAAGGCGGCAAGCAAATCTATATTCGCGGGCGCATTCTTTAATAATTCGATCAGGATGGCAACTCCGAGCCGATCATCCAATGCTTTTGCGCGGATAGAGTCTCCCATCCGTAAAAATTTCGTCGCAAAAGTCGCCCGATCACCAACCTTGACATTGGGCTTGCCCAGCCCCACATCAATTCTCAGCGATGCAATCGGAATCGTGCTATTGTATTGTCCCGGGCTAACAAGATGAATCGGGGCAGCCCCGATCACCCCGGGCACTTTCTCGCGCCCAACCCAAACTGGTTTGCCCGCCAACTGGCGCGGATCCATTCCACCAAGCGGAGCAAATTGAAAAAAACCATCGCTCTCTTAGTTAACCAACATAAAACCAATCTCGTCCATGTGAGCAGCGAGCATTATCTTTAGACGATTTCTGCCCTTGCCGCGCTTCGTGACGAGCAGATTGCCCATCGCATCGGTTTTGATCTCATCTGCAATATTTTCGACTTCAACACGCACGATCTTACGGATCGCACCTTCATCACCTGAAACGGCAGTAGCGTTGGTCAGTTTTTCGAGTAAGTTGAGTTGTGGCTTTCTAATTTTTAGCATATTTAATAATACTGGAGTCCAAAGTCTCCAGACTTTGATATTCGCCGTCCAATAACCGGAGTTATTGGACTCCAAAACACGAAAATTTAATCATCCCAAACAATCTTCTCTAAAAAGTCAGCATCCAGCATGGCAACAAATTCTGTTAGCAAACGCGCTGTGCGTTGAATATCTTTGGTCGCCACCACTTCGACAGGCGTGTGCATATAGCGAATGGGGATAGAGATCACAATGGTTGGGATTCCTTCTACCGAGATTTGCAGATCATCGCCATCAGTGCCAGACCTGCCAGGCAAAATTTCGATGCCAAAGGGAATCTCCAATTTCTCAGCAAGCTCTTTAAATTGCTGATGCAAAAAGGGATGATTTACTGCGCCTAATCCGATAGTGGGGCCGCTGCCCAGCTCAAAAGTTTCCCAGTTTGTTGCGCCAGGTCCTTTTGCAAAGGTTACATTTACAGCGATGGCTATGTCCGGGCGAATTTGGAAGGCAGAGGTGCTTGCACCCATATGTCCGATCTCTTCTTGAACGGTTGCGGCTGCCCAGACATCCCAAATATGATCGCGGGATTGTAATTCTTCAAGGCAAAGCGTTAATGCAGCAACGGATGCGCGGTTATCAAGAGAATGTCCGGCCAAAAGCCCACCACTCATTTCGGTTGGCTCAGTGGCAAAAGAAACTGTGTCGCCAATTTTTATTTTGCGAGCAACTTGTCGAGCAGAAAGACCGACATCTATCAGGAGATGCTTAAGTGCGACCGCGCCTTTTGCTTCACCTTCTGGTAAAAGATGGGCTGGCGGCTGGGCAATGATTCCCGACAGATCGCCACGCTCACTGTGCACAATCACAGCTTGACCCGGCAATACGCGGATATCGATCCCGCCGAGATTTGCAACATGCAAAAACTCGCCAGAGACTTTGCTTACGATCAAACCGATCGCATCCATATGCGTCGCGATCATCACGGAGTGACCTTTGCCGCTGCCACGTTTTAATCCGTGCAGAGAACCGAGGGCGCTTTGGTCAAGCTCATCTGTTAACGAAGCCCATTTTTCTTTAATAAGCTCCGCAACAGGAATCTCAAAACCAGAGAGTCCAGAAGATGAGAGCAGAGATTTCAAAAAATCAGTTTTCATAAGTGTTCTGTATTAGGGAAAAGAATTTCCCCTCTTCTATAAAGTAGAAGAGGGGAGCAATATCAATCAAAAATTGAAAATATCGACGTTCTTGTCGGCAAGGGGGTATTGCTCGGTGTAGGCGTTTCGGTAAAAGTCGTCGTTGGGGTAGGTGTAAATGTTTCTGTGGGGGTATTCGTGAAGGTCTGCGTAGGTGTAAACGTATGCGTCGGTGTGAATGTCTGTGTCGGCGTAGATGTAGGGGTTGAGGTAAAAGTCTGTGTAACGGGCAAGAAAGGAGTAGCAGATGGCGTAAAGGTTTGTGTTGGTGTTGGGCTTAATGTTGGCGTCGCCGTTACTACATCGGGCGTAGCGCTAGCAGTAGGAGATGCGGGTGTACCAACTGTCGGAGTCAGCGTAGTAGGCTGAGGCGAGGGCGTTATACTTGCTGTTGGAGTCGGAGTAGGAGGGTCGGGAGCAAATCCAAGCGCAATAAATCCTATGCAATAGCAAGGCAGCGTTGCTAAAACAATCGATATTAAAATACGGCGGCGGCGTGCGGTTAGATCTCTTTTATTCTCCATTTTTTCTCCCTCCTGATGATAACATAGGCGCATGAAAAGGTGAAATATGAAGAGTATCGTCAGAAACAAAAATTTGACTGATTTTGCGAGGAGAGCTTTACCCGACGAAGCAATCTCGCGAGGTATGCGACTGCTTCGTCGCAAGAAGATGCTCCTCGCAGAGTCAATTTAGGGAGTGTCTAAAACAGCGGTTATATGAAATCAATTAAGTGAGCAGGATATTTCGGATACTTCTGTTTGTACAATTGCCTCCTATTGAAAGCAAAGACAAAGAGTTTGATAGCACGTCGCAGA
>Ga0233447_1003264_pt1 | contig 10533 bp, 12 predicted proteins | sample SI_124_October20_3_FD_183014 | JGI IMG/M metagenome (GOLD analysis project Ga0233447, IMG submission 183014) | Seawater microbial communities from Saanich Inlet, British Columbia, Canada - SI_124_October2016_135_MG | ecosystem: Environmental > Aquatic > Marine > Inlet | place: Canada: British...
ATATTCTACGGTTATATCGCCTTTATTTAAGTATTCAAAAATAAAATCAGCTGATAAAAATAATACAGAACAATAAACAAATGACAGTATCGCCCAAAATAATACGCACATCCAAAGCATAATTCCATTCTGCCTATTGGTATTCCTCTTTACATGATATATGATAGATTGACCAATACCTAAAGACCCGATGGAAACTACCAATAGAGGAATGATAAAAATTACCGAATATATAGCGTACAGATCAATACCAAGATAATTAATTAAAATAATGCTATATAGAATATTAACTCCATACAAGAAATATTTTCCACTTATCGAAAAAAAGATTTTATTTGTAAAGTCCATGTCTTATTGTTAAATTATCTAGATTTTCAAAATTTTTTGAACAATAATCTTGGAAATCTTATTATAAGCTTCTTCTGTATAGTGCCCAAACAACTCAAATGGAAAGAGAGATTTAGGGTTTTTTTCTTGACTGAAAATATCATTATGGATATCAATAACCTCAATATTAAGACTTTTAATACCATTTAGAAGCTTCATTCTCTCCTTAAAATTATCATGATTAATTGACATGTTTGAATATCTTGAATATTCAGGGAAATATACAAAAATCAACTCCCCTTTCCATTTGCTGATCTCCTCTTTAACAAGAGAAATAATTTTAAAAAGATTTGGATTTATTATGATTTTTTTATTTGAAGCGTACTGAAAAAAAGTTTTTTTAATAAGGTCTCTGAGGTGATACAATCTTAAATACCATGTATTCCAAAGTAATATATTTTTATAATTTTGACGCTCTGCATTCTTGCTCTCAAATTCAGACGATATATATTTTTCAATTGCATCATCTACAACTGACTGATTTTCATTTAATTTTTGAGAAAATTCTTTTTTAAAATATTTAACTAAAATTTTATCTTTAATTTCATTATTTAAATTAACAATATCGTTACCTTCATAATATATCCATACCACCTTATCCGGTCTCTTTGGATATGCGTATTCTTTAAGAGCAGCATATGATAACAATGGTCCATTACCGTTTGAAGCAACATTTAATACACTATTGCCACTCTCTAAATTTAATCTACGTGTAATCGTACTCTCTTCTGGAACGCATGATCCATTAACAAAAGAATCCCCTGTCACCACCCAATTCACCTTATCAAAATCCCATATAGAGTCAATATTATTAAACCCAAATCTATCACTTTTATAAGTGGCATACTTGCCACTTTCATTGCAATTAATTACATAGCTTTTTGATTTACTTGGCGATAACGGTCTTATTTCATCATTGTGATTAATAAAGTTAGAAGGGCTGACCGTTACAGTTACAAGCCCCTTTCCCTCTTTAAGGAGGTCGTATTTACTCCTTATATCGTACTCAATTCCTATTTTTTTTGCAGCATCTACTCTTTGCTCTTTTATAGAATAAGATTCATTTATAAAAAAACTAATAAAAAACTCTAATAAATATAGCGCTAAAATGACACTTATTAATACAATAATTAAATTTATTCTAACCTTATTAGGCAGAAAAATAAGAGTCAATGAAAGTATAAAACCAGATAAACCTATTGCAAAGTAAACACCTTTATCAAACTGGAAGTAAAGGGCGATCATTAAAAAAACTAATGAGAAAATCCATAGAATAAATTTCATAAAAAATCAACCTTTGTTAGTACACCAACCTAATAAACTTAACATGGACGCACCTTATTAACGGTAACATAATTTACTTATAGCTCTAATCAAAAATATCAATTTTAATTTTTGGAATGCAGAGTACATCACTAGATATTTTCTTTTCTTCAAATTTTAGAAGTGGTTCTAACGAAAAATTATCTTCATAAATATTTGGATTTAATATCTCATAACAATCATAATAATTGCAAATAATGCTAGTATATTCAGAAATATCTACAGATAAATCTAATAATCTTTTAGGATTTACTTCAATAATCAATATAGGTCTGTGAGTTTTAATGGTTTCCAAAGCACCCTTAAGAGCTTCAATTTCATAACCCTCAACATCAATCTTTATTAAATTTATTTTTTCACCAGAAAAAGAGGCTAAGGAGTCTATGGTTATTTGCTTTACCTGAACCTCTTCAATTACACCGTTATCTCTTAATTTTTTAATATTTATATTATTTGCAACTGAACTATTATCAAGTCGACCGTCTTTTTCCTTGACTTTGTATATCGTAACCTCATCCCTAACATTGTTACCAATAACACAATCTATTACAGAAACGTTTTGACAGTTATTTAAATGAAGATTTGCATTTAATTTGATTAAATTATAATCAACAGGCTCTACAGAATAAACCTTCCCGTTATCACCAACTAGCTTACTCATGCAAACTGTATGTAAACCAATGTTTGCACCAACATCAACAACAACCCAACCATTTCCAATCATATTTTTATACAAAGATAGTACCGCACTGTCAAATGAACCCTCTAACACTTTATAATCCGGCCTCTTTCCTTTGTACAGGTTGAATATACCACCTTCACTTTTCCGAACTGTAGTAACCCTGCTACTTCTATACAATTCTTTACCAAAAAAATACCTTATTTTGGACAATCCTAGGAAAAAAGAACTGAGTATTATTTTGTAAAATACAAATATAATCTTATATACATAAAATTTCTTAATCCAACTCATACTTCTCCTTATAGTTCTCAATTAATGACTTATTTTGCTTTTCTTTTTTGAGCACACAATTACCAACTACCAACACATCCAAATCTGTACCCATAAAACATCTGAATGCATCTTCCGGTGTACAAACAATCGGCTCACCTCTTACGTTGAATGATGTATTAACAACCACTGAACACCCTGTTTTTTCCTTGAACTTGGTTATTAATGCGTGATACTTTGGATTAGTTTCTTTATGTACAGTTTGTATTCTTGCAGAGTAATCTACATGTGTAATCGCTGGAATACTTGAACGTTTAACATTAAGCTTATCGATGCCAAACAGCAACTTCTCTTCTTCATTCATTTCTATGCGCTTATCTTTTTTTACATCATCAACCAAAAGCATATACGGGCTATCATAGTTTGCCTTAAACCATTCTGATACATCTTCCCTTAATACTGATGGCGCAAAAGGTCTAAAACTCTCGCGATACTTAACCTTAATATTAAGGATTTTTTGCATCTCCTCTGATCTGGGATCGCCCAGTATTGAGCGACCGCCAAGAGAACGGGGTCCAAACTCCATTCTATCTTGGAACCAGCCAATAGCCTTGCCATCTGCTAGTGCTTGTGCAGTTTGTTCAATCATCTCACTTTCGGTAACAGAATTAAATTTAGCTCCGCATGCTGACAATTCTTTTTCAATGGAAGCTTGTTCGTATGATGGGCCAAGGTATGAACCTTGCATGGCGTCATTAGGATTAACTACTCTTGGATTATTAAGTTCTTTGTGCCACACGGCTAAAGCGCCGCCCAATGCGCCGCCAGCATCACCTGAAGCTGGTTGAATCCAAATATCTTTAAATGCTTTGTCTCTAAGTATCTTGCCATTAGCAACACAATTAAGTGCAACACCGCCGGCCATACATAGATTCTGAATATTGTATTCTTTTGCTAGTGACCTAGTCATCGTCAACACCACCTCTTCTGTAACAGCTTGTACAGAAGCAGCAATATCCATATGGAACCGGGTTAATTTGTCAGTATCTGGTTTTCTTACAGGCTCGCCAAATAGGTCGGCAAACTTCTGGCTGACCATGGTCAAACCAGTTGCATAGTTAAAGTATGATTGATCTAAACGGAATGAGCCATCTTTCTTTAAATCAATTAACTTATCTAAGATTAAGTCTTTATATTTTGGCTCACCATAGGGCGCTAAACCCATGACCTTATACTTACTCGCCACTATTTACTCTAAAACCAGTGTAGTAAGTAAATGCTGAATAAAGCAATCCTAACGAGTGTGGGAAGTGAATCTCTTTAACAATGTTAAGTTCGTGTCCTTTACCGATGGCAACGGTAGTAGTCGCCCATTCACCAACGCCATCAAGTGTAAGTACCACTGCCTCTTCAAAAGGTGAAGCGTAAAATGCACTAGCAGCATGACTAAAGTGATGCTCACCAAACATAAGTTTATTAGAATCAAATTCCTTGTCAGATTTTTTGATTTCTTTAATAAGCATATCTTTTAGGAATAACTTCTCGCGCAACCAAATTGGCATCGCCATTCTAAATGATTGGAAGCCTTTTGGCGCAAAAGCAACATAAGTCTCTAGCAAGCGCTCAAACTTTAAAAAAGGCTTATCATAAAAAGCAATATAATCTATTTGTCTTAATGACACCCCTGCCTCTGATAGGCAATAGTTAATCGCATTAACTGGGTACGATGGATCGTGCTTCTTGCGAGTGAATCGCTCTTCTTGAGCGGCAGCAACAATCTCTCCATCAATAACCAATGCTGCAGCGCTATCATGATAAAAAGCTGAAATTCCCAGTATGAAAATCATTAATTAAAATATTGCATAAATAAATGGCGCAACTGCAGAGCCCTGACTTAATACAATTAACGCACCAAATAATGCCATCATTAGCATGATCGGTAGTAGCCAAAACTTCTTTCTAACACGCATAAAATTCCACAATTCTTTAATAAAAGACATTATTTAAACTCCTAAAATTGATTTTTCATTGAACCCATAGGTTCGCTACGCTCTATCCAATATGACTTAGCATTTTTATCTAGTTTCTGCTTAAGAAGATCCTTACCAAGAAGACGCATAATAATACCAGTAGGAAGTACCGTAATAAAGTAAACAAGTGCCATTACAATTGGCGAAATAATAGAGCCTAGTAGCATTCCAAATTTGAACCAAAGTTTGTTTGGAAGTGATAATAGGTTAGGCGCTACAAAAGCCAATAATAAAAACATAGCTGACACAATTAAGGCCAAAATTCTTACCCTATCAGAGCTAGTAAGAGGGTATAGGGCAATTATTAAGAATACAACTGAGAAAACTATTCCGAATGATTTTGAGGAATTAAAATCCCCTCTGAAAGAGTCTTTACACATCACTATGTTTATAATTATTAATCATTTCAACCCTATCTTGATGTCTTCCACCCTTATATTCCGATTCAAACCAATTATCTAATATCATTTGCGCCACTTCGCTTCCTATAACTCTTGATCCGAAACAAAGTATGTTTGCATTATTATGTTCTCTTGCCATTCTAGCTGAGTATGGTTCACTACAAACTACTGATCTAATTCCATCAACCTTATTTGCAGAAAGTGACATACCCGCCCCTGTTCCACATATTAAAATTCCTGAATCAAACTCGCCACGAGCTACAGCTTCCGACAGTTGAAATGCAATTTCTGGATAATTCATTCTCTCAGTCGTAAACGTACCAAAATGTACAATTTCAATCTCTTTTGAATCAAAATATGAATCTAATTTCTCTTTTAACTCCAACCCAACATGGTCATTTCCAATCGCTATTTTCATATTTAATCCTTTTATGCAAAAATATTATTAAATGCACCCACCATTTCAGATTTCTTCAGCTCCAAAATTTTTTCCTCGATATCATTAGATTTGGCAATCACACTACATATAACATATGAATCTGCTCCCAATGACTTAACTTTATCAATTGTATCCACATTCATTCCTCCATCAATTACGATCTCTATGTCTAAGGAATACTCTCTCAATTTAATTATTTTTTGAGAAGTTACAGGCAAATATTCTTGCGCTGAAAAACCCGGCTCAACGGCCATAATCACAACCCTATCTAACAGCGGGATATATTTAAAAATTGCATCAATTGGCGTAGAAGGGTTTACTACTAAACCAACTCTCATATTTTTATCTTTAATACTTTGAATTATATCTTGACATTTTTCCACTTCACAATGGAATGATATAGAATCAACGTTAACAAGATCTCCGATATATTGCGATGGATCCCATGACATTATATGGACGTGTTTTGGAATCGTACACGTAAACTCATTAATCTCATTAACTGAAAATGCAGTATTGGATACAAACTCTCCATCCATAATATCAAGATGGATAGAGTCAACATTATTTAAGATACATTTAAAAGTATCATTTTTTTTCAGTCTCTCTAAACACAGAGGGGAGAATTCAAGCATGTGATTTTCCAAAAAGTGAGACAATTTCCATTATTCTGTTATTTTTTTTATCTAAATCCAAATGATAATTTGACTTTAATAGCAGTTGATCAAAAGTACTATGGACAGCAACAGTTTCCAATCCGGCAGATTTTGCAGCTTCTATACCGCACAGGGAATCCTCAAATGCTAACGCATTCTTACTATTACAGGCTAATGACTTCAGTGTTTTTAAATATATTTCTGGATGTGGCTTAGAAAAAGAGACGTCATCCCTTGTAGTTATATGAAAGCAATTTTTATCAAGGTTTATACCGTCTAAAGCTGCGATAATATAATCATAAGAAGAATTTGTTACAATCGCAATTTCAATATTCATACGCTTTAAAGCTTTGATTATTCTCATGACACTTTCAATAATGGGAAGACCCTTTTGAGCTTCACTAATTAGCATCTTTAATCGCCTCGTCTTTAAGTCTAAAATAGTTTTCTGATCATTATCAAGATTATTGATTTTTAACAAATTAGCAAGATTGTGGTTTTCAGATTTTCCTACCATTGAGTATTTATCAATATCAATATCGACGCCATAAACCTCAAGAAAAAGATTTTTGTACGTATCCATTCTTATCGGCTCAGAATCAACAATTACGCCATCAAAATCAAAAAATGCACACTCAAATTTACCATTCATTAATATGTACTCACTAATTATTTAACACTCTATCATAATCTAATAAGGTATTGATTTCAGAAAGAAGCATATCTCCAGAGTCAAGGCAATAATATTCTATTTGATTAACTGCTTGCCTAATAATACCGTAATAATTCTGGTTGTAATCATCATCGTTAAGAAACTGCCTAATCTTTTCTATGATATAGCTCGAACTATCGGGCGATAATTTGGCCAAACCATAAGCCTTTCCAACTGCACCATCATATAATACATTATCCATTGATATTATTTTATTTGACTCGTCAAGCTCTACAAGCTCCATATTATCTGATAGATCTTCATCAATATTTATAGCTATAACATTATCTTTGTTTAAGTTGATTACTTCATTTAGTAATTCCGCAGAAAATAGGATATCGCAATTTAAATGAATATAGTGTTCATTCTTAATATATTCAGATGCAATATAAAAGGAATAAGCACTATTGCTATGACTGTAGTCATTGTTAATGAAAAAGGAAAAATGTATATCAGGATGACTGTCGAGTAAATACTGCTTTAATAATCCTCCTTTGTATCCTAGAACAATGCCAACATCAATAATATCATTTTCCTTTAGTGCAAGCAATTGATGTGTAATTATTGGCAAACCATTCACCTCAACCATTGCTTTAGGTATATTTTTTGTTTTATGCTGCAATCTACTGCCTAATCCTGCAGCAAGTATTAATGCCTTCATCTCTTAATCTAAATCATAATAAAAAAATATTTTTTTTCAGTCTCACATCTTCTATGTGGCGAATATGCTTAGCTTTACAAACAAAATCATTCAGTGAGCCTGAATATAGTCCAATATCCTTACTCATAGAATAAATTTGTTCAAAAATTTTCTCAGCATTTAAATCTATATTCAGAAAATCTCCGCAAAAATGTTCTGCTAAAAATCCCTTTGTAAAAAATTGATAGTTTTCGTCAATTATTTGTATTTCACTGTTCTTTGCGGAATTCAGCCGCTTATCTTTTAAATAATCCGTATACGGTGGAAAAAAGTCAACATAAAAAATATCATTATCTCCATTAAACACAAAATTCTTCGGATGTGGGTCAAAATAAAGGTCGTTATCTTTTGCTAACTTTACTATTTCTAGCATCTTGGCTATATAGACTTTAAAATTGTCAAATTTTGATATATCGAATCCTAATTCAATAATATTTCTCCCGCAATACTCACTTTCGTACACTATATGATCACCTTCTACGTAAGAATTCACTATCTTCGAAATTGGTATATTTATATCTTGTATCGAAAGTAAATATTTATCAATTAATGTTTTTAATTCAATGGTTGTTATATCTATATCTACGTTCATTGAATATTTCTTTCTAATAATATTATTATTATGATCATATTCTACATTTGTCGAAATGACTGAGAATTTATTGAGCTCCACTTCTTACTCTGAAATTAATTGGTTACTAATCATTTGATTTATCGTTAGCTCAAAGAATTCAAATGAAACCTCTATATCATTCAATATTGTATATCTATCTTTCCTAATTCCTTCATTAATTGATTTCGCAAGGGCATTTATGACAGCAATTTTATTTATATTCAAATCTAATAAATTATTTGAAATATTAAATTTATCTAATAAATGAAGCACAAGATTAACATCCTTTTTTCTTATATAACAAAAAATCAAAACTCCTAATGCCACAATCTCACCATGCAGAGGCTCTTCACTTACCTCATTCTCAATACATTTGGCAAATAAATGTTCGGCGCCAGATGCGGGTGCACTTCCTACCCAGTCGGTAATATGACAAAGCAGGCATTGAATAAAAATATACTCAGAAATCCAGTTGTCTAATGGCTCGGCTATATTTATATTTTCTAAAGTTTTTATAACCAAGTCAATACTCTCATCAACAAATATACTGTATCGTTCATTACCTTTCTTGGCGCTATCTTTCCAGTCATTTCTGGCATTTATAAATGCCATGATATCACCAAATCCTGAAAATACCAATCTCTGTTTATTTGGAAATAGATAAGAAAGAAGATTAATATCGATAAACGTTAAATGCGCTGGGTTGCCATCAATAGTCATTTTATAGCCGAGCTCTTTGATAGGCTCCAAGGCATGGATTTTAGGGGATGCATATACATGAGTGGCCAAACTTGAAGGTATCGCCAATAATTTGGCGTCAGTCTTAAAAGAAATATATTTGGCATAATCCATCGTCCTTCCACCACCTATGGCAAGGAGATAAGAACTAGAGCTTTTTTTATAAGCTCTAATAATACTCTCTATATCTTTTCCACTATTAATATCATCAATATACGCTAACCTAGAATAACTTGACGAGAAATCATATTTATCTTTCACAAAATCATAAGCAACTTTATCAGCGATCAAAAAACCCTCTGAGACTAAATCTTCTATACACCCCTCCAAGGAAGAAAAAATCATAACATTATCTGCTATACAATCAATTGCTTCAGGCAGTAGAGGATTAAGCTGATTCATTAAGTCCTCGGTATCCTTATTTCTTGTTGTAAAAAAAGATCTATGACGAAATTCTTCCCACTCTTTTATTAACGAGCCACCATGATCCTCTTGCTTATCATGATAAGCATTAAAATATTCATCAAGTCTAGAATTTCTTAATTTTATACTTTTCATTTCCTTTGTTCTATGGAGATTGTTGTTGTATTGTAATTAAGTTAATCCTTAATTAAATGCATTTAATAAATTATCGTAAAAGCCAATAACAATTAACTAAATACACGCAACAGTTTGCGAAATAAAAATTTAAAAAGATTTAATGGCTCATATATCAGAAACGGAATATCTCTCAATGCTTTCTTGACTCTTTGAATAAAACCAATTTTTTTATTCTCACTAAGATTGTAGTCAATCAAAAGCACCTCTAAATCGAGCCGCTTAAAAATATCATTCAATAATTGATAGTCTTTTTCTTTACCCAGACTAGTTGGAAAAAATATTAATTGAATTTCCTTAGTGTTTATAATTTCTGAGATATATTTTTCATTAATATCATTCGAATCTAGATTAATCTCAATAAGTGCCTTGCCATCAAAAAGCCTGGAGTCTTCATTAAGATTTAAAACGAATACATTGCTTTTTTTGTTAATTGTAGTCATTATCCTTACTAATGAGTTGATAAAACCAAAATACGCACTGTCTACAATGAGCACATTCTCCATTCTCGCAAAATTATCTGCATACCTTTTATTAAACTCTTTTAAGAGATAGCTCTCTTGAAATGACATTGCACTCTCTTCACTTTTCTTAAATTCATTTCGAAAAATATCTATCATAACCTCTGTTTTTTCGTCACTACAATCAATAAGGTTTACTTCTTCAAGTTTATCATTTTGAATATCAAAAAACTCTTCTTTCAAGTCTCCAAAAAAATTATCATGATAATAAATATACTTAAATTCGTTATTTCTTATCGCTGTACCTTTGCCCTTCTGGAAAGCTAGACGAGAATCACATCTATGAAACCTTTTATTATTTTCCTTTGTAGCAAGGTGATTATTTTCAATAACAGGAAGCATGCTTTTTCCATGAATTTGGTGATCTAAACCCAAAGATAAAATATCCATTATTGTTGGGAATATATCCAATGTTGAAAATGTTGACCTAACTTTAAGCGCATCACAACCAGGATATTGAATTG
>Ga0233447_1003281_pt1 | contig 10472 bp, 7 predicted proteins | sample SI_124_October20_3_FD_183014 | JGI IMG/M metagenome (GOLD analysis project Ga0233447, IMG submission 183014) | Seawater microbial communities from Saanich Inlet, British Columbia, Canada - SI_124_October2016_135_MG | ecosystem: Environmental > Aquatic > Marine > Inlet | place: Canada: British...
ATAGGGGCACCTTAATATTCATCTGAAATATAAAAGTTTTTATTTCTTGCGTCCATAATTATTCAATGTATCTACTAATACAGTTCTTTCTACACTGAGAGGTAAGCTTGCTTCACCTATTTTTTTTAGTAAGATCAAGCGAATATCGCCATCAACATTTTTCTTGTCCACCGCCATTAACGTGATGAATTCCTTGGTCGATAAATCTACTGGGGGTTGTGTCGGTAATCCTGCTTTGTTAAACAGCGCCACAATTCGATTGACATCGCTATCATTTAACCAGCCCATGCGTCTTGATAAATCGGCTGCCTGGCATGTTCCTATCGCGACAGCTTCGCCATGGAGGTAGTTGCCATAGCCCATTCCGGTTTCTATTGCATGGCCAAAAGTGTGACCTAAATTTAATATTGCTCGAATACCTGATTCTTTTTCATCACTGGCGACAATCTCTGCCTTATTTCGACACGATTGCTCAATAATATAAGTTAATGAATCTTGGTCGCGGGCTAATAATTTTTCTATATTAGCTTCTATCCAGGCAAAAAAATTAGCATCCCGAATTAAACCGTACTTAATGACTTCTGCTAAACCAGCGGATAATTGCCTATCATCTAATGTTTCAAGCACTTTGATATCAATAATCACACACTGGGGCTGATAAAAAGCGCCAATCATATTTTTGCCTAGCGCATGATTAACCCCTGTTTTACCACCGACAGAAGAGTCAACTTGTGCCAAAAGTGTCGTTGGAATTTGAATAAAAGCAATCCCACGCTGATAACAGGCGGCAGCAAAGCCACTGATATCTCCAATTACGCCACCACCTAGAGCAATTATTGTTGCATTCCTGCTAAATTGTTTGTTCAGCAGTGCAGCAAAGATGGTTTCCATGGTAACCATCGTTTTATATTGTTCACCATCTGGCAATACCGCAACCTCAAGTTGATAGTCTTGCAAATGGCTAGTTATCTGCTTTAAATACAAGGGTGCAATCGTTTCATTTGTCACAATGAGTACTTGTTTTGATTTTATGTGGCGGGTCAATAATTCCGCTTCATCTAGATTACCGGCTCCCATATAAATGGGGTAACTTCTGTCACCCAGTTGAACCTGCATGGTATTTATCATTAATTGAATTTATGGGTATATTCTTTTAGAATTTCTTTTACAGCGGCTTTACTCTGGATTTGACCACTATCAATTACAAAGTCGGCACATGACTGATACAAAGACTCACGATCATTTAGTAAGGCCTGGATTTTCTCTCTAGGACTATCAACATTGAGTAGGGGTCTTTGAGTATTTCGTGAGGTGCGATCGACGATTCTGTCAACCGAGCACTTCAAATATACAACAAAACCATTTTCTTTTAGCCGAGTTCTATTTTCTTCGTTTAGAATAACCCCACCACCAGTGGCCATAACGATATCTTCAAGCTCTGTTAGTTCCTTGATCATTTTATTTTCTCTAATTCGAAAACCTTTTTCCCCCTCAAATTCAAAAATAGTCGCTATATCGACACCTGTTATATCTTCAATAGCCTTATCACTATCGTAAAATGGCACACTCAATGATTTTGCCAGTAAGCGACCTACCGTTGTTTTTCCGGCACCCATCAAACCAATTAAATAGACATTTTTTTTATTCATTAACATTTTTTTATTCATAAAAAAATGGGCATTATGCCCCTTTTCTTGTTGTATTTGAAGTGTTACTAACGCATTTTTAACGAATCTTTAGTAATTTTAGGCGTAATAAAGACTAATAGTTCTTTTTTAAAGTCACTTTTGGTGGTTTTTCTAAACATCCAGCCTACTATAGGCAAGTCAGCAAACCAAGGCACTGAATTAACTATATCGACTGTATCGGCCTCATAAACACCACCAAGAACTATTGTTTCACCATCTTCGACGCGAACACTTGCAGTGACTTGCCTGGTATTAATTGCTAAGCCGTCAGGTGTAAGGTCTCCTCGTGAATCTTTAGTAATATATAAATCCATAATAACACTTCCACTTGGGGTAATCTGCGGGGTTACTTCCAGGATTATTGACGCGTCCTTAAATTGCGTTTGTGTTCCATTCTGGCTAACAGTCTGGAATGGAATTTGTTGGCCTTGTTCAATACTTGCCCGACAACGATCTGAGGTGAGTACTTTAGGATTGGAAACAAACTCTGCTTTTCTTTGGTCTTGTAAGGCTGAAATTTCCAGATTAAGTACATAATTAGCACCACTGGCTAAAGTCATCCCTAAAGCACCGTAAGGATTAGCTACCGCAAGATTAGATAAAACGGGTGACACTATATCTCCTGGGGTGCCATTATTTGGGTTGCTTCCCGTTGTAGCGCCAACTGAGCCATTTTCGCCTACATAAGCTGCGCCAAATTTAACGCCTAATTCCTGAGCAAAGCCTTCTTCAGCGATAACAATCCTGGCTTCAATTAGAACCTGACGCACTTGCCGGTCTAATTTGTCAATCATCATCCTGACTTCTTCCTGGACTATAGCGGTATCTTTAACAATTAAGGTATTAGTCCGAGAATCAACTATCGCAGTTCCTCTATCGGATAAAAGTGAGTTTTGCTGGTTATTCTGTCCATTAATACCACGATTGCCTCCGCCTCCGCCTCCGCCTCCGCCACTGGAACTGCCACCTCCAATGCCTCCAATGCCTCCAATGCCTCCAATGCCTCCACTGGAACTGCCGCCGCCACTGCCACCACGAGAATTGTTGTTGCCTGAGCCTGACGTCACAGAGCAGCCATCAGCACCAATAGAAGATACGCCAAATAAAATATTTCTAAAATTTTCGGCTTTGGCGTAATTAATCTGGATATATTCTGTTTTTAAAGGCTCTAAGCGCTTTGCCACCTTTTGCGACTCTAATTCCTCTTCTTCCAGCTTAAGAATTTCTGCTGTCGGCGCTACAAGAATAACATTTCCAGATTCTCTTTTTGCTAGCCCCTTAGATTTCAAAATCAAGTCTAAGGCCTGATCCCAGGGCACATCATTCATACGTAAAGTTATATTTCCAGTAACAGCGTCAGAGGCGACAATGTTAAGATCAGTAAAGACGGCTAGAACCTGTAATACTGAGCGAATTTCTATATCCTGAAAATTTAATGAAAGGCGCTCACCACTATAAGGGAATTTTTTCTTGCGTTTCTCTTCTTCTTCAGCGGTTGTAATAGCCCTTACTTCAACGGTTAACAAGCCATCTGTCTGAAATGTGGAATATCCAAAATCTTTATTTACCGGAGTGATCAATACCTTTACTTTTGTACCTACTTTTTTGGCCTCTATGATTGAAACAGGGGTGGCAAAATCAAGGACATCCATTTTTTTAGCATAGGCTTGAGGTAACTCGGTATTCAAAAAGGTTAACTCAATCTTTCCTGATTTCTCCTGGGTATTAACGACGGTATTAGGATTAGATAAGAATATTAATAAATGGCCTTCACCTTTTTTTCCGCGGCGAAAATCAATTTTGTTGATTGCCTGCTCAGGTATTAATGCAGCAAACTGATTCAGGGTTTTTTTAGTTAATTTTTCATGGCTATCTCGGACTATCCTACCCGAGCTGTGCAAAGCTACGATCACTCGTTTTCCTTGTACCTTAACGTCATAATTTACCAGTTTTACAAGGTTAATGACTACCCTCAGGCGCCCATCTGCTTGAACGGCAATATAACTGTTAATGCCGCCCGCATTGATAATGTTTTTTTTCTTTTTTAAAGCGCTTTTGACTCCGGGAAAATCTAACACTATTTTTGCCGGGTTATCGGTATGAAATACTTTGGGTTTTGCAACATTACCTGTCATTTCAAAGGTCAGCTGTAAGTTATCACCAGACAACGCATTCAAGTTAACTGAACTTAGTGCAATTTCTTGAGCTGCTAGTAAAGAAACCTGCCCAAATAATAATGTGCTTATTGCCAAAACACGCAATAACGACCCCTGCTTTAAAAAGCTCATACAAAAACCACCTTGCTTAATATTCATATCATTCTTCAGCTCATTCAGATAGCGCGATTGATGTTTGATGTTCACGCCATGTACCAGGCTGATCTGGAACAATTTCCATTATTTCAATTTTATCCTGGAAAATACGTAATATCCGGCCATGATTTTGTCCTAGGTAATTCCCCGCACTAACACGACGAATGGTACCGTCGCTGGCTTTCATCAGCCCCCATAAAACACTTTTTATTTTAACCGTGCCAACCATCCTTAAAGTATCCAGGGAGTAGCTTTCTAGCTCTTCTCTATGACGATTAAAATCTGGCTGTATTCCATTTGTTTCAACAGCCTGGGCTGCCATCGCTTCAACACTTTTCTCAATGGGTCTAAAAGGGTCTCTTAAGCCATCAGGGTCAAATAAAAAGCTTTCAACTGGGGGCATAGGTTCAATGGCTCTAACAGCGATCGGCTTGGTATTTTTTCTTTTCTCTTCTAATCTTTGTTCAAGTTCAGGATACGGGATAACGATGGCACTCTTTTTTTTGCAACCAGGTACAACCAGACCATCATGATCAAGACAAACCAAAGAACTATTATCCAGTACTTCAGCATTATTTTCTACGTGATTATTGCCCTCACGGTAAGTTGTAATCAAGGCATCCATGGATAACAAAGGGTTATTTTTTGTGGGAAGAATTTGAATGTTTTTTATAGTGACAATTCGAGGTAATTTAGCAAGCCCACTGATAAATGAGCCCAATTCACTATATTGGCCGATAACTTTTATATCAATGGGTAGTTCAATCACATCTCCGTTGTCTACTATTTTAGCGGGTTTAAATAATTCAAACTCTAAGCCGCTAGATAAGCCAGTTTGGGAAATATCCACCAGTAAATTTGCGACTTCTGCTTTCGTCGGCATTAATTTCATCATTCCCGCCAAAGAGGATTGTATTTGCTTATACTGCGCTTGATGAAGCTCAAGGTTTTGTGCTAGCCTCCACTCGTATTGGTATTTATGCAAGGCATCTGCTACTTCTTTTTGCTCTATTTCTATTTGTGCTACTTTTTCGCTGGTAAATTGATAGTACCCAAAGCCTACTATTGTTAAGAATACTAAAGCACCCGCCCCTATTTTTAAGGGTTTAGGCCAGGCTCCTGCTTCATTCAGATCCCAATTAATTTCAGAAAGGTTCATTACATATCCTCATCTTCTGCTTTGCTTTTCCATTGCTTTGCATGCAAAGTAAAATCACTTAAATTACCATTCTTGTTTTTGTTGCTTCCTTTGATAATATTCAGACTGGGATCGACTAGCCATTTATTCGTTTCAACATTTCTCATAAAAGCCGATACGCGGGAATTGGACTGAGTTTTACCTACTAATGTAACGCGAGCATTATCTTGTTTTAGTTTTATAAGAAACACGCCTTCAGGGGTTACTCTGGCAATCGCATCAATAAAGTGGACAATTTCAGGTCGACTTTTTTGTAATAATTGAATAGCGTTTCTTTTGCTTTGCAGAATGCCATTTTGCGTTTCAATATCTTTAATTTTAGCGGTAATTAAATTAACTTCAGCTACTTTTGCTATCACGATACGTTTTTTATCTTGCTGCTCGGTAATCAGGCTATCCAGGTATTTCTCTACACCAAACAATATAGCCACAGCAGCTATTGCAACGAGCACAATACCAAGAATAAATTCTTCTTGCCTTTGCTTGCGTAACTCATCACGCCAAGGTAATAAATTAATTCGAGCCATTAGTCAAAACTCCTTAGCGCCAAACCACAGGCTATCATCATCGCTGTAGAGTCATTGCTTAAACTTTGCGGTTTGATTTTATTTGATAGAGCCATATTAATAAATGGGTTAGCGATAAACACCGGAATGCCTAGTTCTTCTTCTATTAATTTATCAAGGCCTGCTATTGAGGCACAGCCGCCGGCCAATATGACGGTATCAATACTTCTATTTACACTAGATGATATAAAAAATTGTAATGACCTGGCAACTTGTTGTACCAATGCACGTTTAAAAGGTTCCAATACATCATTATTATAATTATCGGGCAACCCCCCATGCTTTTTAGCAAGTCCGGCCTCCTCATAAGCAAGGCCATAACGGCGTTGAATTTCCTCGGTTAATTGCTTGCCGCCAAACACCTGTTCCCGTGTATAAATTGCGTGGCCTTGCTGCAAAATATTCAGAGTTGTCATGGTTGCGCCAATGTCCGCAATCGCCACAGTTTGCTCTTCATCAGCATCTGGTAGATGGTCTTTAAGCAATGTGTATGAATTTTCCATAGCAAATGCCCCGACATCAACAATGCTAGCAGTTAAGCCGGCCATTTCCAGAATTTCTACTCGCTCATCAACATTCTCTCGACGTGAGGCAACAAGTAGTACATCAACCATCTCAGAGTTTGCTTCATTAACGTGTTGTACTTCAAAGTCCAGGCATACTTCATCAAGAGAATAGGGAATATACTGATCAGCCTCAACCATGATCTGCTCTTCCATTTCATCTTCAGACAAGTGTGCAGGCATGGTGATCACCTTCGTCATTGCGGATGATCCGGCGATTGCTACGCAGGCATGCCGCGTGCGCGTCCCTGTTTTTTTTAATGCTACTTTGATAGCGTCGGCTATCATTTCTATATTAGAGATATTGTTGTCTATTACTGCATCTTGAGCTAAAGCTGCAACAGCATAACTCTCAACTTTATACCTGCTACCTGTTTTGCTCAGTTCTAATATTTTGACAGCAGCTGTACTAATGTCGATCCCAAGAAGATGATCATGCTTACGATTGAACCATTTCATGTAGAAGCTCTTTTATTTTTTCAATAACACCAGGGAGTAATCGTGCTAAAACAATCATGTCCCAATCTAGGAGGCTGTCGAAGAATAGAGACCCTACTACGGAAAAATCCCTTTTGGCCATTTTTCCCGAATATTTTCGTTAAAGAGCGCAACTATTCGCCTCAAATGTTCGAAAAAACTGACTCAAAAAGGCTTTCCCTCGCTACGGCTTCTATTCTCGGACAGCCTCCTAGTAAGAAGTATAGCCATGTTTTATATTTTAATACTACACTATAGTCAAAGCGAGACAAATAATACAACAAGCGAGGAGTCCCTACTTTTGCGAAAGCTCATTTTAGGCATCCAAGCTCACAACGCGGCAAAAGCGTAACGTGACTGATTAAAATCTGCTATGCCCTGTTTCACCCTGCATTTGCCATAAAAATCCTGAATGGCTTGACGCTGTGTCGGAATGCTTTGCATTTTCTCTGCGCAAAAAATGCTTCGAGAAAACGCCCGGCCCTACAGCTAACAGGGACTAAAAATCTTCACTTCGCTAAAGCGCCGTTTCCAAGATATCCAGCGTTTGTAATGTAAGACTACTTTATATAAACAGATTTTAAATTTGCGTGCGATTTTCTCTATGCCTGTGTTTAAGGCGGCAAGTGTTTTGGCTTATTCAGACAGAAGAGGTAGTTTCAATTAATGAGGGACTAGAAAGTAAATTTGGTATTAGCGAGGAAGTAGGTCTCTAGAGCAGATTTATCACAACGCATCTTATTATAAGCAGTATAATACAGCACAGGTACTAGAGTTTGCGCAAAATACATTAGCCCATCTTCGTCACTTTTATCTTTTTAAGCTATTAATTCTTCGTTTTATGCAATTTTTTGTCGAAAAATTCTCTTTAAAATCAAGGGTGTTTTTTGAAAATTTTGTAGTGCCATTTTTATCAGGTTATTGAATAGATTCATTGACGTTTATCAAAAAAATCATCATTATTTGAGTGTAATTTAAACGTGACAAAAATACTCTAAAAATTCAACGTTTTATATAAAAAAATCTGTAGAGCCAACTCGCTACTTTTTAAAATCCCAACCAATAGATTTATAACAGCTACATCACTAATAGTGACGAATATGGGTTAGGGATGAGGAATGAGGAATGTTATTAAAGGCTTGGTATGCATTAAGTGAAGCGCCGTTATTTAAAGGCGCCAACATCTAATGCATACATAGACGGATTAAATCCTTGCTCCCCAGTCTAAAAATTTACTTTTTCAATAAAATCGATACCTTGTAAATGAGAATAATAAAATGGTTATCAGCCATACTCGTAACTTTCTCTATGTTAGGCTTAATTATTGGCTATTTTGCTTACCAGCAACTCAGTTCAGAGCTTCCTGATATTAAGGTGTTAAGAGATATACAATATCATCAGCCGCTAAATATCTACAGTCGAGATGGGCTATTGATAGAGCAATTTGGCGAAAAAATACGTATTCCCATTAGTATTTCTGATGCACCTGAGCAGCTTGTTAATGCATTTATATCTGCCGAAGATGGTAATTTTTTCTCTCATATTGGTATTGACTTCAAGGGTCTCGCCCGTGCGGTTATTCAGTTGGCGCTAACGGGCAAAAAAAAACAGGGTGGTAGTACTATAACTATGCAAGTAGCGCGGAATTTCTTGCTCAGCAATAAAAAAACCTACACCCGTAAGCTTAAAGAAATCATTCTCTCTTTGCAGATTGAGCAAGAGTTTAGTAAAAATGAAATTCTTGAATTATATCTAAATAAAATTTACCTAGGGCAGCGAGCTTATGGTGTAGCAGCAGCGTCTGCAATTTATTACGGTCGTCCCTTGACAGAATTGACAATTGCAGAGTTGAGCATGATAGCTGGATTGCCCAAAGCCCCGTCAAGTTACAATCCTATATCCAATCCTGAGCGTGCGTTACTGCGTCGCAATTATGTATTAAGGCGCATGTTAGATCTAAGCTATATAAGCCAGCAAGACTACAATACTGCGATTGAATCACCTATTACTGCCCGCCGCTATGCTGCTCAGAGAGAGTTGTATGCGCCCTTCATTGCGGAAATGGTACGCAATGATATTGTCAGGCTTTATGGTGAAGATCAGGCGTACACGGCTGGCCTGAAGGTTTATACTACGCTGCATGCTGACTTGCAAAGTGTCGCGGTAAGCGCAATGCGTGCGAACCTTCATCAGTTTGATGAGCGGCATAGTTATCGAACTAGTCAGCAGCAAAAACTTCCCTTAAAATCGAGCTATAACACTGGCTCAACATTTCCTGCTCAAGTTACTCAAATTGTTGAACAGCAACTTACTGCTGAACTCAAAGACGGAACTGAAATCAAATTATTATGGAAAGATAGTCCCTGGAGTACGGTATATAATGCTGACACCCAGCAAACAAGGCACGTTAATTCATACTTGGATATTATCGATTTGCACGATACGATTCGAGTCAGGCAGGCCAATAAAAAATGGCGACTTGCTCAGGTTCCTGAAGCAGAAGGTGCTTTTGTTGCCCTTGATCCTAAAACAGGTGCTGTTTTAGCGTTGTCAGGTGGTTACGCCTATTTCAATAATAAATACAATCGCGCCACACAGGCAATGCGTCAGCCTGGTTCTGGCTTCAAGCCAATTATATATACAAGCGCACTTGAGGCTGGCTATACAGCAGCGAGTATGATTAACGATGCGCCTATTGTCAGCGCTAACAATTCGATAGAAGAAAGTGCGTGGCGGCCTGAAAATTATAGCCACAAATTTTACGGTCCGACCAGTATTCGGACGGCATTACGCAAGTCTCGTAATTTAATTGCAATACGTTTGACCAGGGCTATCGGGATAGCGACTGTTAACGATACCGCAATTCGTTTTGGTTTCTTGCCGGAGCAGCTGCCAGCAAAGCTATCTCTGGCGCTAGGTAGCGGGCAGGCTTCTCCTCTGCAAATGGCGCGCATGTATGCAGTATTTGCCAACGGTGGTTATTTAATTAACCCTTACTATATAGATCGTATTGAAGCGAGTACTGGTGAAGTTTTATTTCAGGCAGAGCCACTTGCTGCATGCTCGGCATGTGCAAGCAACGCCGCACCCAGAATTATTTCATCGCAAACAAATTTTTTAATAAACTCGCTTTTACAAGATGTTGTGCGGCGCGGCACAGCGGTTAAGGCTAAATCATTACAGCGTAATGATTTAGCTGGAAAGACAGGAACCACTAATGATCAAAAAGATGCCTGGTTTAACGGTTTTACACCAGATATAGTGGGCGTAGCCTGGGTAGGGAAAGATAACTCCAGCAGTCTTGGTCGCTGGGAAACTGGGGGTAAAGCAGCCTTGCCCATGTGGATTGATTTTATGCGTTACGCACTCAAGGGTAAAGTAGAGCGGGAGCCAATAATGCCGGAGGGTATCAGCAAGGTGCTTATTGACCCAGAAACAGGACTATTGGCGAGAGAAGAGTCGCTTACAGGAATCTGGGAGTATTTTAGTGATGAATCTGTTCCAACTCAATACGCCCCGCTAATAGAATTGGAAAGTGAGTTGATTGGAGAGAAAAATACTACTGAAGATGAGGTTCCTGAAACACTATTCTAGGTTTTCTTTAGGCATAAAAAAACAGCCGTGTAGCTGTTTTCTTAGTGGTACGAAAATTGAATAAATACTAGACG
>Ga0233447_1003285_pt1 | contig 10453 bp, 9 predicted proteins | sample SI_124_October20_3_FD_183014 | JGI IMG/M metagenome (GOLD analysis project Ga0233447, IMG submission 183014) | Seawater microbial communities from Saanich Inlet, British Columbia, Canada - SI_124_October2016_135_MG | ecosystem: Environmental > Aquatic > Marine > Inlet | place: Canada: British...
TCTCTATCAGATTTTCTATCAGATTTTCTATCTAATTAATTTTTCTTTTTTACCCCCACCCTCTCCAATTAATTTTTTTAGTTCTCTATTTAAAAAATTATTCTTACAAAAAATAATAAAAATAATAAAAATAATAAATAATAATAAAAATAATAAAAATAAAAATATCTTTTTAAAAAAATTTATTCGTTTTATTTCCTCTACAACTATGCTTGAAATTTTTGATAATAATATTGAAACGAATGAAACATTAGAGAATATAAAATGTGTAATTGAGACGAAAATCAATCAAATTGGAATGACTGGGGAAGCGTTTAATGATATGCTTTTGAAAATGATTATGTTGGGTTATACACTTATTAATATATTGGCGGTGGGTATATATTGGTGGATGACTTACGATTTGACAATATTGTCTATTGTAATAATTGTATGTATTTCATATATATGTGTAGAGATGTTTTTAAAGGATAATTACAAAAAATATTTGGTATTGGATAATGATAAGACTGAATGTTGTATATGTAAAGATAAAAAATATTGTTATAAATTAGGATGTTCTGATAAACATCATATATGTGTTGAATGTGGAGATGGTTTGAAAATATCAAAATGTCCTTTATGTAGAAAGTGTATAGAATGTTTCGTTATTACTGATTTAAATAATAATAAAAAAACATTCAAAAATTCAAAAGCACTAACCATATTTCAATTATATGAGAATATAAGATTAGACGGAACAAACAAGTCATATTGAATGATAAACAAAAACTCAGATTTTCTATCTAATAAATTTTTCTTTTTTTACCCCACCCTCTCCAATTAATTTTTTTGTTTAACTCTTATAAATATTATTATTTATATTATATAAGTTAAAGAAAAAAATAAAGAGAAATATGAAGGTTTTAGATTTTTTAAAACAAACACATATTCACTTGAAAAATGAGTTTTTGTTTAGTGAAGAGGAAAATCAAAAATTAAAAAATTATCGAGAGATTAAGGATACTGAATTCCCAAAGATACGCAAAACATTCACACCCGAAATATTTTGTTTTATAGATGATATGGCAAACAGATTGGAGAAAGACGGATTGAATAAAATATTTATCCATTACAGTCTCAATTATGATATGAGTAAATTACCCGATGAAATCAACATTGAATTAAGTCCTTTCCATATAATTGTAATCTCCGTTTTAAAACAAGGATACTTGGAAAACATTGAAGGCGAATTGTTTTATTTTTATAAAACTGAATTAGATAAAAAATATTCCCAAGAATTTAAAGATGTATCAATTATGTATAAAGATAAAGGAGACCAAATATTAGGAGTACGAACCCTTACTGAACCAAAAGATTTCGAATTCAAACAAATGAAATGGTAAATTTTTTTCTTTTTTTCTCTACTCTCTTCTTTTTTTATTTCTTATCATTATTATTCATATCCAAAAAATCAAAATTTGTCTTATAAATTATTATGTATTTATATATAAATCAAATAATAAAAAATGAAATGTCTTTTCAAAATGGTGTATTTACTTATCAATAAGTCATTATTAACAAATCAAAAAATCGAATATTTTTATACAATCCAAGAAGCGTTTGATTTTATCTTAGAAGAAGAGAAAAATTCGAATAATTATTATTTGGAAGTTGATTTGGATAGATTTTTAAAAAAGGATATTCAACACATTTGGATTGATGGTTCAGAAAAAAGATTTATCGTATCGCACATCAATTATCCGAACGAGGTGGTTAATTATGAAAAAGACAACGATGGAAATTACATATATGAAGACTTCGAGTTAGAATAGATGCGTTTATGCGTTTATGCGTTTTGGATTTTACTATCTATCTTCCCAATCATCGCCTTTGCAAGTTTTATTTTTTGATATTTTGGTAAATATTTACTAATTGCCATTTGAACGCCTCTATCCTTCGTCGCTTTTACTAATCCATCAAAATCCTCATTCTTCAAATACATTAGTATTTTATCCGCATCATTCACATTCCTCACCACCTGTGCGACTACTGGATGTTTCTGTGCTAATTTTAAAATACTCTCGGCATATGGTATCGATTTGAATTTTTCTTTTATGTATTTAACTTCACCGTGAGTAAAATTCACCAATGGTTTTGCTGTCGATTTCCACAACGCTCCTACTGGTTTATCCAATCCCGTTTTACTCATTCCTTCTTTCAATGCTCCCATACCAGCATCAACTGCTTTATCGGTTGTATTTTTAACAACTGCGTCGATTTGTTTCGTTGGTATAAAATCCGCAACCTTCTTAATATCTGCGGACGTCTTCTGTACCTCTTGTTTAATTGTTTTAATCGGTGATTTCCCCTGAGTTATATTTGAACCCACTCTCAACACCTTTGAAGGTGAATGTCTCGCTATTTTTCTAACACGTCTGAATGTTCTTGAAAACCAACCCATATTAAATTTATGACTATGATTGTATATATATATAGTATAGTTATTTTTTCAATTTCATCATCGCGACAACATTACCTAATACGGTTGTTAAATCATCCGTCTGTTTTCTAATTATGAATTCAAAATCATTCATCATCCTCGTATCCTTATTCACCCCTCCTGTTATTTCTCTATCCACCTCCTGTATTTCTATATTGATACTCCAATCATTCCCATTTAAATCTATCAATTCCCCATCCACATTCACCAATTGTAAATCTATATGTGATATTGTTATATCTTCTATTAACATATTCCTCTTCGGTAAATTGATAAACGCATATGGTCTCACTCTGGGATTTATCGACAATAATGAATTTGACGTATTATTCTGTATTTCTAAATTCGTATGTATATACAACATCTTTCTTGGATACAAATTCCCCACATTCTCAAATGTCAAATCTGTCGTTGTCGTCATCTCGTGGTCTCCTATCGATGACCCCAAAATCCTATATGGAGAGGAGGTCGATAAAGTAAATTTTGATTTCTTATCCAATGTCGCCGTGCTTATCACTATCTTGTGATTTATCAAATTCAAACTTACCAAATACGTTATCCCATATACGCTCCCACTATTCAATTCTTGTTGTAAGGCATAACAAAATTCATTCGCATTCCGCGTATCACTATCTGAATATAACATTTGATAATTCCCCAATGTCATTTCTATCGTATATGGCACTTGCGGATTACTCCCATCCTCATTACTCTCCACTACCACTAACTTATTATTAGTATCTGTTATGTTATAATAGGTGTATGGTATATATCCATCTACCACTCTTAATACGTATTGTTTGTCTCTTCTAACAATCGTCAATGGCGTATTTAACACATACGAAACCGATTGACTACCATTCACTTTAATAACTGACGAATTCCCCGTGTCTATACTATAAGTGTTTAAAGACATCAAAATTATTATTCATATATAATATATATATGTTTTTATAATGGTCGTCAAAACTATTCGCGTCCGTAAAGCAAACGGCGTCCGCCGTGTTATTCGTAATCGTAATCCCAATATTAAAATACGTCGCAAACGTTTTATTAAACCTATCTCTGTCGTCCCTGAACCCAAATCCAAATCCACTCCCGCACTCAATCCCGCACCCAAACCCAAACGCATACGTAAGCGTCCTTATATACGACGAAATAATCGAGCATACCGAGCAAATACAGCATTCGTCAAAGAACAAGAGAAAAGAGAAAACGACATCGCTCTTTTAAAAGCGAAAACCATTAAAGAAAAAAAAGAAGCGTTTGAGAAACGAAAAAAACACGCACAGAAAATTTTCAATTCTTTCGATACAATAAAACAACAAAAACAACAAAAACAACAAAGAAAACAAGCAAAACAAGCAAAACAAGCAAAACAAGCAAAACAAGCAAAACAAGCAAAACAAGAAGCAAAGGACAATCCCATAGGTGATAGTGGTAGTAGTAAAGGTGGTGGTCGATTTATTGTTCCAAAAACTACTTATGATAAATACGCCCCAGCATTTAGAAGTTCCGCGGGTAGTGGTCGCCTAACTGAAATCCTCCGTCAAGAAAAAGAAAAAGATGAGAAACGCGAAAAAGATAGAAAGGATAAAATCGAAGCAGATAAGCAAACTAAAATCGAAGCAGATAAAAAAGCACAAGCAATACAAACCAAAACGGATCAACGTCGCAAGGATGTGATTGAAAAAATCCGTAAAGCAAATGTAGAGGATAAAGAAAAAACAGACCGCGAAAAGAAAGTCAAATTACGGTTCAAAAAACAACCACCATCAACCGCTTTGGTTCTCCACACACAAACTATTCCACAAGGCAGACAAGGAGCAGAACAAGGAGCAGAACAAGGGGAAAAGCATTCAAGACGTGGAAGAATAAAAGCACCTAAACCAAAAAACATAGAAGATATTCCGGCAAGTCGTGTCGAACTTTTACGAGAAGCAAAATCAATATTCTCCAATGTTGATAAAATTAGACACGCACTCAATGCGATTGAACGTTTGAATGTAGATTTCTCACGAGAATATGATGAGGCGAAAACTAATTTAAAACCTGCTGGTAAAGAAGAGTTTGAAGATTTAATGAATGATGTGGCGACTGATGAGTTAGGAGGAAATTTTGATACCGATTATTATTCTGGTTTTGATGCGTATGACTTATTAATTGATTTCGTTGATGATTTTTCCAAATGGTTAAACAGAATTGACTTATCGCGATTAGAAAGAGCAGACGATAAACTTAAAATTTTGGAGATATATTCCAAATCTATGCCTGATAATCAAGTAGATAATACTAATGTCAAAAGATTTAAAATCAATCCAAACGTTCAAAATCTACAATCCGTTATAGATGACATATACAATATAGAAAGAATGATTAGTTCTATGATACCTCAGATCAGAAAAGCATATACAAAAGCACAATCTGTCAAAGAACCAGCACCAAAAGAAGAGAGTAAAAAAAAAAGTAAAGCAAAAAGTAAAGCAAAAGGTAAAGAACCTATCGACGAGGATGAGGGTAAAACACAACGCCAGAAGGAGTTGAGCGATATATTGAAACGTGTTAAAGAAAGAGAAGCAAAGGCAAAAGAAGAAAAGAAGAAATCTGACGACCGTGAAAAAGAACGACAAAAATCACGTGGCACATCCCAAAAACATTTGGAGAAAGCAAATTTGGAGAAAGATAAGTTCAAAACACGACAGAAAAAACGCGACGAGGCATTTAAATCTTTGGGACTTGACAGATGTAAGGGGAAAACCGCCAAGGGTACACCCTGTAAAAGGCGAGCAACTGACGGGGATTATTGTTATCAACACAAAAAATAATTTCGGCATACATATATATATATAGTTAAGTCAAACATTAATTGTTAAATAATTATGAGTAAGCGTTCATTGAAAGGGTCAAAAAAACAAGTCATACCAAGTTATATTGAAACGGAAGATGAATTCGAAGATTTATATGAAGAGAATGAAGAGGTTGAAGAGGAAAGAGAAGATGAATTCTCTCAAAGCATAGAACCTATTAAGGATTATGAAATTGCTAAATGGAAACGAGACGAAAATAACATCCGATATCCTGTCTATAAAGTTCAAAAATGGACGCGGATTGATGGGGTTCGTGTCCCCTCATATAAGAAATCTAAAAATTAAGTTGTTTTACATTTCAAATTTTTTTTTTATTAACGTATATACATTACTTTACAACTTAAAGAAGATTTTAATTGAAGATTTTAATTTATGGATAGTATTCAAGGAACAGTAGGAAGCGTTGGGGCGAGCGTCGGAGCACAATCCGGGGAGATGGGTAATAAACCAGCAATGGTTAAAGTCCAAGACGATTGGATTGAAGGAATGTTATACAAATCAGGTATTGAACCAAATGCCAAAACCAGTTTTACCGAAAACGTCAGTTGGCCGTCTGATAAAGCATCATACAGCGAAACCTCTTTGGAAAGCAGTATCGTTATGAGCACCGCAAAACGTGATAAAATGATACAAGCAATCGATAACAGAAACGCTTGTATCTACGGAAAATATGCCGGTGCTTGTGCTACCGCTTCTAAAACCGGATACATTGAGACGTCATTCTATTCTCTGATTGAAACACTCCGATTGAGAAGTAATACCAATGTCATCGAAGAAATCAGATACTACAATACTCTTATGAATTTATTAACCGCTTTTATCGTCCCTCTCCAATCTCGCGTTCTTTTGAGTGCGACCCAAGGATTTGCCTATACATCTGCTTTTGCAACAGCATACAATGATGATCTCGGGGAAAAAGAAATAATCTCGGCGGGAACTACGGCACATTATTTCTACATTCCAATTTATCTTGGTTTCTTCAACAACTCCAAACTTATCCCAATTTCACATATCGCAGACCTCCAATTAGATATCGTCTGGGCAAACCCCACATCTTATGTTCTCGATTATACAGCAAGTGCTTCTGCTTTCGCTTTCACATTCACAATCACCGAATTGGCACTCCGTTGTCCTATTATCAAATATAATGACGCGTCTGATGTTAATGCCTTCAATCAAATGTTCTACGGCGGAGGAGGTATCAAAATCAATGCTCAATCATATATGCATAATCGCGGAGCAATCGTTAGTGGAACTGCGGAAGTCAATTTGCCATTGTCTTTCAGACGCGAAAGTCTCCGTTCTTGTATCGCTGTTATGCACGCTATCAGTTTAACCTCCACCCGTAAGCAACAACGTTTCATTGTAAATGGAACAACTTCTTATCAGTATTGGTTCGGCAATGACGCGTTCCCAAGATTTGAAGTTCCAATCGCCACCACCAACAGAGGTGCTCTTATGAACGAAATTTTGGCATACTTCGACGACCGTTCCACATTAGCACTCCAACCACGTTTCACCGAAGTAATCATCGTCCCTGCCACTGAAACCGCATACTACGAAGCATTGACTTGTTTCCCCGTTGAATTGTCCTCAGTCAATGATGACGGTTCTCTCGTGAAATCAGGTATCAACACAATCGACGTCACCAGTCAGCATCTGACACTTAAAGCAACTTCCAACTTCACCGCAAATTCAACCGTCGATATCTTCGGATGTTATGACATCGAATTCCAAATCGGAACTGACAATCTCGTTCGCTCCACCTTCAATGGTGAATTGTCATCCGCTCCCGTCCAAGCAAATCGTGCTCAAATGTAAATTTAAAAATCATTTTTTTACTATATTTTTCTACCTTTTCATTCATCTACAATCGCGTTTTAAAAAAAAAAAAATGATACCCCCCTCCAACATTTTATATCATCTTTTTATTGACTTTTTTATTTTTTTTATTTTTATTTAAGTGATTAATATTCAAAAATTTTATCATAGTTTAAGAGTATATTGAAAATCTAAAATGTCGCAAGAGTTAAAATCATTTTTGTATTCTAAAAAGACCGATACATCCAAACGTAATCTTGGTTCATATGGTTCTTTAAACGGTAATTATTATGTAGAGGTGGAAGATGTAGATAAATTATGTTCCTTGATAGCAAAAACAAATAAAGCAATACCCCTATCCATACAAGAAGTTTATTCTCGTGATAACAAGAGCGTAAATCTCCATTTTGATTACGATTGTTATCACGATTTGGATGTAGATTTGAGTTCAGAAGTTTATCCAGATGTAATAGCAAAACAGTTATATGACGATACAATCCAATGGTTAGAAAAAAATTTTACAACTCTCCCCACAAAAAATATCAAATATATCTACGGGTCGCGAACTCATATCCAAAATAGCAAACAACATTTCGGAATTCATTTGTCTATGGGTGTCTATACTAATAGTTATACCAATAAACTAATCGCTCAACACCTAAAACTAACTCATCCTGCGATTGATTTGGCAATCTATCAAGGTGAAACAAATGCTTGGATTGTTTTAGGAACAGGAACTAAATTGAATAAAGATAAAACACTCGTTCCGTCATATGTTATGTATAATCAAAATGGTTCTATCATCGATTTAACAAATCCCGCCAACATTAAAACTCATATGATAACAAGTAATATGTCTCGTAATGAATACGAGATATTCACACTCGAACAACCACAAGCGGTTATCACCGCAATTGAAGAGGGAAAAAAAAAAGAAAATTCATTTGCTCCGACACCTGTTCCGACACCTGCTCTACCTGCTCTACCTGCTCTACCTGCTTTACCTGCTCCGACACCTCCGAAATTGTCCGCTGATAATTTAGTTGGTCTTTTGAATGGATTGCCTGATGAATTTTTTAATGACCGTAAAAAATGGTTGAATGTTTGTTCTGCTTGTAAAAATGTTGGTCTCCCCGACGAACAAGCAAAAACCATCTTCCAAGATTGGTCTAAAAAATCAGACAAATACACCCCCCTTGATTTTGTCGGAACACACCAAATTTGGAGTGGCAAGTATGGTAATTTTAAAGCAGGATACTTGATAAAAAATAGCACATTCAAAATTCCAAAAATCCCAAAAGTTAAAAAAACATTATCAAGAGCAAATAAATGTTTAAAACTATCATCCATTCTTAAAGAAAAAATCGGCGACGACTATATTTATATCGGTGAGCAATTGTATAAATACACGGGTGTGTATTGGAGACTACAAACTGATAAAGGAACACTTCTATATGACTTATCGTGTTTTATAGACACTGATAAAGAAACCAATGATATACTACCCGTCTTGGATTTTAAACCTGATCCTCCATTATTGATACATACGACGAAATACTTCTTACAGGGAGTTCGCGTCGATCACTATGAAGCATCATTTTGGGAAACAAATACAAATCTATTCTTCTTCAATGATACAATATTCGATTTGAATATCGGAGAGCAGATTGAACCAAAAAAAATGTATCATCATTATTTAACAACTGGATACGACTATGAAGAACCATCTGATAGGTCATTAGAAGAAGTTAATAAACTTTTGGACGACATATTTCCCGACCCTGAAATCCGCGATTTTTATTTACAAACACTATGTATGGGAATGGACGGCAACATCCATCAAAAATTAATATTCAGTGTGGGGAACGGAGGTAATGGCAAAGGTGTTTTAGACCGTTTGGTAAAAGCAATGCTCGGCAATTACTATTCATCTATCAGTATGACAAATCTACAAGGTATAGCAACAAATTCAGCAAATCCCGCGTTAGCAGGATTGGATAATAAACGATATGTCAATTCATCCGAAGGCGATAGCAATAAAGATATGAATTCAAGTATCCTCAAAACAATAACTGGTGAGAAATCAATTGATGCGAGAATGTTGTATTCTAACGAGACACAAAAAACAATGAGGTTATCAATGACCCTTCAAATGAATTATTTAATTCCATTCGATGAGATGGAAGGTGATGCTTTACGACGTAGAGTATTAATTATTCCATACGATACTACATTTGTTGATAATCCCGACCCATCCAGACCTCATCAAAAATTAGCAGACCCCGATATCGATACTGATGAGAAACGCGACAAATTGAAATTTGCATTGTTCGATATAATGAAAGACCAATACAATAAATTTATCGCAAATCATAAAAATATATCTATCCCACAACGTGTCCAAACTATGATTAACGGATATTTTGTTAATAACGCAATCAGTCAATATATTGATGATACCTATGAACCCACCACAATAGAAGAACTCCGTCGATTAGGCGAAGTCCCTCCATCAATCTCTGCTCTATTCAAAAAATTCAGAACATCAAGAACACTTTCAGAATATAGTAAAGACCAACAATCCAAATACAAAAAAGATGCTTTCGTATCCTATATCAAAAACCATTATAATATCATAATTGATAGAACCGTTTTTAGTGGTTCAAGAATTAAGAATGCCGTTTTACTCAAACTCAAACCTGATGAGGTTGAAGATGTCCCAATCTAAATCCATTCCATATTTTTTTTTTGACTTTCAATCGAGACTACTTGGGGTACATTGTAAAAAACCAAGTAGTAAAGTAGTTTTTCATTCTGACTACTTGGGGTACATTGTAAAAAACCAAGTAGTAAAGTAGTCAGGTAGTCGGGACTACTTTTTTTCGACCCCAAAGTACTGAATTGGAGACGCATATCGTTTTAGGTGTTTTTGAACACTTTTTTTTTTCGAAGTACTATTTTTCACGAAAAAAACTACAAAAGTTCTCTACGCATATCGTTTTTACTACTTTTCAGACTACTTTGTCTTTTTTTGAAGAGGATCAGAAAAGAGAAAAATTTACCTAATTTTTAGTCTCGGTATATCGTTTTATACTAAACCAAGTGGTTTTTTGTATTTTATTTGCTCTCTATATATCGTTTTATACTCATTTTTTTTTTCCAAGTGGCTCAAATGGCTCATTTTGAGACGTTTTTGAAAAGTTATTTTGTATTTTTTAAAAAAGTACTACCCAGTACTTCTTGCTTTTTTCGTTCATACAAAAAAGGTTTGAAAAAAGTGTCT
>Ga0233447_1003296_pt1 | contig 10423 bp, 14 predicted proteins | sample SI_124_October20_3_FD_183014 | JGI IMG/M metagenome (GOLD analysis project Ga0233447, IMG submission 183014) | Seawater microbial communities from Saanich Inlet, British Columbia, Canada - SI_124_October2016_135_MG | ecosystem: Environmental > Aquatic > Marine > Inlet | place: Canada: British...
TTATTATTTCTAAATTATTATTTCTAAATTATTATTTCTAAATTATTATTTCTAAATTATTATTTCTAAATTATTATTTCTAAATTATTATTTCTAAATTATTATTTCTAAATTATTATTTCTAAATAGTTTTCACTATTGAATATTAGAAAAATGAAAACAATTCGTCGTCTATGAGACGATTGTTAATTTTACAAACGAGTCTATCGTCTTTTAGCTGCTTTTCTCTTTGGAGCTGCTTTTCTAGTTGCTGCCTTTCTCTTTGGAGCTGCTTTGCGTTTTACTGCTGCTTTTCTCTTTGGAGCTGCTTTTCTAGTTGCTGCCTTTCTCTTTGGAGCTGCTTTGCGTTTTACTGCTGCTTTTCTCTTTGGAGCTGCTTTTCTAGTTGCAGTTTTTTTGGTAGCTGCTTTTCTCTTTGGAGCTGCTTTGCGTTTTACTGCTGCTTTTCTCTTTGGAGCTGCTTTTCTAGTTGCAGTTTTTTTGGTAGCTGCTTTTCTCTTTGGAGCTGCTTTGCGTTTTACTGCTGCTTTTCTCTTTGGAGCTGCTTTTCTAGTTGCAGTTTTTTTGGTAGCTGCTTTTCTCTTTGGAGCTGCTTTTGTAGATGTTTTAGTTGATCTACGTTTAGTTGCAGCTTTTCTTTTTGTAGCCATGTTAGAAACGAGATTTTCATAGTTTTTCAGTGGTTAAACTAAAAAAATTTACACAATTTGATTACAATTTATGAAGTAATTTCATCATTGAAAAAACATTTTTGATCGTATTTTTTTTATTTAGTTTTCTTTTTTTCTTGTAATTTGATAATTTTATAATATATTTTACATTTCTAATTTTTTTTACGCTTGTAATTTGATTTTTCATAACAGAAATTTTATTTTTAGATTTTGTTGTTGTTTAAATTAAAATAATTTATCTATTTTTTGATCTATTTTACTATGAAGCTATTCCTCTTTTTTTAATTATTGTGAATACATCTTCATCTTGCATAATATGATTCAATCCTACCCTTTGTCCTCCAAACTTTACACTTTTACCCCAAATCAATCCATATCTAAATTCTCTTTTTAATCTTCGATGTAATTTATTACAAATATCTTCTACTGTGTCTCCTTCTCTTGCAATGAATGGTTCTTTGAAATCTGTCTCTCCGCCTTTTGGTCTCATGTATATTCTAATAAATTTTAATTTTTGATATATTTTTTCTTTAAGCAATTCTATGTTGATATCTGAATTTGCTGATACTTCAATTACTTCTGATTTAATTTTTGTTTTTAACTCTGTTAGAAATTCTTTATCCACTAAATCAATTTTGTTTAAAACAGTAATTGCTTTAGAATAACTTATGTTTCCTGCAATGAAATCTGCAACTTGTTCTGATGTTACATCTTCTCTAACTACAACTCTTGCACTAACTAATCCATAAAGATGAAGAATATCTTTAAAATGTTTTTCTGTAATTTTTGTAAGCTTTGTTTGTTGTGCAATTGCAATTCCTCCCATTGATGCTTTTTCAATTGTTAAGTTTGGTGATAATTGATTTAACCTAATTCCTATGTTTCCTAACTCATTTACTAACACATCTTCGTGATATGGTTGGAATACATCTAATATCAGTAACACTAAATCTGCACTTCTTGCAACTGACAAAATTCTTTTTCCTAATCCTTTTCCTGATGATGCTCCTTTAATAATTCCTGGAAGATCTAAAACTTGAATTTTTGCACCCCTGTATTCCATCATTCCAGGAACTACTGTTAATGTGGTAAATTGAAATGCACCTATTGTTGAATTTGCACCTGTCATTTTATTTAGTAATGTTGATTTTCCAACACTTGGCAATCCAATGAATACTACTGTTGCATCTCCACTGCGCCTAACATCAAACCCATCTTGTTTCATTCCTGATTTTTTGGTGATGTCTGCTTCTTGTTCTCTTTTTAATTTTGCAATTTTTGCTTTTAGCAAACCTATGTGATGTTCTGTTGCTTTATTGATCTGAGTTTTTGCCATCTCATCTTGAATGGATTTAATTTTTTCAGGAATTCCCAATATTATTCATTTCTTAAAATATTCTTTTCAATAAAACCGTAGCACTTTTTTATTTTGTATCTAGGTATAATGTGAGTATTTTTGTTTAGCTAGTAATTATTATTTAACTATGAAAATTGATTGTATGAAAAAGAAGATTTTTGCAGTAGATATTGATGGAACTATTACTGAAAATGGTGGAGGGCGAATTCATCTTGATGCTCTAGAAGCACTTCGAAGATTAACTAACATGGGTCATGATGTAATTTATGTAACTGGACGTTCGTCTGTTGAAGCTTATTTGCTCTCTGTATTTGGTGGAACTAGAAAAATTGCTGTTGGTGAAAATGGGGGATGCATTGCTTTTGATGCTGATGATACTCTTTTGTTGGGAAATCTTGAAGAATGTAATACTGCATTTGAATTAATTAAAAACAATATTGAAAACGTCCAAAAAAAGCCTGTGTTTCCTCGATTAACTGAAGTTGTTTTAGAACGAACTTTTGATTTAGATCTTGCAAGAAAAATATTATCTGAAAATAATCTTGAAGTAAACTTGTCTGATAGTCAATACGCTATTCACATCAATTCAAAAGGCATTGACAAAGGAACTGGATTTACAAAATTAATGAAAAAATTCAATATTTCTAGCGATGATGTTATTGCAATTGGAGATAGTGCTACGGATGTTCCTTTGTTTAAGGTTGCAAAAACAAGTATTGCACTGGGTAATGCTTCTGATGATGTTAGATCTGAGGCTAGCATGACTGTGTCTGGATGTAGTGGTGATGGGGTTCTTGAAGCATTAGATAAATTAGCGCCTAGATTATCTGAGATATAGCATGACATTTCAATCCATAATTGATGAAATTGATAATAATCTTAAAAAAATACTTGAAGGCTTTTCAATTTCCAATCTAAATTTTTCTGTTGAAGTTGCAAAACCTGGTTTTGGTGATGTAAGTTCTAACATTTCATTTTTACTTGCAAAAGAGTTGAAAAAAAGCCCTAAAGATATTGCTCAAATACTATCTGAAAAATATTCTCAATGTACTAGTACCCTTGTTTTAAAATCTGAGGCACATCCATCTGGATATCTTAACTTTTTTGCTGATTGGACAAAATTATCTGAATTGATTTTGTCTGAATCTTATCTTGATACATATGGTGATGTGGACATTGGAAATAATTCTAACATTATAGTGGAGCATACTAGTGTAAATCCTAACAAAGCATTACACATTGGTCATATTAGAAATATTGTTGTTGGTGATATTGTTTCTAGAATTTTAAGTAAAGCCAATTACAAAGTTAATGTACTAAATTACATTGATGATTCGGGGTTACAAGTCGCTGATATCATTGTAGGATTCAAACATCTTGGATTTTCTGAAGAGCCTCCAAATGGAAAAAAGTTTGATCATTATTGTGGTGATGATGTTTATGTTAAAACTACTCAAAAGTATGAACTTGATTCTACTCTTGAAGATGTTAGAAAAAATACTTTAAAAGAACTTGAAGATGGTGATTCTGAAACTGCTGCATTTGGTGATGTGATTACTAGAAAAGTTTTGGCCAGTCAATTAGAAACATGTTGGAATTTGAATGTAGCATATGATTGTCTAAATTTTGAATCTCAAATAATTCGTTCAGGGTTATGGACAAAAATCTTTGAAAAACTCAAAGAAATGAATTTAATAGAATTTGAAAATGATGGTAAAAATGTTGGTTGCTGGGTAATTCGTGGAGATGGTAAAGAAGAAGATAAGGTAATTGTTAGAAGTAATGGCACTGCTACTTACATTGCTAAAGATATTCCGTATGCTGCATGGAAATTAGGCTTGTTGGCTGATCCTTTCTATTATCAAAAATATGATTCTCTTCAACCCAATTCTAAAATTTTATGGCAGACAACTTTGAATGATATTGATACTGTACCTCAAAATTTTACTGCTCAAAAAGTTGTAACTGTTATTGATTCACGTCAAGAAAGATTGCAAAAAATTATCACAACTCTGATGGAAAAATTCAATTCTATTCCTAATAGCTACATTCACCTTGGTTACGAATCTGTAACTTTAAGTTCTGAAACTGCAAAAACTCTTGGATTGGATACTGATGGGAAACAAGCTCAGATGTCTGGTAGAAAAGGATTGTATGTTAGTGCTGATTCTGTATGTGAACTTTTAAAACAAAAAATTATTGAAGAAACCAAAAAACGACATCCTGAAATGAATGATGATGAAATTGAAAAAATTGCTCAATCTGTTTCAATTGGAACTCTTCGTTATGAAATGATTAAACAAGATTTGGATAAAATAATTACATTTGATTTGGCAAAATCTCTTAGTTTAGAAGGTGACACTGCTCCGTACATTCAATATGCATATGCTCGAGCATCTAGAATTTTAGAAAAATCTGGGGACACTCCCACAATTAATGTTGATTTTTCACTACTTCAAGAAAAATCCGAACTTGAATTAATTAAAATTGTTGGCTTGTTTAATTTACAGGTTCGTGATGCTGCAAATAATTTTTCCCCAAAGGTAATTTCTAGATATTGTCATGATTTGGCAGTGGCCTTTAATTCCTTTTATGAACATGTAAAAGTTTTAGAGTCTGACAATGATGATTTAAAATCTTCTCGCATTTGTTTAGTTAATTCTTTTAATCTCACTTTAGAAAAAGCACTTGGATTACTTGGGATTGATGCTCCGCATAGAATGTAACTTTTAGAAGTAAATGTATGTCTATTTTTGATATTGTGTTATGATTATTTTTTAAAACTTTAATTTCTGAATATTCTTAAGTCTAAAATTTTACTACAAAAAATATGCACTATGTTGTAATAATTATAATAATTATAATAATTACTTTAGTTAGTATTGTGATTGGAACTGTGGGTTTTGATTACTTTAATGAATATGTAGAAAAACGTGATCTAGAAAATTTTATTGTTTCTTGCATGGAACTATATGGTCATGACAGTGATGACCTTGTAAATTGTCTAAACGATAATTCCTTTGTAAACCCATAATTTTATCATCACTTTTAAGTTCTGATGATGATTATGTAGTACATGAATTGCTTTGTTTGTAAAAAGAAAAAAGAAGATTTTGAAGTTTGGACAAATAAATTAGTTATAGGCATTACATATGATTCTAATTTCCAAAATAATGATATTGTTTCTGGCATGTCTGACACCTCTGTAATTTGTCATGAATGTATAATTGTAATTCAAAAGAAAGTTCAAAGTGAATTAAATTCTAAATGATGTATTTTCTTTATACCCCTAAATTTAATAATTTTTAAAATAATATCTGTGATACCTGAAATTACTCCTGATTATTGCAATTATTCCTATGGTTGACAATTAATTTTTAACTTTGGTTATTTTTTTAACCCAACTTTTTTCTTTACCTTCTTTTCTTTTTTATTTTTTTCTTGAATTTCTTTTTTAATTTTAGTTTGTTTTTGTTTTAATTTTAGATTTTTTTCTTTTATACTTTGATCTATTTTCTTACGTTTTTTTTGTAATGTTTCAAAAACTTTTTCTTCTTTTATGAGTTGTTTTTTGACTATTTTTTGTTGTTTTGACTTTTCTTTCTCTTTTTTTATTTTAATTGTAATTTTATTTTTTTCTTTAGTAATTATTTTAGAAATATTTAATCTATCTTTAACTGATTTATCCAGATCTTTTTCCATAGTTTTAATTTCTGCTTTCAATTTCTCTGATTCTTTAATTTCCATTCTTTCTTTATTTACTTGTGAAATTATCTGGTCATATTCTTCCTTTGTTTTTTCTAGTTCTACTTGTTTTTCTTTAATTTGTTGAGCCATTTTTGTTTGTTCTATTAATCTTGATTTTTGTTCTTGCACCATTTTTGATAAAACTATTTTTTCCTTATTCACTCGTAGTTCTATTTTATCTTGTTCTATTTGTGCCTGAATAATTTGTTTTTTCTGTATTGTTAGTTCTTTTGAAATAACCTCTTTTCGAGATTCAATTTTCTCCATAATTTTTGTTCTTTCTTCTTTAACTTGTACTAATTCTTCTTTTTGTGCATCAATATCTTCAGATAATTTCGTTTGCTTTTGAATTTTAATTTTTTCTATTTTTATTTTACCTTCTAACATCTGTCTTTCTTTCTTTATTTTTTCATCATTATTTTTTCGTGTTAGTGTAAGTTGTACTAATTCTTCTTTTTGTACATCCATTTCTTTTGAATCTTTATTTTGTTTTAGAATTTTTTCTTCTTCTTTTTTTAATTTTTTTGTTATTTTATTTATTTCAAAATCATCATCAATTTTTTTCCAATCTTTGGGCATCACTATTCTTTCTTTTAGTTTATCTTTTATTTCGATTTTAGATTTTTCATTCGTTATAATTTCCTGTCTTATTTTTTCTAATTTTTGTATGACTTTAATTCCAAAATTAGTCTCTAAATACACTCCATCTGATAGATACATGGGTTTTTTGTTTTGTAGTGTGTTTATGATGTGCTGTAGTCTACCTGTATCCCCTTTTCCCTTTTTCATTAATTCTTTAATCTGTATGATGGATGTATTTTCTTCATGAATAATTTTTTTAGGTGAAATTTTTATTGTTGAGTTTAATTTTTTTTCTAAATAGATTTTATCTGTTTTATAGAGTGGTTTTCCTTTATTCAAAAAATCTATGATGTGCTGTAGTCTACCTGTATCCCCTGAGTTTAATTCTATCAGTTTTTGTATTTTTTTTATTGTTTCTTCTAAAGTTATTTGCTTCACTCTGAAATACCTATAATATGAATTTGAATAATTATAGTATAAAACAACTATTAATTGATTATTTTCTTGGTCTTCGTCGTGGATTTAATTCATAAAACCTTTCAATATTGTCTAACCATTGTTTAGTTTCTGGTAAACGTGAACGGGCATGAGGTCTTTTTCCATTAGTTGATAAAACTTCACTATTATTTTTGTAAAATTCATCGATTTCTTTTACCAATATATCTAAAAATTCTGAAGCACCTTTAGATTCCACACTTTTTGGTTCCTTGTGTGTCATGATGGACTTGGCTAGTGTATCTACTTTAGCTATTTTTATTTTATATTCACTAATTACTCTATGTTCAAAAGAAATCATTTCATTTATCCTTGTTTTTCACTAGTGTATGTACATTTTGGTATGGTATTGAAACATCTATTTTTTATCCATACATAGACTTGCCAATTGTTTCTTCTGATCCATTATTTTTTGAAGAAAAATTACTAAAATTTGAACGTAAAATTTTTTGAACATGTGATGAAACTCTTGCTACACCATCCCAAACATTGTGAAATGTAATTCTATCTAAATTCTGTTCATCTATGTGTGAAAATATTGCCAAACCTCCTATGTTTTCTCCATCTTTGATCCACTGATGACCTACGTTGCATATTGTACAAATTTCACTAATCTCCATTACTGCTTTTGAGAATGATGGATTTTTACTAACTAATAATTTTGAATCTTCTGGAGGGAATCTCATGTTAACATTGACATGCACTCTATCTTCTCTGTTTGAATTTTTACTAACAATAACATTTGTCCCTACATGAAATTGCCAATCTACCAAATTACTTTTTTCTTTAATTTTTTCTGTTTGATCTTCATATTTTACATTGGTTATCTGGATAAACTCTTCAACTAATTTTTTCATTTCTTGTGATGTTTTTGTCATGATTTTTCATTAGATGTGTTTTGATTAAGAAAAAAAAGAATTAATGACTGTGTCCACAGCCACAGGAATCGTGACCTTCACTACCTTGTGATTCTTTTCCTGTACATCTAGAACATTTCTCTGATCCCATTGGAGAAAAGAAACTAATTCCACATGATACGCATTTCATATTTGCCATGCTGTAGCTAAAAAAATTACACTATTTATTGAATACGTTTTGAACTGAGAAAAAATAATTTTCTTTTATTTTTGATTATTCACTTTTTTGAAAAACACGATATTCACCAATAATTGAATTACATTGGTGACAGGTGTATTGTCCTCTTTCAATCAAAGTTAAACCATCTGCCACTACTTCGTTTGGACTTTCTTCAATTTGTATTTTAGTTGGACCTTCAAATTCAGAATCACATTGTTTACAAAAATGCTTTTTTATTTTTGTTGTGTCTAATTTTTCAAGTGATGCCAAAAAATATTTATCAATGTTTGGAACAAGTTTTGATTTAGTTATCTGTTCATCTGTTAAATCTGCATTAACCCATCCTCCTGAACCAGCTAATTGGATTTCTGTCAACTTGTTTTGTTCCTTTATTTGGTATTAATAAGTCAAAATGAAATTAATAGTCAATATTGAAATCTAAATTATGGTAAACACTATGTATGATTTAGCCATACTTGATCGAACCACTGGACGTGAATTTGAAATATTTTTAATGGATATTTTTGAAAAATTAGGTTATTCTACAACTGTAACTAACAGGTCCAAAGATTATGGGTGTGATATGATGTTACAACGGGGGGACTATAGAATAGCAGTTCAAGCTAAACGTTCTGAATCTGAACTAAATTTTATATCTGTTCAGAGGGTTTTAGGTTCATCCAAAAAATACAATGCACAAATGTCTATTGTGATTACTAATAACAAATTTATACCTTCTGCAAAACAATTGGCAAAAATTAAAGATGTTGTGTTGATTGACAGAAAAAAATTACTTGATTTGATTGAGTTATCTAATTTACCTGTAAATCATAAAAAAGATTTCATTCAATTTTCTAATAACACTCGTAAAGAAATCATTAAACAAAAAATCGATAAAGAAACATTTCAATTTCTTGGTCTTGATGTTCCTAAAGTTGATCATAGTCTTTTAACCAAAGATGCCTATGGGCGACCTCATCCTCTTAACAATAAAAAAGAAAAATTAATTGATATTTTTAAAGAGATGAGTGATGATGATGTATCTATACAAAAAGAACATTTGTTAAGTTCTATGGAAAAATATCCTTTAATGTTTGGCGCTAGAACTGAATGTGAACAATTTTTGTTTATTATGATTAAAGAATCTGTAATTTTTAAACCTAAAACTGATTATTATAATTTAGTTTAATTATTCTCATCTTCTCCATCTCTATTGATATTTTCACATTCTGGCATTGATTGTGACATCTGATCATTCTGTTTAATTAGATAATCTAGCATGTTCATACTCTGATTCTTTTCTCATTCTTTTTATTTTTAACTTTTGTAAACTTGACCAAACATTATTACTTGTGATGAATAAAGTACCCAAAGATTATGGGTAAAATATCTCTGATTATGGGAATAATTGTCGGAATTTTATTTTCTGTTGCATTCCCTGAAGTTGCTCAAACTGTTAATGATGCCATAATGCCTACAATTCAATCCATAAGCGAACAGATGATTAATTGGTTTACTGAATAGATTGTTTTTCACTTGTGGACAAAGATTCTTATCTTAAATTTTTAGAAAAACAATGTGTCAATAATAAAAGACAAATCTCCTGTATTATTCTTCTATAATGATTCTAAAAAATGGTTAATGAATATTTCAAAAAAAGAAGAACTTCATACCCATATTGGTGTGCTTAAACACGCTGATGCAATTGGAAAAGAATATGGTTCTAGATTAATGACAAACAAAGACAAGTACGTGTACTTGCTTGAACCCACAATGTATGATTACATAATGAAAATACAACACGGCACTCAAATTGTTTATCCAAAAGATCTTGGCTATATTGCTGCACGTGCGGGAATTCAAGATGGTCAAAAAATTCTTGAAATTGGAACTGGCAGTGGCTCTATGACTTCATTTGCTGCAAGTATTGTAAAACCTAGAGGACATGTTTACACATTTGACGTTGATGAGAAATTTATGAAGATTGCCGAAAAAAATATTCGCAGAGCTGGTCTTTCTAAATATGTCACTCAAACTAATTTAGATCTAAAAACCTCTAAAGAAATTCCAGTTACTGAAATGGATGTTGCATTAATTGATCTTGGTGATCCTTGGGTTGTTCTTCCCAAAGTAAGGCAGATGCTAAAAGGGAGTGGCTGCATATTTGCAATCTGCCCAACTATGAATCAATTAGAAAAATTAACTATTGCATTAATTGAAAATGAATTTACTGATATTGAATCAACTGAGCATATTATAAGAACAATTGCAGCTAGAGAAGGAAAAACTCGACATTCATTCCAAGGTATTGGACATACTACCTACCTCTGTTTTGCAAGAAAAGCATTTTTTGGTAGAACAGCAAAAGCAACAACTAAAGCAAAAGCAACAACTAAAGCAAAAGCAACAACTAAAGCAAAAGCAACAACTAAAGCAAAAGCAACAACTAAAGCAAAAGCAACAACTAAAGCAAAAGCAACAACTAAAGCAAAAG
>Ga0233447_1003297_pt1 | contig 10422 bp, 9 predicted proteins | sample SI_124_October20_3_FD_183014 | JGI IMG/M metagenome (GOLD analysis project Ga0233447, IMG submission 183014) | Seawater microbial communities from Saanich Inlet, British Columbia, Canada - SI_124_October2016_135_MG | ecosystem: Environmental > Aquatic > Marine > Inlet | place: Canada: British...
ATATTGGTGGGAAGAAGGAAGGAGAAAGAAGAAAAGAAGAAATAAAAAAGAAGAAAAAAAGAAGAAAAGAAGAAAAACTTATTTTTTATGTGAAATTTCAATAAAAAAATTAATGTGATATTTTTATAGAGAATTTGATATAAACATATAAATTAAAGCTTCATTTCCATATTTTATTTCTTGAGGTTTGACTAATGTTTCTCCTCCTGATAATATGTATTTCGTATCCATAAATTTGATTTGAAAGTGATTAATTTGGACAGTTTTAAGGTTAACATTGAATTTCGTTGTAATTTTGGCCTTTTTTCTGAGTTTTCTGATTCGTGTCAATAATAACTTAGCTTTGGGTATATGTTTCGAAAATTCTTCTAAAGTATTTATTTCGATAAATTCATCAATAAAGAATTCTTTCAATTGTTGTGCATTTTTTCTGAATTCTTCTTGTTTTTTTGCTACATCATCAAACATTGTATTGATGATTTTTATTATTTCTAATGTTTTATCAAATTCAACGTAAATTTTGTATTGTTTTTCAAGAAAATTATGAAAATCAATATTTTTCATATCCAACATTTTTTTTGCTTTAGATTTTCTCTTAAAATTTCTATCCAAACTTACTATTTTTTTAATCGTGTAAATACCATATAATAAGCCTTGAAATTGAGAACCAATATTTGGCAACCATAATACCTTTTTCCCATCTTTTTTTCAAACGATAAAAATTTTTTACCTGTAATAGGTGAATTTAGGAGATATTTAAAGAAAAATCATACCGGTAAAAAAATAAGAAAAAAAGGTAAAAAATGAATTTAAAAATGATTTTCATTTGAGAATATAAAAGTCATAAAAATATCAAAAAATGAATAATTTAAGAATTGTAACGTATAATTTGCTGAACCCATATTTTGTCAAACCCCATCATGAGTCGGCAAAACAAATGTTTGATAGTGGTAATATCACGCGTAGATTGCGTAATATCAAAATAGCTATTGAAACGTGCAACCCTGATATTATGTTAATTCAAGAAATTAATGAAGAAGGGTTTCGTACACTGAATGCCTATTTTAAAAATTATAGTGGTATACATTCTTTAGGAACTAATTACAGTGAAAAAAACGGTAATGCGATTTTTTGGGAAAAAAAATATGATATGAAAGAGAGAGATGCCATAAAGCGTACAATAGGAAGAGACGTAATAGTAGATTTATCAGTCGAAGGCGATCCATATAGAGTTATTTGTGTTCATTTATATGGTAGTCCAGATCGTACTAGGGGCAATAAGCAACTTAATGAATTAATTGAAAAATCTGAAAATATCACTACCAAATATAAAATTAATGGCATTATTATTGGTGGTGATTTTAATGCTGAATATGGTCGAAACCCTGAAGATAAAAGATTAACAACAATGACCAAAAAAGGATATTTTACTCCTGCTGAACATGATTTGAAATTTGCAAGTCAGCATAGTGATATTTATGGCAAAAAATTGATTGATTATATTTTCTTTAAAAATTTAGTTCGACATTCTTCAATTCGTATTTCTGGAATAATTCCAGAGATTCCAGATGAAATTATTCGTAAAGCTTCTGATCATATGCCTATTTGTGTAATCTTTAAGGTAAATTATACTACAGAACGAGAAACATCTCATTGGGGAGAACGAGAAACATCTCATTGGGGAGAACGAGAAACAGGACATCGAGAAATACTTCATCAAAAAACATATCTAAAATATCATCCAGAAGAACGGGAGTACGAAACCAGGCAAACCCGAAGAGCAATAGATCCTCATCAAGAAAAACCTCATCAAGAAAAACCTCATCGAGGAAAATCCCGATATAGTCTTGGAGATCCGGGATATGATCCTCGTCTTGATCGTGGTAGTACAGATTTTAATCCATATGCATTGTTGAGGTATCGAAAAGGGAAGAGTGATGCATTGATGAGACAACACGGAAAAGATTATAATCCTAATCTCGATAGACATTCTAGTCTAAGACCCGCCAGTAGTAGAATAACATCTCATCGAGAAAAACATCGTTCTGATGAAGATAGTAAAGAACATGTTTCATCTGGGCTGGCGAAGCATCATTTAGAAGCAGCTAAGGGATGGTGGGAACAACGCGCCATGCACACTCAAGAAGAAGAAGAAGAAACATCTCGTCCAAGAAAACCCCGATATGATCCTGGTGATTCGAGATATGATCCTCGTTTTGTTAAGGGTTCTGAAGAATATGATCAAAGAGCAGTAGATATGTTACGAAAAAAAGAAACTATAAGAACACCTCGTCGGGGAACCACATCTCGTCGGGGAACCACATCTCGTCGGGGAACCACATCTCGTCGGGGAAGCACATCTCGTCGGGGAACTGGTGACGGTTTGGGTTCAATTGAAGATCTTGATTTTAAGGATGCCTTGATAGCCAAACAACAGAAAGATAAACGTTAAGAGAAAAAAGATAAGAGAAATACACGAAGATAAATAATACATAATAAAAAAAAATATTTTTTTATTTATTTTCACATTTAAATTAATTAAAGATTATATTTTTAAATACTATAAGAAACGATAAATTAAAAAAGAAATATTAAGAAAATGGAAGTAGAAAAACCACCAAAAACAGTCAGGAAAAGGGGAAGACCAAAGAAATCATCAGATGAAAAATTAACACCTTTTTTACAGATGGGTTATATCCCGATTTTAGCATCAGAACTTGATATTGGAATGGATATCTGTTTCATAACAACAATCATTGACGATGGAATTAGGATGTTCAGACAAGGAGGGATTATCAAATCAAATTTTGATAATTATTGTATGGTTCATAACAGAAACAATCCTTCGATGATTTTCAGTTGTCAGCTTAAGCAATATACCAAAGAAGAAAAAAGTTATAATAATGAGTTTTATTATAATCCTTGCTACATACCTCATAATATAGTTTCAGAATTCAAAATGGTAGTTGTTAAAAACTTCAAGATGATTACAGGAATAATTCGTTATATTAGTGAAAATGATGATTGTATCTTGAACTTAATTAAGACGCTAAATTTGCCTTATGAAAGAATTATGTTATTAGCCGACCAATCACACAAGAAATTTGAAAATGAAAATGAAAAAACCATGAAGGAAATCAAGAAGGATCGTGATAAAATCATCAAATCTTACAGAAAATTATATGGAACCCTTCTTCCCGAAGATGAGCTAATGGAGAAAATTTGCGCTGATCATCCAGATTGGTTTTTGATCAAAGATTATGACGAACAAAGGGCAAAAAAGAGAGAAAGAAAAGCTTTAAAAGAAGAAAAACTAAAAAAGAAAACTAAGGAAGAAAAACCAAAAAAGAAAACTAAGGAAGAAAAACCAAAAAAGAAAACTAAGGAAGAAAAACCAAAAAAGAAAACCAAGGAAGAAAAACCAAAAAAGAAAACCAAGAAGAAAATAGCGTAAAAATATTATTAAAATAAATTTTATTTTTTATATGAAATTTTAAATAAAACGAAAAAAATGAAGTATTATTAGATTAGTTAAATTATAGGTAAAAATCGAACTAAAAAGATAAAAACAAGGTAAAATTAAGAAAATGGTTATTTCAGCTAAAATTTTAATGGAAGAAGGTCAGAAAGTTTTCAGTTCCATTTTTAAGCTATATTTATGGGAACATTATGAAGAAATAAAAGAATTAATAATAAATCATGAAAATCTATCAAAAATACCTAAATTGCCCTCATCATTATTAAAATTTAATTGTAGACATAATAAAATTAAAAAAATAGAAGGATTACCTAAAGGATTATTGATATTTAAATGTGATCATAATCAAATACAAAAAATAAAGGAATTACCTAAAGGATTATTGAAATTTGATTGCAGTGATAATCAAATACAAAAAATAAAGGGATTACCTAAAGGATTATTGAAATTTGATTGTTATGATAATCAAATCAAAAAAATAAAGGGATTACCTGAAGGATTATTGGAATTTTATTGTAGTGATAATCAAATACAAAAAATAAAGGGATTACCTAAAGGATTATTGAAATTTGATTGCGATAATAACCAAATCAAAAAAATAAAGGGATTACCTGAAGGTTTATTGAAATTTTATTGTAATAATAATCAAATACAAAAAATAGAAGGATTACCTGAAGGATTATTGGAATTTGTTTGTTGTGCTAATCAAATACAAAAAATAGAAGGATTATCTGAAGGATTATTGAAATTTTATTGTAATAATAATCAAATACAAAAAATAGAAGGATTACCTGTTTCATTATTGGAATTTGTTTGTTGTGCTAATCAAATACAAAAAATAGAAGGATTATCTGAAGGATTATTGAAATTTTATTGTAATGGTAATCAAATCGCAAAAATAGAAGGATTACCTGAAGGTTTATTGAAATTTTATCATTGGCGTAATCAAATCGAAAAAATAGAAAACATACCAAAATCATTACAAGTTCGTAATGGTATAAGAAGAATTCATTGAGAAATACAAGGAAAAAATAAAAAGAAAACTAAAAACAGATTTATGCTGAATTAGAAGATTATATAAGAATTTGTGATAAAGAATTTGACATATAATTAAAAAAAATGAATTTAATTTTTTATTTTCAAAGAAATAATAAAAAATAATAATAAAAATATGAGTATTTTTGCTAAAATTCTTCTAGGAGATAGATATGAACAAGAATTTTTCGACACAATAAATGAATTGTGTTTATGTGAACATTTTGAAGAAATAGAAGAATTATCGATAACATACACAAATTTAACAAAAATGCCTAAATTACCCGAAAAATTATTAAAATTTTATTGTAATAATAACCAAATACAAAGAATAGGAAGATTACCTAAAGGACTATTAGAATTGGATTGTAGTTGTAATGAAATTACAAAAATAGAAGGATTACCCGAAGGATTATTGAAGTTTAAATGTAAATGGAATCAAATTAGAGAAATAGAAGGATTACCCACAACATTAGTAAAATTTAATTGTATGTGTAATAAAATCACAAAAATAGGAAAATTACCTAAAAAATTAGTAAAATTTAATTGTAGATGTAATCAAATAGAAAAAATACCTGAATTATATGAAGGATTATTAGATTTTGATTGTGGAAATAACCGAATTACAAAAATAGAAGAATTGCCCACATCATTATTAGAATTTAGTTGTTGGAATAATCTAATAAAAAAAATAGAAGGATTACCCGCCTCATTATTGTCATTTTATTGTGGTGATAATCAAATTGCAAAAATAGAAGGATTACCCACTCCATTATTGAAATTTAGTTGTTTAAGTAATCAGATCAAAAAAATAGAAGGATTACCCGAAAAACTATTGAAATTTTATTGTTATGGTAATCAAATCAAAAAAATAGAAGGATTACCTGATTCATTATTAAAATTTAATTGCGATTCTAACCAAATCACAAAAATAGAAGGATTGCCTAAAAAACTATTAGAATTTTGGTGTATTGATAATCAAATCACAAAAATAGAAGGATTACCAGCCTCATTATTAAAATTTTATTGTGATGGTAACCAAATCAAAAAAATGGAAGGAATACCCGAAAAACTATTAGAATTTTGGTGTATTGATAATCAAATCACAAAAATAGAAGGATTAACAAAAACACTAAGAATTCTGAATGGAATGGAACGTACATAATCCGCGATTATTTCATATTACAATAAAGAAATAACAGAGAAAACTGGAAGAAATTTATTTTTTTTATTTTTTTTATTTTTTTATTTTTTTATTTTTTTATTTTTTTGGAAAGAGAAATCTAAAAATATTGAAATTAAAATATAAGTAGTTTTCATGTAAATCAAAAATTAAAAACAACTAAAGAAATTTTAGATGACTTTAGCGTAAATTATAAGGAAAATTAATGTCAAATCATAAATAAAAAATTAATTTTGGCCTTTCTTACTAAAAACTACACAAAATTAACACGTTTTTGGAAAGTTTTGCGCACCTAATATGTTTCCAATGTTGTTTTTATTGATTTTATAAGACATTTTTAGATTGCGGGTTATGGGCGCGTCTGTTTGCACCGCTTTAGCTATTCCATACAGATATAATAAATCAATAAAACCAACATCAAATAAATATTGCTGTAATTTAATCTTTATCTGATGAGTTAAAAATTAGCTAATTTTTTAAGAAATTAATTTAAAAACAAAAAAAGAAATAATAAAATGATTTAGGTAAAAACTAGGTATTTATAGAAATTATTACTTTTTTACTTTTTATTATTTCTCAGATTATTTTGAAAATTTATTTTTATTTTTTTTTTGAAATTTTTAAGATTGGTTCAAGATTTAAAATATTGAGAATTTAGAAAACAGGTAGTTTCTGTGATAGCCTTAAAAACAATCAAAAAAAAATAATTTTAGTAATTTTAACACGTAAATCATCATATTTTATTTTTATTTCTATTATCTTTTTATTTCTTTCGATCTACTCATCATCATAGTCTTCTTCTTCTTTTTCTTCTTCGTTTTTAGCTTCTTCTTCATAAATTTTAGTTCCAAGAATATTACCTTCCCTGTCATAATGAATTTGTTTGACCATCTTCCCGTTAATATAGTTCTCTTTTTTCTGCAATGATACTCCATCGTCATAAAATGTGTCTGATTCACCTTCCAATTTATCATTTTTGAAGTATGAAATATGGATAACTACTCGTTCTCCCTTTATATAATCATATGCTATACACCTTCCTTCTGTTTTTCCTTCTACATACGTTTTTTCGAGCATCATCATTCCATTAAAATTATACCCCAAATAAATACCATGTTTTTTCCCATTAACAAAGAAACATTGTTCTGATATCCTTCCAGCGGAATTATAATTAAAATAATCGCCTTCCTCCTTTCCCCCAACAAAGAAGGATTTAGTTTTTGGTTTTCCATCGTGATAAAACGTTTGAAATTCACCTTCCAATAGCCCATTAACATAATTCTTATCAGCTATAATAATAATACTATTAACATAATAACTGCTATATTCTAGTTCTTGACCTTCCTTTTTACCACCCTCATAATTTGTCGTTGATTTAATTTTGCTACACCCTTCATAGTATATAGTTTGGATACCATTTTTCTTATTTAGATGATAATTACACGAAATATATGGAGTTCCATCATCAAAATTTTTGATGTAATCACCTTCCCTTTTTCCGTTAATATAGGTATATTTCTTGAAAATTTTTCCATTTTCGTAATATTCGTAATAAGTTCCATCAATATGAAGACTAATGCCAGATTTTAGATAGTTTTTAGCGGTATCTTTATCAAGAAAATAATGAATTCCTCGTGAGCAACACTTATCAGGATTAATAAGATCAAATTCAGGTTCTTCAATAATTTCTCCTGTTCTATATGTGATAATCTTCTTTTTATAATATGTATTTTGAATTTCATTACATGTTAATAATTCTCCTTTATTTTCCTCCCATAAATGTTCAATCCAAACCACTAAAAACGTATTTCCTCGATATTTTGCATGAAGTTTTTCTTCTTCCATTACCTTTTCCTTTTCAAGTGAAGGGCGTTCTTCATTCGTTATGGTATTTTCCATTTTCTCGAGATAAACTAACCATTCCCCACAGCGCTTAAATACTATTTTTGGTTTTGTGAAAAGAGAGAGGTCATCTAAACCATCATCTTCCTTAATTGCTATTTTTTGTTGTTTTCCAAGCATTATTTTATGGAAATGTCAATTTAGAAATAAATAATAAACAAGTAATCAATTTAGGTGTAATATTTGTTGGTTTTTACGTTAATAAAAATAAACAATCATTTTTTTAAGGAAAAATATACTAAAATTGTTCATATTGGAAAAAATGAATTTTTTTGTCTAGAATATTCTATATTAATCATACCATCTTTCCCTTATCAAAACTCTAGTAATTTCCAGAATTTTTCTTGATTTTTCTTGATTTTTCAACATTTTTCTTGATTTTTTGCCCTTTACTTGTTATCTCTTTGATACTATGTCTTCTCCAGTAATGATCGCGTTTCACGGCCACACCGATAAGCATTCGTTTGATTTCGAAGCCCCTAACGATACTCCTTTCAGGGGTGTTTGTGAAAGGATTTACGAAAATCTTACGGGTATTGATTGTCAGATCCACCGCTATCCCTTTGATACCACCAGATACATCATCACGATCCCTGATCAGAAGATTTGCGTGGTTAGCCCCACAACAGATCTTACCATCAGAGAAATGGATGAATTTCAGTGTCTCGCTGGAGTGCCCGAGCCCTCGGTTCGGATCACCCTTTGTCCTGGATGTTTCCATCCCCCTGTCCCTGAAAAGACATTTCATTTTGTCTTGTCCAATGACCGCACAAAAACATTTGACATTGTGGTCTCTCCTCTTACTCCACTTCCATGGCTTAAGAAAGAGATGCAAAAGAACATGGCGATCATTGACCCTGCAAATGAAGGAAAATTCACCTTCCATGGTTTTAACCTGACTACAGATCATGAATTGTTGTGTCAAGTATTCGATATCCTCGAGATCGAGAAACCCGTCATAGGACAATCGATCACCATCTACAGAAGGTATGACTGTCAGCGTCAAGTATAAATTTTTCACAACGAAAAAATTTTTCTTATTTTTTTATTTTTTTTTCTTATTTTTCAGGTAAAAAATCTATCATATCGAATAAAATCAATAAAATCAACACGATATAAACTCATTTTCAATCGAATATCATCTGAGAATGATAATTAACAAAAATTGAACCATAATTGCACTATTATACCATTATTTAAAAAAGCAAATAAACGACTAAAAACTATGGAAAAACTTGTTGAATTAACACTGAATGACGGAGATAAAATCCCTTATGGATTTTCGGGTCTTATAATTAAGAAATACAAAAATGGTTCTGAAAGAAAATCACTATTTTTTAAGGGGAAAAAGAATGGTTCTACGATCCTTTTTAGGAAAGATAAAACTGTTGATCGTTTTTATGTCTATTATCATGGAGATCTCAGAAGAGAAGATATTTATGATGAGGAAGGTTGTATTTGCAAATCGACGGAATATTTAAGAAAAGAAAAACATGGTTCCGAAAAAATATATTTTAAAAATGGTAAGGTTCGAGGTAAATTATCATTCATGAATGGTAAGCAATTCGGATTATTTGCATTGTGGTATTCTGATGGAACACAAAAAATCGTTTATAGTAACATAAATCAAGGGAAAGATGGGCAATTTATTGAGTATTTTAAACGAGGAAAAATAAGGATGCAAATCAGCGACATTAAAGACGGCAAAGTATGTTATGAAAGAACCTACGATAAAAATAAAAGTCTCATCAAAAAAGAACATATAAATCCTGAGAAAAGGAAATTGAGAGAAAAGGAAGAAGAAAAGGAAGAAAAGGAAGAAAAGGAAGAAAAGGAAGAAAAGGAAGAAAAGGAAGAAAAGGAAGAAAAGGAAGAAAAGGAAGAAAAGGAAGAAAAGGAAGAAAAGGAAGAAAAGGAAGAAAAAGAAGAGAAAAAAGAAGAAGAAAAAGTTATGATCTCAAGCGATTGACATTATAAATATATTATTTAAAGGTGAAATTTTACTATTTTTTATCAGAATATTTTCATCATAATCATATGAAAAATTTATTTTTTGTTTTTTGAGATGATATTTTTCTATTATTAATTTCTTTATTGTTGAAACGTAATCTTCGGGTGAAATATAACAAAAATATGATTTGCTTTGATATTTCATCACCACCTTAAAATCACGATAAGTCGGTTCTTGAGAAATACAAAACGTAAAATAAGGATTAAATTTATCTATCAGACAATCGTAGATATTATCAGTATTTTCAGCAACTTTTAATATAAAATTTTTACGAAAAACAATTGTTATTTGATTGATTGAAAACCAAGCATTTTTTGATAAAGTCAGTTGTTTTTTGACCTCAAAAATTGTTGTTTTATCCCTAATTTCTTCACAAGGAAATTCTTTTCCACCCCTCCTAGAAATTCCACGTATTGTAAAAGCCATATTAACTAAGAAGAAAAGAAAGACAAGAAAAAAATAAATCTTATTTTTTAGAATAATATTTAAAATTTAAATGTTTCTGTTATTTTCTTCTTCTTCATCTTCATCACATGGTAATTCTCCTTCAAATAGATCAATTTCAATGACAATTTCATTCAGATGTAGGGGTTCATAAACTAGAACTAAAGAACCCCGAATAACATCGATAGTCATTTCCCATTCTTCTTCAATTTTATCCGCAACACACCAAGACAGAAAAATTTGATTTAGGGTATTAACCCCATATTTGAAATTAACGAGTTGTTCTCGATGTTCTCTTTCATCAATATAGCAGTGATGAGTAGTATCCAACTCTTCATCATAAAAGGTCAGATAAAGTCTTTCATAATG
>Ga0233447_1003300_pt1 | contig 10419 bp, 10 predicted proteins | sample SI_124_October20_3_FD_183014 | JGI IMG/M metagenome (GOLD analysis project Ga0233447, IMG submission 183014) | Seawater microbial communities from Saanich Inlet, British Columbia, Canada - SI_124_October2016_135_MG | ecosystem: Environmental > Aquatic > Marine > Inlet | place: Canada: British...
TTTCGTTCAATTATGTGGCTTTTCTCTGGCCCAAAATGGCCCTGGGTGTCAATTTCATGATCATGGCTGTCATTCTTTTAATTCGCCCCAAAGGGCTTTTTGGCAAGGATTAGGATATGGACATGAAAGACGTCACAAAATTGGAAACATCAGGAAAATCAAATATCAAAGGGTTGGCCCTGGCCGGGGTAATCTTTGTTTTTTTTATCATACCCTGGATCGTTCCCTCTTTCCGAGTCATGGATGTCATGGCAAAAATCATGATTTTTACCATTGTCGTGGCCTCTTTTGATCTCCTTTTGGGGTATACGGGGATCCTCTCCTTTGCCCATGGTATGTTTTTCGGCATTGGAGCCTACAGCATTGCCCTGATTCTTTATTATTCCAAAACACCCGCCTGGTATCATATTCTCTGTGCTGCAGGTGTAAGTATTGTTATCAGCATGGTAATCTCTCTTATGATTTCCTTTTTTTCCCTGCGGGTCAAGGCCATTTTCTTTGCCATGCTAACCTTAGCCCTGGCTGAATTTGCCCATATTCTGGGAGTTCAATGGACAGGTCTTACGGGAGGGGAAGACGGGATTTCCTTTACTCTGCCCGGAATATTTAATTTTAATCAAACCCTGGGCACCCTATTCAACACCCAGGTCAATGGGCGGCTGATGATCTATTACTTTATCCTGATTATCGCCATTTTCCTGTTTGCAGGAATGCTGCGATTTATCCGATCTCCTCTGGGACGGGTATTAAAAGCCATCCGGGAAAATGAGCAAAGAACCATTGCCCTGGGGTATAAGACCTTCAGATACCAGACCTGCTCCATTGTTTTTTCCGCCTGCATTGCTTCTTTGGCCGGCATTTTATTTGCCATGTGGCTTTGCTATGTAAACCCGGATTCCGTGTTTCATACAGCCGTGATGGTGAATATCCTGCTCATGGTCCTTATCGGCGGTATGGGAACCCTATATGGCAGTCTGATAGGAGCAGGATTTTTTATCGTCACGGAAAACTGGCTTCCAGGTCTCTTGAAATCTCTTGCAGGACTGGCATCTGACAGCATCATCCTGGCGAACATGGCAAGCCGGTGGCAGCTTTATTTTGGTATTTTATTTGTCCTGGTGGTCATTTTCTTTCCCAAGGGAGTGATCGGTACCATTCGTGTCATCCTGGACCGGAGACACCAAATCCATAATTTATAAGGAATCCTTAAATGGAAATCAGATCGGAATTTGTTATTGTCAATGACCGGAGCATCCATGTGCGGGTTTACAACCCGGATGGAGAAAAAACAGCTATCTGCTGGCACGGCCTTGCAAGGAACGGGTTTGATTTTGAAACTCTTGCCAGAGAACTTGCACAAGATTACCGTGTCCTTTGTCCGGATACCTTAGGCCGTGGTTTATCCCAATGGGCCAGGGACCCGGCAACAGAATATAATTATCCCAATTATCTGGCCATTGCAAAGGGCATCTGTGAGCATTTTAATGTAACGCAGATGGACTGGATCGGGACCTCCATGGGGGGCATCATCGGTATCCTTCTGGCCAGTGGTCCCTATAAGAACAGGATAAAACGTCTGGTTATCAATGATATCGGTCCTGAGATACCCGCTGATGCCCTGGCAAGGATTATTGATTATGTTTCCGGGGAACAGCCCGGGTTTGATACCTTTTTTGAATACCAGGATTATTTAAAGGAATTGTACGGGATATGGGGACAAAGATCACCTGACCAATGGATCAGGATGACCGAAACCTCCCTTCGCCGAAACAATCAAGGGCAGTTCACTGTTCACTTTGATCCGGACATTATCCAGAAGTCCGATGAAACAGTCCCCGTCATTGACCTCTGGGAACCATTCAGCCAGGTAACCTGTCCCATTCTTCTCTTCCACGGCCTATTATCGGATGTACTGACCCTGAAAATTGTTAAGCAAATGAAATTATCCCAGCCCAATATGATGGTCTTAACCATCAATGACTGTGGCCATGCACCCGGCCTCCACATCCCTCAACATAATAAGCCCATATTGAAATTTCTTGCCTGATATTTATTAATGGCTGTTTTCAATAGGTGAGCACACACCCGCCATCAAACATGGAAAAAGATAGGAACCCGTTTTTTATCAATTAAACGGTATAAACTATTTTTTTAAAGCTGATAAAAATTTCCGATATGTCTTTGTCAATCTTCTGTTGAATATTCCGGCCAGCCGTCTGAAAACTACATTACCGAATTCAGGATTTTTGTCAAAGATTCTATGCAGGCTTCTAGTTGGAATTTTCAGGACTTTAACATCTGTCTTACATACAGCCGTTGCTGTATATTTGCCGGATTCAATAAGGCTCGACCAACCAAAAATATCACTTCGCTCAGTGATGCTGTAAATAAATGTATCTTCATCAATTAAAAGATCAGTGATGCCCTCTTCCAGAATATATAAATTCTTAGCATCTTCTCCTTCTTTAAATAGTATCTTACCACTGGGATACTGCTCTTCCAAACAGATATCAGCTATATCGCTCATAACATTCAGGTCCAAATTATAAAAAAGATCTGATTCTGTAATATGCATTTTCACCTCCTTACATTTGTGAATATAAATGATTAATTTGCCGAAATCCTTGTTCAAATGAACAGATACGACCTTTTGCAAAAAAAGGAAGTAACTATAACAACGATATGGAAGAGAACTTTAAATGAAGATTTTCCGGTGGAAAAGATATTCAAGAACATTTTCAAGTCATTGCAAATCACAGGATTCAATAACCGATTCCTTATAACAAGGCATTTTGATGAACCGTGTCTATAGGGATCTCAAATTCAAGCATTTTCGTCAATTTTTTTCTCAATAGATTCAATTGCCAGGATCTCTATCGTTAAATTTACAGAAATATCAGAAAAAAGTAAACGCCATTCTTTATTATTTTCTTCATTAGGTTAAACTGGTACAAAAAACAACCAAATTTAGGAGGTCACCTCAAGTCCAGTAAAGCACAAATTTATACTAAATGCCATAAAATTCCCGAGATTCGATTTGAAGATCAGCAGCTAACTTCTTTCTCTGGCATCTTAATTTTTCAGCTTTTATTTAGACAAGTCAATTTGAAAATCAAACTTAAAAAATGCTTTTCACATTATGGACGTGTTGCAAAAAACAGCTTGAAAAACAGAGAACTTTATTTTAGATTTCTTTCAACGTTGGGGGTAATACTGTGTCTTCCCTTTAGATCAATTTTTTTTTTGACATATAAGTGTATTTGTTTTAAAATTGGACAATATCTGAGATTATAATTTGAGCCCGTCTTAATTTCTTTCTTCAGCCTGTTTTACTGACCACAACTGAAATCATCAAGACTCTTGAAACCGAAATTTATACTTCATTTTTTTAATGCATGGTTTTCTGAACTTTAACGGTCCAAAGCAAAATGATTTGGCAAGATTTCAAATCTTTGGTTTATGGTTCCCTCTAATTGCAATGATATGCAGGGGGAGAATTGCACAACTCTTTTATAAACAAATATAAAAAGGAGATGTCATCATGACTGTCAAAATTCTAATCAAAAGAAGATTTAAAGATGGTAATTTTCAGAAAGCTTCTGAAATGTTAATCCGGGCCCGGTCAAATGTCCTTCAGGAACTGGGGTATATCTCATCAGAAACCCTGAGAAGCTGCGACGATCCAAATGAAATTGTCGTGGTTTCCATGTGGGAGAAAATAGAAGATTGGAACCGGTATAAGAACAATCCGTCAAGAAAGGAACTTGAGACAGAATTTTCTAAACTGCTTGATGGTCAGACCATCTATGCACCCTATAATTTAGGTTTGTACGCATAGCAAATGCTCGATATTTAAAATATCACCTCACTGCAGGCAAGATATAGCATGGTTTGAAAAAAACAATCTAAACACTCAGGATCGATAATTATATAAATTGAACAAAGATTGCGTAGAATTTTGGTTCATGTGCAAGACACATTAAAGACTGAATGTTCGAAGTATTCGGTCTTTAATGCAACGCAGCAGATGGGCGGAATGACAAACAATATTGTTCAAGTAATTACATTTTCGATCCTCCTTAAGATCAATTAATATTGAAGAGGACAGCTATGGTCTTTTACAAAATCAGAAAGCCTTTGTGGGCTGCCTTGATCTGATGATGAAACGAGCGTTCTATGCAGTGTCATCAAATTGATATCCTTTATCTCAGAATGAAAATACCTCAATTTTTTCAGGATATTCCAGAAATTTTTCTATTTTTTTGTAAAATTCCTTTCTTGAGGCTGTGTCTTTCCAGGTTTCCCAATCCTCTCGTCCGTTCCACTTGCTCAAGATAATAATTTTATTGGGATTATCTTGGCTGAACATGGATTGACCGGAAATGAAACCTGGCTGAACAGTTGCCAAAGCCCGAAGCTGTAAATTAATTTTATTTGCTTCCCGGACTTCGATTTCTCCTTGTTTATACTGCCTGATAATCAATACAGCAATGCTCATTTTATCCTCCTTTCTTGAATCTGTGTATTTGAAAAACGTTGAATTAATACCATTCAACCTGAATCATTGTTTTTTTAATCTTAAAAGGTGTTGTCTGCAGATTGGCGCGAGATTGAAGGTTGAGAAAGAGTTTTCTACGACTGAATCCGATTTTAGAACGTCTGCATTAAACTCGCCTACTAATTTAACACAGGTCTGGTATTAAAACAATGCAAATGACTCGATCCCAATATGCCATTCATACTTTAGTCTTTATTTTCACTCGTCCGATATTTAATGCCACAAATTATTTTATGGCTCATATGTGGACCACAAAATCTCAACAAAAATAACTGTGGCCATGCGCCCGCCCTCCACATCCCTCAACACAATGAGCCCATATTGAAATTTCTTGCCTGATATTTATTAATGGCTGTTTTCAATAGGTGAGCACACACCCCCCATCAAACAAAAGATCTCCGCCGACAAGATACTTGGCATGTTGAGAAAAGCCAAAAATGATCAAATTTGCCACTTCAATGGGGGTCATCATTTCCTTGACACGGGATGTTCCCATCATGACGTTTTTAATGACATCTTCCTTGCTGATCCCTCTCTGTTCGGCCTGGGCATCTATCTGCCTATCAGCCAGGGGTGTTTTTACAAATCCCGTGCTCACGGTAAAGGATCTGATCTTTCCTTTTCCTTCGGCTGAAATAGACTGACTCAATGCTCTGAGTCCGAACTTGGTAATATTGTAAGCAGGCTTGTTCATGGTGCAGATATGCCCGTGGATTGAGGACATGTTGGCTATAACCCCTTTCCCGTCCGAACTTTGTTTCATATATGGAATGACAAGCTTTGATAATAATAAGGGTGCTCTCAGCATCAATCTATGCATGAGATCATATTTTTCCATTGGAAAATCCTCAATTGCGTTCACATGTTGAATTCCGGCAATATTGGCCAGGTATTTAATCTGACCAAGTTTTGAAGCTTCTTTAACTGCATTTTGGATATCATTATCATCACAGAGATCCGTTTTTATAAAAACCATTTGCCCGCCATAGTCTCTGGCCGTTTTCTGGGTGATTCTTCCTTCCTCTTCATTAATATCAAGCCCAACAACCATGAGTTGGTTTTTAGCTGCAGCAATTGCAGTTGCCCGGCCTATTCCTGTTCCTGAACCGGTTACAATACAGACATTTGCTGTTGTAAAATTTTTTTCTTTGATAATTAATGTTTCATCTGAATAGATTTCAGGTTCTTTAATTAACATGTTTATCCTTTCAAATATCTCGTAAAAAAACATTTAAATTTATAAAATTTAAGCTCGCCAGCCCTCTTTGATCTCTGTATTTTATATGAATAAAAGCAATTTTAAGGCCAGGCCCCTTCCGTAGAAACTTTAAACGCTTGAAACCACTGTGGTTGCGGTGCTTATAAATTTTTATGGATAGGTGTTCCTTTGGATTTTTGTTTTAAAAAAATGTCTTCCCTCCATATACATGTTGCTTTTTTGATACAGCTAAACCATCAAACCACTCCAGCACTTGTTTTTTGGTAATTGTTTAGCCCGTTAAAAGACCTTATCTCAGAGCCCTGTCTGATGGATATTTGTAGGAGGTTAAGCGTTTAGCATCGAAACAAATATCCATCGGATAGGGCGGTTTCAAACATAAGAGCTGAATAGTTACGTTTTTTGTAACTATTTAAATTTATCCATGGACTGGTTTGAGTTTGGTGATAAGCCTGAAAGCTTTTAATCGCTGCTGTTTACATTATTGTCAGGGCGCAAATTTTCAATTCACTGTGAAGGCTTTGTAGGCTTTTGTCAGATGCAACTCATTGTTATTAAAAAAATTTATATTTTTGTCGACTTTTATATTTTAAAGCTTTATATTCGAAAAAATATGTAGCAACATTTATACATGTAGCCTTTTTAATGCTAATATTGAGTTGACCATACAGTTTATAAAGGGAACCCATATGATTAAAGATGAGAACTCCATTAAGGCATTACATAAACAAATTGAACTTTATCAGCTTTTGTTTGATAATATTAATGCAGGGAGCACTATCACAGATCCAGATGGGTATATCACCCATTTTAATAAACCCTATGGGCGATTTTTAAATCTTGACCCGGATGCCCAGATCGGCAAGCATTGTACTGAAGTAATTGAAAACAGCAGAATGCATATTGTTGCCAGAACCGGTAAAGCGGAAATCAACAAATCCCACCGCATCAATGGCCACGATATGGTTGTTCAGAGGATTCCCATTAAGAAAGACGGCAAAGTACTTGCAGTCTATGGACAGGTCATGTTCCAGAATATTGAAGAGGTAAAACAACTTGCGACAAAGCTATCCATGCTTGAATCAAAAGTCCAGCTGTTTGAAAAGGAACTCTTTGACCTCAGGTCAACAAAATATACATTTAATTGCATCATAGGAAAGAGTAGTGAAATAAAAGACCTGAAAGACGAAGCCCAAAAAGCTGCATTAAATGATTCAACCGTTCTGGTTACAGGCGAGAGCGGGACAGGCAAGGAACTCTTTTCCCAGGCAATTCACAATGCAAGCCCGCGAAGGTCCCACCCCTTTGTGCGGATTAACTGTGCGGCAATACCAAAGGATCTTTTGGAGTCAGAGTTGTTCGGGTATGTGGAAGGCGCCTTTACCGGGGCTAAAGTCAAGGGGAAACCCGGCAAATTTGAGCTTGCCAACAATGGCACCATATTCCTTGATGAAATCGGTGATCTTCCCCTTGAGATGCAACCCAAGCTGCTTCGGGTACTTGAAGAAAAAGAATTTGAAAGAATAGGCGACACCAAAATCATCAGATCTGACTTCAGGGTTATTTGTGCAACAAATCAAAATCTCGAAGATTTGATGGAAAAACAGAAATTCAGAAAAGACCTTTTTTATCGCCTGAATGTCATACCCATATATATCCCGCCTTTAAGAAAGCGGCAAAAGGATATTCTGCCACTTGCCAGGCATCTTTTGAAAAAAATGACACTGGCAGCCAATCGTTCTGACATGGACATAGAAAAAACTGCGGTAAAGGAATTACAAAACTATGACTGGCCCGGTAATGCCCGTGAATTGTCAAATGTTCTGGAACGAGCCATGTATTCATCAGACAACAACACCATTTACAAGGGTGATCTGCCTTTCCATTTGAATTATAACGCTCAGGCCCAGGGGAAAAATAAAAAACCCACACTTAAAGATGCTCAGAGCCAGGCACAGATAAAAGCCATTTACCAGGCTCTTGCCAGGACAAATTATAACAAGGCAAAGGCTTCAAAACTGCTTGGAATACACAGAACACTACTCTATAAAAAAATGAAAGAATACAATATCGGGCTTAAACCTGAATGATCACATGATCCGAGTTCTAATGAAAAACAACTCTTTTTTAAAATTTATAAGTCTATTCTTTTTTTTTGCTATTCTATGCGCTGCCTGCACAATCCCTTTCTATTTTGAATCCCCCTCCATTTACTACAAAACAGGTATAGACAAAATCATGCTCAGGACAGGGAAAATTTTGGGTATTATTACGGCTGTACTTTTGCTTTTTCAACCTGTTTTTGTGGGGAGGTTTGTGAAATTAGATGAAATTTTCACCTTAAAAAAACTATTCCAATTTCATAAAACAAACGGCCTTGTACTATTGGCCACGGCAATCGTTCACCCCATTCTTATTCTTGGAGCTGATCACTTTGTTTTCTTTTCTTTTGAATCCAGGTACTGGCCTGAATTTATTGGAATTTTTCTTTTAATATTATTGACACCCTTTGTTGCCATATCCTTTTTTCAAAAAAAACTGGGATTAAATTACAAAACCTGGAAAATGCTTCATAAAATCATTGCACCCATCATTCTTATACTGATGTTTATCCACGTAAATAATGTAAGTCGTTCTTTTGAATCAGGGCTGCCTTTTTACCTGTTATGTGGTGCAGGTTTGATCACGATTTTTTTATTTGTCAGAAAAGCCCTTTCTTAAAAATATCCATTATTTTTTCTTTTTAGTTTGCATACAAAAGATCCTGACTTATTTTATGAGAATGCTTTAACCCGGATATTTCACAGTAACTAAAAGCATGCATTTATTATCTAACACAAAGGAGACAACCAATGAAAAAATTTTCTAAAATTCTGGCCATCTTTGTCTTGTGTTTTTTTGCCTCAACTGCCTGGGCATACAAATGGAGCGTTGATGATGATCATTCTGAAATCCGGTTTGAGGTAAAACACATTCTCACCACTGTTTCAGGACAATTCACTGATTTTAAAGCAGACATATTCTTTAACCCTGAAGACCCGGGTAAAGGCAAGTTTAATTTTATTGTAAAAGTAAAAAGTGTTAACACGCACAATGGGAAAAGAGATAATCATTTACGGTCAAAAGATTTTTTTTATTCTGAAAAATTTCCTGAGATGACTTTTAACTCTTCTAAGATAGCCCATATTAAGAACAATCGTTATTCTCTGGAAGGTACGATGACAATTAAGGATGTCACAAAGAAGATGAATTTTGAATTTCTATTTTTTGATCCACAATTACATCCTTTTGATAAAAAAAAGTGGGTGGCAGGATTTAAAACCCTTTTTGTTATTTCCAGGCCTGATTTTAATGTTGGAAGCGGAAAATTTCTGAAAATGGGTGTTGTGGGTAAAGATGTATCTGTGGAAATTTCAATCGAGGCTTTAAGAAAAAAATAATGAGCCTCTTTAGATACCAAAGGATAAAAATCAAAAGCCTGGAATTGCTTCCAGGCTTTTGACCCAAGATTGATGAGAACCATCTTACCCAAATCCACCATCAAATTTTTGTTTGCCTGCCGGGCCATAGGGTTGTGCACTATCCCTGGCCATCACAGCAAGGTGCCAGATGCAAGGCGACAAGGAGTGACGAGTGAGGCGTATAAGTCATACTCCGCAGGGAGAAACGACCGCGGTCAACGTAGCAGGTGGTACCTTGATGGTGGATCAGGGCTTATAAAATCTGTTTTAAAAACAGCTTGGTCCGGTCATGATCAGGATTTTCAAAGAAATGCACAGGGGTTCCTTCTTCAACGATCTTGCCTTCATCCATAAAAATGACCCTGTCGGCAACTTCCTTGGCAAATCCCATTTCATGAGTGACACAAACCATTGTCATGCCTTCTCTTGCAAGAGTTTTCATAACATCCAAAACCTCTCCAATCATTTCCGGATCAAGAGCAGACGTGGGTTCGTCAAAGAGCATTATTTTAGGATCCATTGCAAGAGCCCTTGCAATGGCCACGCGCTGTTGCTGCCCACCTGAAAGGTTTGAAGGGTGTGCATGGGCTTTATCTGCGATGCCGACCTTTTCCAGAATGGCCATGGCTTTTTTCTCACGCTCTCTCTTACTTCTTTTTCTGACCAGTTTTTGTGTGATAGTAACGTTTCCTAAAATGGACAGATGGGGAAACAGATTAAAGGACTGGAACACCATTCCCATCTCAGCTCGAACCTTATTGATATCTGTCTTTGGATCAAAGATATCCACGCCATCTACAAGGATCTGACCCTGTTCTGCCGTTTCCAGTCGATTCAGGCATCTTAAAAAAGTACTTTTCCCAGAGCCTGACGGCCCAATTACAACAACAACTTCTCCTGCCTCAATTTTATTTGAAACATCCACAAGGGCCTTGACTTCGTGGGGAACAAAAAATGTTTTGTATATGTTTTTTACGTCAATCATTTTGTTTCCGTCCTCCGTTCCAGATATTGTATGCACATGGAAAGTGTAAAGGTCATGAGCAGATAAAGTATGGCACACATAATCCATAATTCAAATGCCTGGAGACTTGTTGTAATACCTTCACGGGTTGCCTTGGTCAATTCCCGGATAGAGATCATTCCCAGAAGGGATGAATCCTTTATTAAATTTATAAACT
>Ga0233447_1003304_pt1 | contig 10417 bp, 9 predicted proteins | sample SI_124_October20_3_FD_183014 | JGI IMG/M metagenome (GOLD analysis project Ga0233447, IMG submission 183014) | Seawater microbial communities from Saanich Inlet, British Columbia, Canada - SI_124_October2016_135_MG | ecosystem: Environmental > Aquatic > Marine > Inlet | place: Canada: British...
ATTCCTCAAAAGCCCTCCGGTAAAACTGATTTGTTTTCAACACTTCATTGTGGCTGCCCGAAACCGAGATAGTTTTATTTTCTATAATGTATATTTTGTCGGTGTGGCGGGCAAGTTGAGGGCGGTGTGTAACAAAAATAATCGTCATCTCTTTTTTTAGTTGATTTAATAAATCGATAACAAAATGTTCCGAGCGACGTCCCATTGCTGCAGTGGCTTCGTCTAACAATAAAAGTTGCGGTTGACTGTAAAGTGCACGGGCAAGTGCAATTAATTGTTGTTGCCCTCCCGAAAGATTCGTGCTGTTTTCGTTTATTATGGTTGAGTAATTCTGTTGAAACTCCATAATGAAATTATGAAATCCATATTTCTGACAAAACTGAACCAACTTTTCCACATCCGGTTGTTCATCGAGAGAAATATTTTCTAAAACAGTTCCGTTAAAAAGTTGAACGTGTTGTGAAACTAAAGCTACCTGATTGCGCCAATCCATGGTTGGAATGCTGTTCCAGTTTTCTCCATTTACTTTTATCGTGCCTGATTCGAAAGAGTGAAACCGTTGTAAAACACTCAATAAGGTACTTTTTCCACAGCCAATCTCTCCAAAAAATGTTACAATCTCCCCTTTTGTTATCGAAAAGTTAATATCTTTCAGAAGCAAACTTTTACCCGGGAAACGGAAATTAAGATTTCCAATTTGAATTTTTTCAATTTGAATATTGTCTGAATCTCTGTCACTATTTTCGATTATAAATTCCGGCTCAGCCGATGCAAACTCGTACATTCTGTCGAAAGCAATCCGTGCTTCCTGCAACTGTATATTTGCCATAGCAATATTTATCACCGATGTAGCCAAGCTTCCAACAAGCGTAATAATTGCCATCATCTGCCCAAGTAGCAATTGCTCTTTTAAAACAAGGTAGGCACTCCACGAAATAATTCCGGTAATCAGTAAAGAACTGCCAATGGTAATCCACAAATTAAGTTGTATTCCAAGAAGTCCTAAATCGTACATTTTTTGCATAAAAAAACCGTAAACTGAGTTTATTACTTTCGAAAACAGGTTTTCGCGATTAAACGTTTTTATGGTTTTTATTCCGTTTAATGTATCGATGTATTTACTTTCGGTGGCGGCGTATGTTTGCATTGTTTCACGTTGGGCTATAATTATTTTGCCGTTGTATCGCCAAGCCAACAACCCAAACAATGGGATTGAAAGTAAACTTAACATTGCAGTAGAAAACGAGTAGAAAAAAATGTATCCGGCAGAGGTAAATGCAATTAGTATATCGATAATAATTTGGCTGCTCATGTTTACAACCACACGTTGAATGCGTTGTGCGTCGTTCATTCGGGCAACCATATCGCCGGTAGATGTACTGTCGAAGAAAGGTTTGGGCAGATAAAGTAATTTGCCGAAGAAGCTGGAAATCAGGCGTATGTTCATTTCTTTACTTTGGCGAACAAGAAAAATTCCCCGGACATAACTAATTAACGCTTTTGCCAATAAAATTAATCCAAAAATAATAACACCTAAAATTAACGTGCGGATATCTTTTTCGGGTAAAATTTTGTCGATTAGTTTTTGCGAAAAAATAGCTGTTGCCAATCCTAAAATAGAAATAACAATTCCGAGAAATGCAGCGATTCCCAATATAGGATAGTCGTCAATAATAAGTTGTAAAAACCATTTGCGTTTACTTTGTGATTTGTTTTTACGAGTAACAAAATTTTGATTGGGCGTGAGTTTTAACAGGGCTTTACTTTTCCAAACTGCCTCTAACTCTTTTTCTGTATATTCTGTAATTCCGGAGCCGGGGTCGCCAATGGTAAATTTTCCGTTTTCGAATCCGTAATAAACTACAAAATGTTCCAGCCTTTTGTATTTAATAAAATGTAAGATAACCGGTGCATCTAACTCTTTCAGGGTATCAATTTCGGCTTCGTACCCGGCAACTTCGAAGTTTAATTTTTTTGCAGCCTGGTATAATCCCAACAAACTTGTCCCGTTTAAAGTGGTTCCGCTTGTTTCGCGCAATTTATCCTGTGTAGTTTCGCCACTGTAATATTTTACCACCGATGCCAGACAAGCCAATCCACAATAAAATTGACTGTGCTGCTTTACAAAAGTTTTTTTTATGTGGTTGATAGTGGATTTCCTTTGCATATTCTTTTGGATTATTTTAATAGTCACAGCGTGAGTAATTTAATTAACTGCACTCGTTTTATTATTTTATAAAGGTATCGATGTACAACTCACACCGCGACTTATAACTAATCATTTTTTCTTTACTCTAATAAGAATATCTATGGATACCACGATACAGATTAGAAATAGAGAAATTGTAGGTACAATATTATCTGGTTGAATAATAAAAAAGTAAACTATTTGAGTTATTGCTATAAGTAACAACGAGATAAGTAAGATATATTTTTTTTTCATTTTTAAACTTTTTATATCCCCTTGCAAAAATATGCAAGGGGATTAATTAACTATTTAATCATAAACTAAGGATCCCATGCACCAAAGCATTAATCCTCCTGATACAATAACACCACCAACTCCTGCCGTTGCGACAGTTGCTGCAACTACTACCCACGAAAAGACTGCTAATGAAGCAGCACATTGAAGAACACCATCGTTTCTTCCAAAAATTCCTCCTCCTTGCACTTCTTCCATTTGTTCAAAATTTAATTCTCTCATACTATTTTGATTTAAATAATTTTAACAAAAATTTCTTCTCTCAAAAAAGAGTTTGTAGTTTGTATCTTTGCCCCCGAGAGGGGCTACCAAAACTGAAATGCAATGCTCATTGTTTTATGGTTTATATGGTTTTCTCCTCTCATCTTTATTTAGCTCAATACCCTTTTTCAGTTAAAAAGCCGGTTAATTTTTGCCCCAATCCCATGCCCCAGGTTTGCGCTATTTGCATCGATTCTTTTGTTATTGCACTTATGGCAACGGTTAGTTTTTTACCCAATGGCGATTCATAAAATTTTATCAATCCTTTAACATCGTTGTGGGTGAGGTGATTTTTGTAAATCGGGATTAACTGTTTGTTAAGTACAACAATTTCTTTGTCGAACACTTCGGTGCGTACCTGTTTCCAAATGGAGTCGGGTGCATCGGGTTTCATCATTTTAAATTGGGCAACCATCTGGTCAAATGCCATGTCGTAAGCAGCCGAACTGCCGTTAATTGATAAAAGTTTTTCGATGTCTTTTTCAAAATCGTCGGTTTGCCCGTTAGCAGTTAAACTGATTAAACTTGCCAACAATACTCCGAGGTAAAAAAATAATTTTGTCATAATAAATTTGTTTAAGGTTTATTTAAAAAAACTAAATGTTGTCAAAAAATCTTGTGTATAGAAATCTAATAATCTTGTATCTCCTCAATAATAGCTTCTGGTTTTGTTTCACCCAAAAATTTCTTTTTTAGTTTGCGCTCTCTGTTGTAAATATACACCGAAGGGATAATTGCTTTGCCAAAGTTTTTTTTGAAGAGGTTGTTTTTGTCTAATAAAACTTCAATATTATCAACTTCCCACAAATGGTAAGTGTTGCAAAATTGTTTAACGCGCTGCAACGAATCGTCGGCAGTTACCATTACCAACTGGCAATTTTTAAAAGCTGCCGCATTTTGTCCAACCTCATTTGCTTCGTACCGGCAGTGCTCGCACCCGGGGTGAAAATAGATGATAACCAGCGGAATGTTTTTATCGTAGCTTTGTAGATTAACAGAAGCGCCTTCCAACGAAATAAACTGAACGTTGGGTAACGTTTGTGCTTTTTGCTCCGCAATTATGCTGTTTTTATATCCGGCAGTAACATTGTAAATTAAATAGCCAACTATTAACAACAGTAGCACTACAATAACAAGTTTGAGAATTTTGCGCATTTTAGCTCATGTTAAGGGTTAAGAACATTACAAACAGCACCCATAAAAGAAGCCCACTGCCATACGATGTTGCCGCAATTTGTAACGACCTGCCAAACTTAATGGGTTGCTCAGGGTTTGCCTCGTTTAAAACCGAAACAAGCAACCACCCCATTACAATAAAGTACCCCAGCTCAAAAACATTAAGCAAACTTAACGGATAAACAAACAGAATGTCAACCGTGCTACTGTTCAACAACTCCATTACCGAAAGTGGCTGAAACTGTAAATCTTCCAATGTGGAAACCTCTTTAAAAAAGATAAGGATTACAAGTTTGGCGAGTGCCGCTAAAACAAAAACAAAATCGGCAAGCAGGGCAACTTTAAACAGTTTACCAAAATCTATTTTTAGTTCGGTGAAAAATACGCCGATGTAGAGGAATATTGTGGTGTAAAAAACACGTAATAAAATAACCACAGGGATTATTGCATATCCAAACCATTGCCACTTTTTTGATAGTTCGAGCATTTGGTCGATGCGGGTTAGTGAAAGCTGCTCGTTATATGTTTGGTAAAATATATTATCGTTGTTTAAAAAAATATATTGTATTGCAAAAACAAGTATCACAGTAAAAAATAGCAGTGTAAAATAGATTTTATAGTTTTTGATTTTTAAAGAGTTAGTCATTCTATTAACTAGTTTTCTTTCTTTTCCATTTGTCGTAAAAAATTCCATAAATAATTAGCGAAAAAATCAAAATTGTAATACATAATGGTGTTGTTTCACCAAAATGCATTCTGTAGTAAATTGAATAAAATCCTGAAAATAACCCAATTATCAATAATAAAGCGAGTAAATTCTTTTTAATGTATTTCATAATTTGTTGAACAATAAAAAATTAATAATACCATGTAGATTAATTTATATAAAAGAAATTAGTGCAAGAAAGATTCCTACACTAATCAATAAAATAAAATCTAAAATATTCATTAACGTTTCTTTCTAAGCAGATATGATGCAACAAGAGCTAAAGAAGATATTATTACAATATAAATTGCAAAATTTTGACAAATTGATATTCTTTTAATTATCACATATAAAATTGAAATTATCAAAATAAAAATACTCAAAATAAAAAATATTGTTCTCATTTTTTTTAATTTCATGTTGTAGCACAAGCAATTAGGCTCAATGCTCCTCCATATAAACCAAATATGGCTAACCCAGCTGCGGCAGCTCCACCAGTAAATAAGATCGCTGAACCCCATGCTGCAGCATATAAACCTATGGCAAGACCACACCCAAGACTAATTTTACCACCTTGAACTTTTTCCATTTGTTCAAAACTCAATTTTTTCATAACATTAAAATTTAAAGTGTTAAGCACCGGACAAATGCCCCAACTTTTGTAACCGGCCGGTAATACTAAATACGGTTTGCAAAAGTGCGTCCCGAATGGTAGTTTTGTGTGGGCGGTTTACTAAAACTGCCTGCCTCTCCGGGCCGGGAGCAAAGTAAGACGTGAGCCAGCTCCCGGAGAGGCTTACCCAATGAATTTATTTTTACAATTAAGAGTTAATAGAACCATTATATTGCTTGTTGTTCCTGTAATTCGGGGTACGAAGAGCAGGGATTGTTCTGGTATTTTAAAACTAAGTTAAAACATGTTTTTGTAAAATCAAAATTTATTTTGCCATGTGAGAACAGATATGATTTTTTTATGGGTGGAGTAGTGTGTTGAAGTTCAGCGCGTTGTATGGATGCTAAAATTTAACGTTTCATAGTATATTAAAAATGTTTAAAAGGAGGGTTACCATTGCATGGTTCTGGAAGCTTGAGGAAAAGATTTACTGTTTTCAAAAGTATTGCATCGTTTGGTGTGAGATTATGATTTACTATTCCAAATTAATAAGAATTATATTTTGAAATTTATTGAGCCGAGTGAAATCTTGTGTCTAAATTCTATTTGTCTTTTATCTTGCCAATCCTTTATTCTATTTCTACCGCAACATTTCCATTGGGTAAAATTGAGTTTAATTTTACTGACCCCAATTTATTCACAAGGTTTTCCTGGTAGGGGACTTCAACTTTTATATAATTTCCAGTAAAACCAACCATTTTTTCTTTGTTTTTCTGTGCTTCAAAAAGTGCGATTTGAGAAGTCCCTAAATGATTTTCGTAGAAGGCCCTGAGTTTTTTTTCTGAAAGATTGATGTACATTTGTGTCCGGCGTTTACGATCTTTTACTTCTACCTTCCATGGAATTTTAAGTGCCTGAGTACCACTTCTTTCGGAATAAGTAAAAGCGTGTAATTGTGATATTTCCAGACTGTTTATAAAATCGTACGATTCCTGAAAAAGTTCTTCTGTTTCACCATTTGTCCCTGCAATAATATCGACACCGATAAAAGCGTTCGGGACAATTTCGCGGATTCGTTTTATTCTTTGTGAAAATAATCCAGTAGAATATTTTCGTTTCATTAACGACAAAACTTCATCGGAACCAGATTGTAAAGGAAGATGAAAGTGCGGCATTATTACTTTCGATTTTGAAACCAATTTAATTATATCGTTTTTTAAAAGGTTGGGCTCGATTGATCCGAGACGCAATCTTTTCAGTCCTTCAACTTTTTCAAGAGCTTTCAATAAATTCAGGAAGTTTTCCCCGGTGGATTTTCCAAAATCCCCGATATTTACACCGGTTAAAATTATTTCTTTAAATCCTTTTTCAATAGCTTTTTTTGCTTCGGCAACGGTGTTTTGAATATTGTCATTTCTGCTTTTTCCACGTGCAAAAGGGATGGTGCAAAACGAACAATAATAGTCGCAACCATCCTGGATTTTAAGAAAGCTCCGGGTGCGGTCGCCCCACGAAAATGCTTTGTGATAGTTTTTGATATTGGCCAGTCGGGTAGTTTTTATTTCGGTAGTTTCCCTTTTTTCTAAATTACCAAGAAATGCAGGAATGTGAAATTTCTCTTGAGTCCCCAAAACTAAATCAACACCTTCAATATGACCCACTTCTTCGGGTTTCAATTGCGAATAACACCCCACAACAATTACCATGGCTTCAGGGTTTTTCTTCACCGCCTGCCGAATTATGTTGCGGCTGGCTTTGTCGCCCTGGTTAGTTACCGAACAGGTATTAATTACATAAACATCAGCCTTCTCTTTAAAATCAATAGGTTCAAAACCAACTTTCTTAAAAGATGCAGCGATTGTTGAGGTTTCAGAAAAATTGAGTTTGCACCCAAGTGTATAAAAAGCAGCTTTTTTCCCTTTGTAATCCATTTTGAATCATTCTAAATAGGCTGCAAAGATAGAAAAAAGTCGATTATTGGAAATCGGTTAAAGTAGGTTGCTTGCCAGTTCTGCCAAATAACTTCTTTCGCCTTTTACAAGATTTATGTGTGCAAAAATATCCTGGTTGCGCAGCCGGTCGGTCATGTACGCCAGACCATTCGATTTCATGTCTAAATAAGGTGAATCTATTTGCTGCAAATCGCCTGTAAATATCATTTTAGTACCTTCCCCTGCCCGTGTAATAATAGTTTTAATTTCGTGGGGGGTCAGGTTTTGTGCTTCATCGATAATAAAAAAAGCATTCGATAAACTTCGTCCGCGAATAAATGCCAATGGTGTGATTACCAGTTTATCTTCCTTTTGTAATTCTTCTATTTTCAAATATTCCTGGCTACGTGGGTTAAACACGTGTTTTATTACACAAAGATTATCGAAAAGTGGTTGCATGTAAGGATTTATTTTTTCGGACGCATCGCCTGGTAGAAAACCCAGATCACGGTTACTAAGTGCAACAATAGGCCGGGCAAGTAAAATTTGATCGAAGGTTTTGTGCATCTCAATTGCAGCTGCCAAAGCCAGTAATGTTTTTCCGGTACCTGCTTTTCCGGTTAGGGCAATTAATTTTATTTCGGGGTCCATCAGCATATCAATGCTAAAAGTTTGTTCTGCATTTCGGGGTTTAATTCCATAAGCCGATTTTTTTTCAACCCTGAAAATACGTTTTGATTTCATATCGTAACGCGCCAAGACACTTGAATTTATCCCCTTAAGGATGAAACATTCATTTGCATCTGCATTAAATCCTTTGCCCATTTCTTCTTCTTCAAACGAACCCTGGTCGTACAATTTTTCGATTAGCCGATCTTCGAAATTTTCAAAGGTAGTTATGGTTTTATCCAAAACATTTTGATCGGTAACTTGGTCGGTTTTGTAATCTTCGGCCTGAATTCCCAGTGATTTTGCTTTCATTCGCAAGTTGATATCCTTGCTAACTAAAATGGTTTTTCGTTTTGGGTAAGCTTTAACAGTATGATCGGTAATTGCCAAAATCCGATGGTCTGGAATATCCTCTCTAAATGATGCTTTTATAGCATTTGAAAAGGGTTTGCCGGTTTCAATACGAAGTTTCCCCTTTCCTTTACCTAACGATTTTCCACCATTAAACAACTCGTCACCAACAATATCGTCGAGAACCCGAACAAATTCGCGAGCCTGAAAGTTGATTAACCCATTTCCACGTTTAAATTTATCCAGCTCCTCAAGAACGGTTATCGGCAGAATTACATCGTTGTCCTGGAACTGGTAAATACAGGTGTGATCGTGTAAAATTACATTCGTATCCAGAATGAAGATTTTACTTTTATTATTAGTATTTGGCATATTTTAGAATATGAATTTTTTAAATGTAGAAAAATTAGTAATATTTTATTACACCTTTTTATAATTTTAATAAACTTGCAACGGTTAATAAACTTTTTTGCATTGAATTATAAAGAAACAATAGATTATTTATTTAATAAGCTGCCAATGTTTCACCGCACCGGGCCGGCTGCTTATAAAAACAGTCTTGAAAATATAATTAAGTTGGATGGTTTCTATTCTAATCCACACAAAAATTTCAAATCGATACATGTAGCTGGTACCAACGGGAAGGGATCGGTATCGCACATGCTGGCCGCAGTTCTTCAAAAAGCAGGCTATAAAACCGGTTTATATACTTCGCCGCATTTAAAAGATTTTAGGGAAAGAATCCGTGTGAATGGTAAAATGATTCCAATGGATGAAGTTGTGGATTGGGTCAGCCGGTATAAAACAATGAATAAAATATGGAATATCGAACCTTCTTTTTTTGAATTGACAGTAGCGCTGGCATTCGATTATTTTTCGAAACAAAAAGTGGATATTGCAATTGTTGAAGTTGGTTTGGGTGGAAGGCTGGATTCGACAAATATTATTTCGCCGGAAATTAGTGTTATTACTAATATTGGTTTTGATCATACAGATTTGCTCGGAAATACATTAAAAAAGATTGCAATTGAAAAAGCAGGAATTATAAAACCGGAAGTTCCAGTAGTTATCGGTACCACACAGGTTGAAACCAAACACGTTTTTTTGAATGCTGCAAAAAAAGCTGGATCGTTAGTTTATTTTGCCGATCAGGAAATATCAGTCGTTTATTCCCTGGTTGATTTGGATGGAAAACAAGTGGTGGCGATAGAAAAGAGAGGAAAAAAAATATTCCCTCAACTTAAGCTTGATTTACAAGGATTTTACCAGAGAAAGAATTTATCCGCTGTACTTAAGGTATTTGAATTAATGCAGGAAATGGGCTGGCAAATTTCTGAAAACGATATTTATAATGGGCTGGCAAACATTTCGAAGTCAACAGGATTAAAAGGACGCTGGCAAGTAATTGGCAATAATCCTCTCATTGTTTGCGATACTGGTCATAATCAGGAAGGAATAATTGAAGTTGTTGCCCAAATAGAACAAACTCCCTTTAAAAATTTACATTTTGTTTTTGGTCTTGTTAGCGACAAAGAATCAGAAAAAATATTAGGACTATTGCCCCAAAATGCAACTTATTATTTTACAAAAGCTAATCTTCCACGTGCATTAGATGATAAAATTTTAGCTGAAAAAGCTGCACGGTTTGGATTAAAAGGAAATAGCTATCCTGTTGTGTCGGAGGCGTTTATGGCTGCAAAAAATAACTCTCAGAAAAATGATTTAATTGTTGTTGGAGGAAGTACTTTTGTGGTTGCGGAAATATTGTAAGTATTTTTCAGCAATTTTTTTGCAGAACTGAAAATAGGTTTTATATTTGCATCGCTTTTTAACAAAGGAAGTACGTTTAGGAAAAGCAATATATTTTGGGAGCTTAGCTCAGTTGGTTTAGAGCATCCCGATTACATCGGGAGGGTCACTGGTTTAGAGAGCAAAATATGGGAGCTTAGCTCAGTTGGTTTAGAGCACTTGGTTTACACCCAAGGGGTCACTGGTTCGAATCCAGTAGTTCCCACAAAAGCCACTCGTTAAAACGAGTGGCTTTTGTTATTTTTGTGCCATGTATTACTGCTATATTTTGTATTCTGGTAAACTTGATAAATATTATATTGGAATAACGGCTCACTTCATAATTCGGGTTGGTTTTGTTTTTAAGCATAAATTTTAGCAACTCTAAAAAGGAAAAATTCAATATCCACAACACCTCTTAATGCAGCTCTAAAAGCTTT
>Ga0233447_1003308_pt1 | contig 10407 bp, 9 predicted proteins | sample SI_124_October20_3_FD_183014 | JGI IMG/M metagenome (GOLD analysis project Ga0233447, IMG submission 183014) | Seawater microbial communities from Saanich Inlet, British Columbia, Canada - SI_124_October2016_135_MG | ecosystem: Environmental > Aquatic > Marine > Inlet | place: Canada: British...
CTTCATCATCCTCACTCATAAAAATATGATAAATTGTCAATGCCCTTGCGGCTTGACCTTTTATCATTTATTTTTATTACGGATTTGTATTTTTTTTATTGACTGCCTCCTTTTTTGGAGGAGACCCTCGATTTGCTTAGTATTGGGGAAATTAAATTGATTTTGGTAGCCTCACGGGGAATCGAACCCCGGTTGCATGGATGAAAACCATGTGTCCTAACCACTAGACGATGAGGCCAAACTTTGGACGTAGAAAAAATATCATCATCATCCATTTTAAGTCAAGACTAAAATAAATAAATATTTGGTTTTATTTGTTAGTTTTATAGGCTAGTAAAGCTGGTAAAAGAACAATAGTTGCTATATATGTTATAGAGTGTAGTTTCATAACTAAGTGATATTTACGCAATAGAAAACAAGAGCTTATTTATTGTGTAAAAAAGCAACAAGTAGAAGCATTAATCCTAGCGATCAATCCGTCAATTGAAGGTGAGGCAACTATTTTATATCTCAAAAAACTGTTGGAACCATATTTTGTAAAACGCTCAAAACTAGTACTTGGACTCCCTATGGGTGCAGATATTGATTATGCGGACAAAAGGCATTGAATGGTAGAATAGTTCTTTAAGTAAAAGGAGAGAGCTGTCTTACATATATTTCTGTGCAATTCGTTGGCTTAAATCCAGCTTTGCGAAGGTTTTGCAATAAAGTTATTTGTTGATCAATAGACCACTCACCAATAAATTCAAGATAAAACCCATCATCTGTAGGAGAGGCATGCGCAGTTTGTGTGATTCTTTCGTATGTACGATAAATGGCTTCATCCGCACTTCCAATAAGCTGAGTATTTCCCATTTTAGGATGAAGGTTATATATCTCTGTGCTTCCATTGGTATGAGTCATAATTGCTTGACCAAAAATTGTTATACCGATTAAAGGTTCTGTAGCACCATGAATTGTAAATCTTTGAAATTTACATAAATAGTCTATTATATCTTTAAGGGTCCATTGACCAAAATCAATCATATCAGTATCAATCTTTTGATCTAATTGTATTTTTAATGGACTATTTTTAATAAGTATCGTTCTACGTAAAATTGTATTATCACTGGATATTTCAACAATATCTCCTCGTGTGTCACCCTCATTTCCAACAACAGCAAGTTTTGAAATATACGCTTCCATAGGCGAACGAATTTCGGCTTTTGGTTCTGTTAGCTGAAGTGAAGGGGAGATATTAATCTTCGTTGTACTCCATTTTCTATTCGTTTGGGTAAGACTAATAGTTACATGTTGATCATTTAATGAGATTAAATTTGCCCAAGTGGAATCTCCAACACTAGCAACAAAAGTAGGTAGAGATCCAATTTGACTGCAAACATGCTGAGTGCGATATCCTCTATTTAAAAGGATAGCCGAAGGCATCTGATCCTGATTTTGTATTAAATCTAGAAATTGCCCACCTGGTTTTCTTTGTAGTGCTGGATCGTCTTCTCCTTCAAACTCTACATTCCCACCTTCAGTTAATGAAACAGCATAAATAATGCCGTTTCTTAAGGACCTTAATTGTTCTTGCCTTTTGACAACTTCAACAGTTCCATTGGCTGAGGATTGGTCTAATTCATTGACTCTGATGATATAAGGCGGAAACTGATATAATTGCTCACTAACAGATAGTTTATGAGCAGGTTTTAATTGGCAGACAAAAATGTTGTCCGCGATGTCTGTGCTAGTTTTTGAAACAACAAACTCTATCTCATAAGGTTTGCCAGCTCCTATGAAATAAGTTAGTAAATTTGTTGGCTGAGCATGAAGATTTCTTATTTTTTCCATTATAGTTTGCAATAATTCATCCATTTTACCTTTATAATACTCCCATCTTCCGTAACTCTCTTTTTCTATGATTCTACATCCGGCATCTTTCATATCGGGAGTCACTACTAAATGATAGACAGATGAACTTGCGCTACTAACCATAGCGGGGCCATCTCCCCATATAAACTCGATTATTTGACCAGAAACTGTAATACTTCCTGAATATAAAGGATCTATATATTTTTGGATAATTATTGGGGAGTCGGAAGACAATCCACTTGTTCGATAACTCTCTTGGACTGTTTGAATAGCAGCGTTAATAGCTGACTCATTTCTCACAACAACAGATTCAAATCGGCCTCTTTGGCTTGTCGTATCATCATCTGCACTTCTAACAATGATCGGATAACCCCAGCTTTCTACACGCTGATAATCGTCAGGCTTCATTTCTCCATGCAAGATAAAAAAGGGCGGCACATTACTAAGCGTTTTTTGTAAGACACACAAACTTTCGGCTTTGGCACTAATTATTTCATTTTTACTATAGCTAATTACTTTTGTTAAAATCATTATCCACTTCGCATAAATTATTATATTTAAGCCTAATATAAATATGTATAGGCTGATATATAATATTCGCAAATAAAACAAATATATTGCATTGAAATTAAAAACTCATAGAGTTTAATATAACTTTGCCCACAAAATAGATTTAGATATGTTAAAATATCATTATGAATTTCATCGATAAAACCGACGATCTTCAAAGGCTACTGTCTATTTTTCCTAAAAAGGTAAGTGATTATTACATGCTTTCTTCATATAGTTTTAAAACAATTGGTTTAGAAAAGTTGATGAACTTCAAAATGAGCATATTATCCTTGCTGATAGTGAAAATCAGGAAATACATTTATATTTCTTTGGTGCTAAATGGTATTTCTAGTAAAAGGAGTGAGAAAATGAAAAAGAGTCTTTTATTTATAGTTTTTATTTTTATGTTTGGCTGTGTTGAAGATCCTAATTTGATTAAGGATGTAAAAGATATGGCTTTTGTTTCGGTGTCTTTTGATATGAATGCTTTATCTGTTGAAAGAGAAGCTTATGATAAGGCTCTTTTGCCAATGGTTGAGTCTAGAAAAAGTGTTGATTTGGTTACTATAGACCAGAAAGGTATAAGCGTTTTAGGGAGTTTAACTGAGAAAGAACGACGGTTTTTTGGTGAATTTACTAACGAGCTGATACTAACTGCTGAAGAAAAAACAGATATCAAATATGTGGATGTTGAAGATTTCTATGATGAAAAGGGTTATGAAAGACTTTCGGGTGATGGTTATGGTGGTATGTATTTACCTAAGCCTTTTAGGTATGTGGATTTAAATAACATTGAAGCTGCGAAACAGCTTTGTGATGAGTTGGGTGTTGATGCTGTTGCAGCTTGCCATTTCAAGTATTTGAAAGTTAAAGATGAAGACCCTAAGTTTGGGCCTATTGATTTGGGCATTATTCCTTTTATTGGTGATATGATAGCGACAGAAAAATTAGTGCTAATTGGCAAGCTGAGGGTGGTTGATTATGAAGGAAGAATAATTTTTGGACGTGATATTAAGGTGACTTCAGATTCTACAGATTTTAAGTTGAAAATTATAGGTGACGTTGTTTCTTATAACCTAACAGACTCGCCAATATTTTGGGAGACAAAAGATTCGTTTATTTCAAAGGTTGTTTATTTGATTAATCAGCATAGGAGCACTTTATGAATATAGGCTTGATTATTACAGCTGGTGGTAGTGGCTCTCGTTTTGGGGTTGAGGGTGGTAAGCAACTGGCTCAAATAAATGGTAAGCCAATGGTGGTTGCAACTTGCGAGAAATTTATTGGTGTTAAAGAGATATCAGAGGTGATTATTACTATTGATGCTGCGGCAAAGGATAAGCTAGAAGTGGCTTTATTGGCGGTTAAGCTAGATTTTCCATTAAAAATTGTATTGGGTGGCGAAACCAGGACGGAATCCGTTTATAACGCTTTAAAACAGCTTTCCGGGGGGTATGACAAGGTGATGATTCATGATGGTGCTAGGCCAAATCTTTCTGAAGAGCTGATTCAAAGGTTAGTAGCCAAGGCTAAAACAGAGACTGCTGTGATTCCAGTTATTCCTGTTGTGGATACAATTAAATGGGTAGAGAATGATGTGGTGAAAGAAACCTTGCCTAGAGAAAAACTCTTTGCAGTACAGACTCCTCAGATTTTTAGTTATGAAATTATTATGGCTGCATATAATAAATTTTCAGGTGCTGTTGTTACTGATGATGCTTCTTTGGTTGAAAAAATGGGTGTTGAAGTTGCTGTGGTAGATGGTGAAAGAGCGAATATTAAGGTTACTTACTTTAATGATTTAGAGGCTGTTTCGTAACTATTCCAAATCGGTTAGCTCCGTTTAAAGCTGGATTCAACGCCAATAAGGTGACGATATTTTGTTACAGTTCTTCTAGCTATATCAATACCATCTACTTTTAATAGTAATGATATGTTTTCATCACTTAAGGTTGGGTGATCTGCTATTAAATCTTTTATTATAAGCTTCAAGCGCTCAGCTGTTTTTCCAAAATGGTTTCTGGGGCAAAGTTGTTTTAGTGAGAATAAACCATGTGGGGTTTGGATGTATTTGGATGCAACAATCCTGGATACAGTTGAGGGCGTGATGTTTAGGGTTTCGGCAATGTTTTTTTGTAGTAAGGGCTCAAGGTAAAGTGCTCCTTTTTTTATAAATAGGCTTTGCTTTTCTACTATAAAACGAGCTAGTTTTTCTAAATTTTCGTAACGTTTATTTAGATTGTTTACCAGTTCTTTGGCTGCAGCAATCTTTTGTGTTAAGAATTCTTTGGTTTCTTGGTCTAGGTCTGGGTTCTCAAGCATTTTTAGGTAATGGCTAGATATTTGGATTTGGATACCTTGTTTTTGTTCTAGGTTGGTTATGCTTATTTCATTAGAATCAAAAGCGACTTCAAAAGAAGGTATTACATATTCAGAAAACTTTTTAGTTATAAAGTTGGCACCTGGATTAGGGTTGAGGTTACTCTTTATAAACTCTTCAACAGCCATTACACCTTCAGGCTCTATTTTTAGTGTTTTGGCGATTTGGTCATATTTTTTTTCGCTTAGTTGTTCTAGGTGGTAGGTAATGATTTTCTGTATAAAACTTTCTAATAGTTGGTTTTCGAATTGATGGCTTTTTAGCTGTATTAATAGGCATTCTTTTAGTGATCGGGCACCTACACCTTCAGGTTCAAAGTTTTGGATAATTTTTAAAATATCGTGAACTTTACGATCTTTTACTTGGTGCTTGGTTTTGATGGGTTCTTTGATTTGGTCGTAATTGGTTATATAACCACGGTCATCAAGGTCATCAATTAAATCAAGTGCTATTTGATGGTCTTTTTTATTTAAATGTTCTATATCTAGTTGAGATAATACATAGTCGTAGATTCTAATGTTATCTTTATTGTCTTTGGCATACTCTGATATGTCTTGGTTGCCCATAAAGTTGGAATTGTCTTTTTTGCTACGAAGGTAGGTGTCTGATAATTGATCATTTTGTATGATTTCTAAGGCTACATTTTCTTCTGCTTCGTTTTTGATTTTGTTAACTAGGTCTGGATAGGTGTAGTTGAAGGTCTTTAGCATTTGGATCAATTTTGGATGTAATGCTTGCTGGAGCTTCATTACTTGTTGGGTAGATAGATTTTGTGTGATTTTCATGTGTTTATACTAAAAATATTAGCATAATTTAGCGTTAGGATTAACACGTATATAGGGGTTGCTTGTTCTAAATTTCTGGTAGTTATAATAAGCAGCAGCACCGATCATGGCGGCATTGTCTGTACATAGTATTTTGGGGCAACTAAAGAACTGATAGCCTTTTTTTGTTGTTTCATCTGCAAAAGTAGTTTTGATGGCATTGTTTGCAGAAACCCCACCACAAATTACTATTGTTTTGCAGTCGAACTCTTTGCAGGCTCTGATAGTTTTATATACTAGTATGTCAGATATTGTTTGTTGGAGGCTAGCTGAAATATCAGCTGTGTTTATTTCTTTTTCTTCTGCCTCTAGTGCACGAATTGTTGTGATGACAGCGGTTTTAAGGCCAGAAAAGCTAAAATTATAGCCTTTTTTAAGCATTGCTCTGGGGAAATTAAAAGCTTTTTTATTCCCAGATTTGGCTTCTTCTTCTATTACAGGGCCGCCAGGGTAACCAAGCCCAAGTGCTCTGGCTGCTTTATCAAATAATTCGCCAGCTGCATCATCTAGGGTATGTCCAATAATCTCAAAATCGAAATGACCTTTAACTTTTATTAAATTGGTATGACCACCCGATACAACAAGTGCTATAAAAGGGAATTCTGGCTGTTTATGTTCTTCTGTATGGGGTAGGGGGCTGGGGTCAAGAAAGTGTGCGTAAATGTGACCAGCTATGTGATGTGTTGGTATTAATGGGATTTGTAGGGTTTGGGCAAGAGTTTTTGCAGCTGTGATGCCTACCAGAAGTGCGCCTTCAAGACCTGGTCCATAGGTAACAGCGATGGCATCTAGATCTTTAAAACTTAGTTTGGTTTCTGTTAGGGCTTTTTCTATAAGGATATTTATTTTTTCTGTATGCATGCGTGATGCTATTTCGGGGACAACTCCCCCATATTTTTTATGAGTATTAATTTGTGATGAAATTAAATTACATAAAATATCTTGTCCGTTTTCTATGATGGCGACTGCTGTTTCGTCGCATGATGTTTCTATTGCTAAAATCTTCATTTTTTATTCTTTTTATTTTTTATATATTCTAATCGTTTGATAATTATTTTTTCATGACCCAGTTCTTTGGGCTTATATAAATCTAATTGTTCGGGCATATAATTTTGGCTAACTATACCATCTGGGCTTTTATGTGGATATATATAGCCTTTACCAAACCCCATCTTTTTTGCGCCTTTGTAGTGGCTATCTCTTAATGTGTCAGGAACTTTGATTAGTTTACCTTCTTCGATTAATTTATTAGCTTTAAGGATTGCGTTATAAGAGGCATTGCTTTTGGGAGCTGTTGCAAGGTAGGTGGTAACTTGCGATAAATTTATTTGCACTTCTGGCATACCAATAAACTTTGCGGCACTCAATACAGATGTGGCTAGAACTAGAGCCATAGGGTCTGAATTTCCAACATCTTCGGATGCGAATATTATTAGTCTTCTTGCTATGAACTCTGGGTTTTCGCCACCTTTTAGCATTCGTGCTAGCCAATATACAGCTGCATCAGGATCAGAACCGCGCATACTTTTTATAAAGGCTGAGTTGAGGTCATAATGCTCATCTGTGTTGTATCTAAGTCCTTTGCTTTGGGTTAGGTTTTCAAGTGTTTTTACAGTTAATTCGTTATTGGTTTTGTTAACAGAATCTGCCATTTCTAAGATGTTAATTAGTTTTCTAGCATCCCCGTTTGCATGGCCAACCAAATATTGTTTTGCTTTTGTTGTGATTTTAAGTGGCTGTTCTTTGCTGATTTTGGTTATCGCGTTATCTAGGATGGTATGCATATGTTTTTCTGTTAATGGTTCGAACTCAAAGACTTGGGCTCTGGATATTAGGCCTGGTATTACGCTGAAATAGGGGTTTTCTGTGGTAGCGCCAATAAAAGTGATTAAGCCACTTTCAACTTCTGGAAGCAGTGCGTCTTGTTGTAATTTGTTAAAGCGATGGATTTCGTCAATGAATAGTAATGTCCTTTTATTTTGGTTTAAATTGAACTTAGCTTTTTCAATAGCATCTTTAACATCACTTACTTTGGCTGTCACTGCATTGAGTGCAATGTAGATAGCAGACGTTTTGCCTGCAATTAAGCGTGATAAAGATGTTTTGCCGCAGCCAGGAGGTCCCCACAATATCATTGAGAATAGAGAGTCTTGTTCGATCATTTGGTAAAGAGGCTTTCCCTTTTCAAAAATGTGGCTTTGGCCAATATATTCATCTAGAGATTTTGGTGCCAATTTATAGGCTAGCGGAGATGATAGTGTATTTGGAATACTCTGATTATCTGCTTTAGCAAATAATGGTATTGAGTTTGTTTGTAAGCTCATTATAGCTGCAATCCTTAATACAAATAGTTTTTAGTTTTGATTTTTGTCCGCAAACAAAGTTTATTTGATTTTTATGTATTTTAAGTTGTTTGGCAAGGAGTTTTATTAATGAGATATTAGCTTTATTGTCTATAGGTGGTTCTTTGACCTTAACTTTTAGAGATCCATTACCCATGATTTCAATTATTTTATTTTCACCTGATTTTGGGATTAATTTAATGTTTATTATGATCCCATTTTTTGTTGTTTTAAATGTATCGGATTGTGAGTCTGTTTGCATAGCGTGTTTTTTTGGCAGATTTAGAAGACAGAGTTAAGTACTGTAAATACAATTCTTTTGACAATGCCTAAAGCAAAAAAAGCGAGGATAGGTGAAAAATCAATCCCAATTTGGTTGTTTGGTATCAGGTTTTGAAATGGTTTTAGGATGGGGTCTGTAGCTTTGTGAATAAATTGGATTATTGGGTGGAATTGGTTGTGTGGGATCCAGGATAAAAGTATACGTGCAAATAGTGCCATGTAAATTGCTTGAAAAAGAAAATCTATTAATTTAAATATTTGATAGTTCATAGAATAGTAATGATAACAGTAAACTGCAATCTAAATCCAGGTTGTGGTTTCAGATAGCTCTTTTCGGGGTGTTCTTTTTATAGGTTCTTCAGATATTAGGGGATAGCCGATAGGTAGTAGCGCTATTGGTTCTATATTTTCAGGTAAATTTAGGATTTCAGCACATTTATTTTCATTGAAAGCACAGACCCAACAAGTGCCAAGGCCTTGCTCTGTCGCTGCTAAAGTCATGTGGTCGATAGCTATTGCGATGTCTATATCTAAATGATCTTTATTGTCAGTATCTTTTCTTTTCCAGGAGGTTTCGTGGTTGCCACAGATTGCTATGATAGTTGGTGCTTGTTTGATCCAGTCTCTTTTATAACAGGTTTTAATTTCTGCAAGCTTTTCTTGGGTTTGAATCACAATGAATTGCCATGGTTGATTGTTGCAGGCAGAAGGTGCGTTTTTTGCTACTTCTAAAACGTATTCAAGCTTTTCTTTTTCTATTTGTTTAGTTTGATACTTACGAATGGATTTCCTTTTTTTTGCTAAATCTAAAATATTCATTTGTGAGTTCCTTTTACGTTTATGCTTATTGAGCTAGTTCTTGAGCTCTTGAGATTGTGGCATTTATAATTTTTTTGATATCGTTGTCGATGTTTGTTTCATCATAAGTGGCTAAACCAGTAACTGTTGTCCCATTTGGGGAAGAAACGTCTGTTATTAGTTCTTCAGGCGTTTTTCCTGTTTCAAGGAGCATGTGTCCTGCACCGATCATTGTTTGGGCTGCTAGTTTTAGTGATTTTTGAAAATCTAAACCTTGCTTTTCACCAGCTTTTGCTATGCTTGTTGCAATACGATATAAAAAGGCTGGTCCACTACCGCTTATACCAGTTGCAATATTTATTTGATCTTCTTTAACTTCAATGATTTTACCTAATGATTTGAAAATCATTTTAGAGAGTTCTTGGTAGTCTTTAGCTGTGTTGTCTGAAAAACAAATTGCGCTAACACCTTTTCCAAGTGTGGCTGGTGTGTTGGGCATGACTCTAATAATTTGGGCTTCATTGCCTAGATATTCTTGGAATAAAGCTATTTTTGTGCCAGCTAAAATAGAAACAAACAACTTGTTTTTGATGTTTTTTGTGGGTATTTGGGCTAGCAGCTCTTTTATTGTTTGTGGTTTTACGCAGATAAATATTATGTCATTGGTCTTTACTAATGTTTCAAGAGGTAATGGCTTAATTAAATATTTATTTTCGATAGGACCTATTTTTTTAGTGTCGGTTTCAGTGAAGCTGATATTGTTTTCTGGTAATAGTTTGTTTTGCAGTATTCCCTTGATGATAGCTTCGCCCATCTTGCCGACACCAATAAAGCCTATGTTTATTCCACTTTGCATTTTTTATACTCCTTTGGTAATTAGAAACGTTGTGTTTTGTTTGGTTATAAGACTGTTATTTATGTTTAGTTTTAGTTGTTTTTTAGCTTTAAATGTTTTGGCAATAAACTTATGTGGGAACTTGGAAATAGTGTTGTTATAAAGCTTTGCTTGTTCATTGTATCTAGTTATTGCTATTAGGATTGTTTTTTCTGATTTAGGTAGACTTTCTGATACTAAGTATTTTAGATCTTGATTTTTTTGTGTTGGTTTGTTGGTTTGTGCTGTTTTTATTAGATCAAAGTAATTTGCAAGAAATGTTTGGGTTTCAGTTATGGCTGTTGATGTTGAAAGCTCTTTAGGCTTTTTTAAATTTTCAAAAGATTTGTTAAGTATCGCTTTAGAGCTGTTTAGTTTTAAAAACAGAGCTTGGTTTAGTTTTATATTGTTTTTTGCACCTATAAGTAGCTGATAGTGGTTATTTAAGGGGCTTTCAATCTCTAAAGTTGTTTGTTTTAGGTTTTGATTTAAAAGTCTAAT
>Ga0233447_1003310_pt1 | contig 10405 bp, 13 predicted proteins | sample SI_124_October20_3_FD_183014 | JGI IMG/M metagenome (GOLD analysis project Ga0233447, IMG submission 183014) | Seawater microbial communities from Saanich Inlet, British Columbia, Canada - SI_124_October2016_135_MG | ecosystem: Environmental > Aquatic > Marine > Inlet | place: Canada: British...
CGGTAAATGCCGCCGGATAAACCCTGAACTTCAACCTCCAACGCCTTCAAAAAATCAGCCTTCAAAATTACCGTGGACCCGGTTGCTACCGCTTGCCCGGATCAAATCTGACGCTGGCCATGAATAATTCAGGCTAGAACCTGATCTGAAGTAGTTTCGACCTGATCAGATTTGCTCTCCAGTTCACAACACAAACCAAAGTAGTGGAATACTCATCCTCATATGCGCTACTCTAACGGCATATCTAGTTTTACCTCTACCCATCAACAAACGATGTATTGAGCAATTCTAACAAAGGTGATTTTGATTTGACCGAATTTCCATTTGTGGGCTACCGATCAATTATTGCCGAAAGCTTTTACGCCCATAGTGAACAAAGTTCCAATGCTGTGAGAATTAGACCAGTCAGAGAAGAAGGTTTTCCAATTGGAATACGTGTAGAATCGTCTAGAAAGTTGCGTGACACCTCAGTATTCCCTATCGGCACAAAGTTCAGGTTGCGAGTAAAAGTGAAGAAGGGTGGAACACATTTATATTGTGGTCACAGAGATAAGATTGAAGTTGTTCAAGATTCGCCAAGTCCCAAGCCAGAGCTTGATTTTCTGACTGCGCGTAAGAAGCTACAAAATGGTATCCTTGCATATGAACTTTCTGATGCCGATAAATTCAACGAAGGAACTGCCTCCCAAGTTTCGGTCAACAAATACGAACGTGATCCCAAAGCTCGACTAGCATGTATTGAACACTTTGGCGCGAAGTGCTCGGTCTGCAATTTTGATTTTGAGGATTCATATGGAACCATCGGCAGCGGTTTTATCCATGTCCATCATCTTGTGCCGCTATCTACCATAAAACAAGATTATGTTGTCGATCCTGTGGAAGACCTGCGCCCTGTGTGTCCCAATTGCCATTCAATGATACACCGAAGAACTCCACCGTATGACATCCCTGAACTGTTGGAGTTAATGAAGAAGGCTCAGACGACGCCCTGAACCAATGAACGGTCTGGTAAAATATATAAACCCTCCGCCAGAACACCCATACGCACGGTGGTCAAAAGAAACAATGATGGGGTGACGTTAAGCCACCCCTTCATCATCATGCTGCCAGTTGATACCCCAGCTGGTTCAGATAATAGTCTTGGGCATCGAGTTTATAGTTACAAATAACCAGTTCCTTTTCCGTCTTTTTCGACATGCCATAAGCCACATCGCGGAGAAAGATCTGATAGTCTTTGAAACGCTCTCGGTTCTTGGGACTGTCATTGATAGTAATCATGAATTTGCATTTGTCTTTCACGGCATGACACCGTTCGGCAAATTTGTCAAAATCAAAATTTACATCATATAGTGATTCATCAAAGCCTTCATAGGGTGGGTCCAGAAAAACGAAGCCATTGTGCTTGGCGGCGTCTTTCAAAGATTCAGAATAAGACCGTTCGTGGATTGATACGCCCTGCAGCAATTCACCGAAGAATGGCAAACGAAGTATCTGTCGATTTTTCATGCCACCTTTGCTTTTGATTGTAGAGGGGGCGTATGAACCGTATTCGTATCTCCGAATTCCCAATATTCCAAGGCGGTTAAATCCATATAATCCCCAAGCCTGTCTCAACGGTGAGTCTGGTACTTTTATCTGATCAACTGCTTCATTGAACATTTCGCGGGTGCCATTGCCGTGATTGAGGCAGGTTTCAAGAAGCATCTCTGTTAAGGCCTCGTACTCGGACTGGAGAACCCGAAAGAAGTTGACCTGTGGCTTGTGAAGGTCGCCGTGATGAAGACGGTGTAAGTCTGCAAACTGTTCAAAAGGATGTATCAACACTCCGAGCACTTTTAAACAAAGCACACAGAGAGGAGTTATTAGATAGAGTGCCATTGTTCCCGATACTCAAGAAATTCAAACCACGTACTCGCTGGATCACTCAAGAGGAAGAAGAACTGTTAGTGGCGAATGCAGCGCCACATCTTGGTCCACTCATCCGCTTCGCAGTTGATACTGGCGGCAGGCGGGGTGAGTTACTGGGGTTACAATGGCAAAATGTTGATATGAAAAACCGTCGTATTGTCTTTGTACAAACAAAGAATGGTGATGACAGGCATATCAATTTGTGTGAAAGGGCGTACCAGACTTTACTGAGCCTTGACCCAAAGGATTTTGGGCCAGTGTTCACATATAAAGGCAAGGGAATGAAGTCAGTTAAAACATCATTTGATAAAGCCAGGCTAAAGTCTGGATTGGACGATGTTCGTTTTCACGATTTGAGGCATACATTCGCATCTCGCCTCGTACAGGGTGGAGTGCCTTTATATGATGTGATGCATATGACTGGTCATAAATCACTGGAGATGGTTCAGCGGTATGCCCATTTGGCACCAGAGTTTCAGTCTAAATCGATAAAAGTGTTAGACCAGTTTAGTCACAATATGGGCACAGTCGACAAACCTCGGCTGAGGGTGGTGTGATTAACATGCTGATATATATGGAGGAATTGGCGCACCCGAGAGGATTCGAACCTCTGACCTCTGCCTTCGGAGGGCAAATCATATGATAGGTGAATTTTGCCAAGGTTTATGGAGCCGATAATCAATAAAATGATAAGTAAATGAAGTGAGAAGGAGACCCACACAATGAAAATTATCGAATTAATCGGGACAAGCGATTTGGCCGCAAAAGCTTCAAAGCAGAGGATAAAACAGCTTGGTATACAAACATCGAAAGAAAAACTGAAAATGGCCAAGGACTCGGCCAACAATAAGGTCAAGAAGGCCAAAAACGCCCTTCAGAAAGCACAGAAACCTGACCTCGAGAATTGAAGTAATTCCGACCTGATCTGACATCGCTCCTTGAAAAAGGAGAAAGTTCTCATTGGGCGTAGTTTGTCCCTCAAAGCCCATCCTCTTGATCCGTAATAAATTTGAACAAACTACAGTGTTACTTCCGTACTGAACTTCAATCTGAACAATGTCGCAATTTGGCTATCCGCAAACTTCCAATGTGAGGAGTAACCAGTATTAGTAAATTCCACTTCGTTCATTTTTGCGCCGGTTCGTCTCAGGAAACGCAAATGGTCGCCTGTTCTATAACTGGATAGTGAAACCGAGTGCTGTAAATTACGAGGGCTCTCTGAGAGATACAAATGCGCCATGGGCAGGGTCTGATATCTGCCTATTGTGGATTGCCATTGATAGTTACATAACGACGAGTAAGCCATTTCGTTGTGGCGATAGCGGTCATCTTTTTTGAGCATGGCTCTGATGTATTCAATATCCATAACTGAGTAATCATAAAAGAACATAAATCTATAAAGAGATGTTGTTGGATCTTTGACGATATCTTGTGGGGAAATAGCGCCAATGATCTTGTTCAACCGATGAATGGTGTAAAAGACACTAATGAGAGACGATTCATCACCTACCTCGCAGGAGGCCAGCCCCTGCGCTGCGCTCACATCGTTTTCATCAGGATAGCGAATATTATCATCCGGGTTATATTTTGACCAGGTAATCGGTGCATCATCGAGTACTGCACTGATCACTTTTTCAGCATGCAGAGCATGACTATAAACGACTGAGTCGGTCTTCGGACCAAAGACATCTTTGGCCGTAAATTCTGAACTACATCCGTCGTAAAAAAAACGTATAGGATATTCCTGCCACGCAGCTTGAACTAATGTCGAATACTCTATTCGAATTCCTTCCGGCTTACCGGTTGTTTTGTTCAAGCATGTTTCAACATAAACTTCTTGAAAACCAGCTACATCGACCTTGAAATAGATCTTCTCAAAATTCTCATTATACTTCTTGAAAATCTTCATTACCCCACTGGTGATGCGTTTCTCGGCCTCAAGATCTCGTACAATTTCACCCATGATCAGTCTCCTGCCTCTGACATGTCAGAACTCGATGAGAGAGCGGTTGCTATCTCGAACAGGATGTCATGATCTGTACGAAGACGGCCATAATCTTGAATTAGCATTTCGTGCTTGACTTCCAATATCCTCTTGTCGTCGTCCTCATTGTTCAAAATTGTTGCCGGGTCCGCAGGAACATCGGATTGGGAACAGACGCTCGAAAAGTAGGTGTCGAACGCAGATTCGAGCTTGAGCTTATCGGGTGACGTATTTTGGTAATTGAGTGTATGTGTTTTCTGCCACCAATTGAGACAGTCGCCAGAATGAGTTTTAAACTGGTGGCCAGTGTGCTGGATTTCTGCCCAACTGCCAGTGACACCGGATCTTTCAACAATTTTTTGAAGAGTTTGATAGTCGCCGTAGAATTTGTCGTGCTTGAATTTAGTCATTATAATTTCCTTTTAGTATTAATCCGCCCTCACTGGACGGTTCTCTCGAATCACCTGCTTGCGGGTTTGTTTCTGTCCTGGGGTAAACTGGATCCCAAAAAGACACCGGAAGTTGTCCAGGGTTCATTCAGTATTCAATCGGTAGCATTACTGTTAGTACCCGTTCTGTCACATTCGGATCCGATGGGTCATTGCTGGCGGAGAGCATATCCTTGTCGTAGTAATCGATTTTCCAGTTTGCTTTCGTTCCATCCACGATCACGATCCCGAAGTCATGTGTTTCATAGGGGTCGTTGGCAGCGCTGAAATTCGTATCTCGCATGACTGCCCAGTGAATTTTGTTTTGGAGGTTCTCTGGTAGTGCTTTGATGCCATTGCTTACAGCGAAATATCCTCCTGAGTATGTTGTTCGAAAGGCATCGTTTTGATCCCTGATCAGTTGTATTTTTTTGTTCATGTTAATTCTCCTTGTTTATGCCGGGCAATTCGCCCGAGGTTTTGGTGCGGATGTTGGTGTCAAATTGTGTGCTTTTTCCATATTTCATTTGAGGCGTTGAGCGAGAACTGGGCCTCCAAAGGCGTGATAGGACGCGGGGTCGTGCGTCTTCAGCCATTTTGCCAAAATCTGCGCATCTGATTTGAAATTCGAAGGAAACCCCATTAATTGCAGATTGCCTAATACTTCGAGAACAGCCGCAGTTTTTGGGTCATTGACTGTGCGGGTGTTTCTATTGTGTGGATTTGGGAGTGTGTATGTCCCGTTGTCGTCTTTTGGAACAGTAAATAGCTCTATTCCTTCAACATAAATTAGATTGTCTGTCATGGTGTTGTGTTCCTTTTTTGTTTGTCCTGTTTGGCGGAATTCTATCTTTGTGAGGGCCTTCCGATCGTCGCCAAATTTAATCTTGACAATACGGAGGGATGTGTTAATCTCGCAGATAGATAAGTAAATGTTGTATAGTACCTCGTCAGTTATTTAACCATAACGTTAATTATACGGACATTGGCAACCTGAAGTCAAGAAAAATCGTCATGCGCGGCGATTGTCGGCTTGTGTGCGCATGCCACTGAAGTGGTTTTACCACCTTCGTCCAATTAGTGGATTGTACATGGATAGAATACCGGGTGTGGGCTAGCGGGTATGCTGGGTCTCAGGTACTCGCTGGTAGATTCATGTGGTAACAGCAAAATTGGCGACCGAAACATAGTGACGGATGGTATGGTGAAATATTGACGGGCTGTACGTCTCCTTATTGCTGTAGTGGAAGCGGCGGAAAAGTGTTGTGAAGAAATGCGTGGGTCCTGCGAAGCTTTCTGCATAAGTTTTGAACTGTGCGAAAATGGACCATTACGAGTACGATGACGAAGAGCCGATGTTAAATTGAATTCTGGCAAATCCTGAAGACCGTACATATGAGATTATATTGAGCTATAACAGAACATGGTTGAAATCGACACGTTGTTTCGTTCGCAGTCAGAGGATGCTTTTGGGCGTCCTTCACGGACTGTCTGGAAGGTAATTGCAATCAGTGGAGGTGCAGGGCGATGCGCTCATGCCAGTCTTGCAGATGCTGCAGACCCATTGTCCACCAAGATGCTCGCCGCCAGCGCATTGTTGGACCCAGACCTGTATCGGCAAGTGGAATAATCGACATCAGAACAATGCCTATCTGCTTGGATGGCGCATGTCATTTTCGCCGCCATCACACCTTGTCCAGTTCACCGGACCCAACAGCTTTCGATGTTGAAACTTTTTAATGAACTTGTTCTGTTCTAACTGCACGTTCGCAAAGGCAGCTAAATACGTCCTCGGTTAGTTTTTTGTAGGACTGAGCGAGGTCTATCAGCATTTGCTTCTGAAATGGGTGTTCTGTTCTTTTAATTGCAGATGAGTACATCTGATGTTCAGTGGTCAGTTTGCCCCAAAGATTCAAAAGTGATTCAGAACTTATCTGTTGACCCGATGACTTTAGGAACGCGAAATATGACTTACTCCGGCCTAAATAGTGGACGCTAAATTCTGTTTCCGTGAAGTCATGCTTCTCAGCAGCTAATCGTCGGTAGATATTTTCTAATATCGCTGTCATTCAGTGTGTTTCCCTTTTTAGTGATTCTTAGATTTCTAATTGATTTAATGTATTTATATGATGTTTTTGAATTGATTGCTGAATGCGGCGATTCCGGGGTGTGGTTTAGTGGAGAAATGTGTGGCTGTGTTTCTCTGGCAGGAGGCAATGCTGTTGTCTACAGGTCGCTCCGAAAAGATACTTTGATAGTGACGAGGTGAGAACTGGAAATTTCGAAGTTTGTTTGACAAACGTCTTGAAAAGGTATCTTCCGGATTGTAATAAGCACTATTGCTTTCACTTTTAGTCTCGATTGGGTCTGATTTTCCTATGTAGGTTCCGTAGAAAATTTACCCAGATGAAGCCTTGAAATATTCCTAAAGTTTGTCCAACATTTGTCCAAACAATTTTCAATTTATCCAATATTTGTCCAGATTCACCAAAGATACGCAAAGATTGGCGAATAGTAGTAAGTTTTTTTTGACCTATTAAGCTTTTGTAATCAAACAGTAATAAATGATCACAAAGAGCTACAAAGACGCGGAGAGATGCCGGAGTGGTCGAACGGGGCGGTCTCGAAAACCGTTGAGCCTTATGGGTTCCCAGGGTTCGAATCCCTGTCTCTCCGCCAGTTATTTCAATGACTTAGCTGAAAACAACAAATCAAGAACATTGTCTGAAATGATGGTTTTGCTAACGGATTGCTAACCAAGTGGCGATTTGAGAGCAAATACTCTTTCAGCAATTATGAGATAATGTCCGCATTAGTCCCGTAAGCTGACCTTATTGACGGGTGCCCTCGACTTCCGATTCTAGCCATGAACGGAAGTTCGCTAAGCCGGTGGTGGAAATCGTCCACCGCATGAGAAGTGAACACAAGGGTCTGATGCTGCATTGAAAAAACTTAATAACGCGCTAAGGTAGAGGAGAATTTTGTTCTTGGGAGCAGAGAGATGGGCATCATGGGAAAATTTTGTTCCTTGGTTTTACGATTCCAGTTGATAGCATTTCTTGGTGTAATCGTCCTTGGCTGCACTCCCAAGGAGGCTATACCGGTCTCGGTTGTAGATGCCAGCACTCGTGTCGTTGATGGCCTGAAAGTTAGAAAGCCCGAGGGCCCGGGGCCGTTTCCTACAGTTATTTACTTTCACGGGGCTAGTAATACATCGTGGTATCCGGCTCAGGAGACCATTCTTGCCGGGTTTGTGAAACAAGGCTTTGCAGCTGTGTTCGTTGATATGTACCACGGTCGTGGAGTCGGCGGCGAAGCTGTGCGTTCGGGCTCTCTGTTGCCCAGAGCAACGGCGGGCGACGCATTTGTCGCTATAGATTGGGTGCGTAACCAGCCTTGGGCGGCCCCAAAAAAGATTGGTCTCTTTGGCGTTTCTTTTGGTGCAGCCACGATCATGGATACTCTTGTTCTGGATGCCCCGGGTAAGTTGCCGACCAGCATTCAGGAAAAACCAGCAAAGGGACTGTCAGGTGTTCAGGGAGCAGCGCTTCTGTCTCCCTGGTGTGCTGAAGATGTCATGGGTTTTAACTTGATCAAGGCGGTGCATGAGGATTTCGCAACACAGGTACCGATGATTGCGATCCTTCCCCAAGCGGATACCGTGTCAGATGGTGCCCTATGTCTTAAAATCCTTAATCGAAATAAGGCCAAGGGCGCGTCGATCGAGGCTATTCTCGTAGATGGTGCAGGTCATACATTCGCCCAAGACAAGGACGATTATGGCAACGCTTTTGCTGACTACGACCCAAAGAAGGCAACAAAATCTTGGAATAGTATCTACGCATTTTTCAGAAAAAGGTTTGGTTGAGCCTCGTTGTGAAGGGAAGGCGCGATAATCCTTTTTTGCCCTCTGGCTTTTGTCCGTATCTGAACGAAAATCCCGCTGATTCAGTATTCTCTCAAGATACACCATGCAAGGTCCGCTCAGGGTCAACTTCCGACCTATCGGCCAATGTCGCGCCACGTCCGCTTCACCCCGCATAGCGGAAGTCATAGTTAGGACGGTGAGCGAGTGTCCGAAGGCTATTTCGGTTTATTGTTTTGAATTGCCAACCGCAACGAGGCGTCAATCTTTAGCACTGCGTCTTCCTGCATCCCCGGCAGGACATGGCTGTAAGTATCCAGCGTTATTCCGATGTTTGAATGTCCAAGGCGCTCACTAACAATTTTTGGGTGGACGCCTTGCAGCAATAGTTGGGTCGCATGGGAATGTCGCAAGTCGTGAAGGCGAATGTGTTTCAAGCCTGATCGGCGAATAAAATCGGCGAATCTGGTCGAAAAGGAATCAGGTGGTGTTGGCGATCCATCCGGGCGAGGGAAAACAATATCCTGATTTTGGTATACCGGACCAAGGCGCAACCGCTCCTCATTTTGACTTCGCTTGTGGTCTTTCAATACGTCCAGAGTTACTGAAGGCAATGGCACCTGTCTTCGGCTGCGTTCCGTCTTTGGTGACTTGAAACGAATACCTTTTGCAGTTTGTTCCAAGGACTGGTTTACGGTAATTCGGCCCTCGTCAAAATCTACATCTTTCCAGCGCAAAGCCAGAATCTCTCCGCGTCGAAGACCAGTGGTGACGGCCATTAATACGGGTGTAAATAGAGCTGATCCAGCCAGCTTTTCCAATAATTGCGCTGTGTCTGTTTCATCAATCGCGTTCATTTCCCGACGTTCTGGTCGTGGCGGTTCGACAGCGTCAACGGGATTGCGAGCAAGTAGTTGCCATTTAACAGCCTGTGAAAATGCCTTGTGAAGCAATCTGTGGAAATGCAGCACTGTTTGGGCGGCCAACCCTCCCTTGCCGTCCTTGCGTCCGTTTGTGAGGCTGTCTGTATAGAATGACTGAATATGCAGCGGTTTCAATTTGGACAGGTGATAATTGCCAAGGGTAGGGTCGATGTTGTCACGAATAACCTGGGCGTACCGTTCATAGGTTTTGGGTGAGACGGTCGGCTCTGCGTAGTCTTTCAGCCACCTCTGAAGATAGTCACGGACCAACATGCGGGAGGGTTCAACGTATTCGCCCGAATTGATTTCATTCAGGATTCGATTCAGCTCCGCTTCGGCTTCTTTCTTTGTGCCTTTAACGGTGTGCCATTTCTGCTTGCGTTTGCCAGTCGCGTCCCGGCCAAGGTCGATCACGATAGACCATGAGCCTTTTGCCCTCTTTTTAATGTGTCCTCGCATAAGAAATCTCCATCAATTCGGTTAGCAACTGGTTAGCAGGGCAAATTTAGATAAATGTTTTCAATCGGTTATGACCCCTTAACGGTTAACCTAACCGTTGGATTTTCGAGCTTTGCTTTGAGCATGAGAAACTTTACGGCAACTGTCAGAACAATATTGTGCACTCCTCCGCCTCCCAGTCCCCGTGCCATAAGAAAACCATGTAGGGCAAGCGGCGCATTGCTTCAACTGGGTGTCATTCGTTACAGCCTGAAGAAACTGAATCCATATGCAAGACTGCAAATTCTCTGGACTAAGATACATTACAGGCTTGTTAGTTCCTGGCAGTACGCGAATCTTGTATTGGAGTGATGCAACTCTTTGCCCAAATGCAGGAATAACGAACTCCTCATTCTCGACTTTCAAGTCTGGACCGTCTGGAAGCAAGGCCAAAAGTGGGGCTGTATTTCCGGATTCCTTATACTCGAACCAAGCACTGGTAGCCTTCCTCAATCCCAATATCATATGAATCGAACTCATGAGGTGCCTAGGCAAATGAGCAACCTGAAAGAAACCTTTGGGTTCGGCATAATGAGTTTTATGCTCGTGTAATGCGCCGTATTTGTTGGCAAACGACAAGACCCCTTCCACAGTCGCTTCTGTATTTGCTAGCTCCATGAAAAGCAGGGGGTGCATTTCAAGGGGATTGTAAATTTCGGTTTCAAAGGGCGAATTTGGAACGAGGCAGATATTCCCGCTGGTAAGATTCCCTCCATACTCAAACAAAGATGCCAGTTCTTTTGGGGGGCCGTCGTAGGCGTCAATAAGTTCGTGTGCCCAATTCGGAGCTTTATCGGCC
>Ga0233447_1003312_pt1 | contig 10402 bp, 9 predicted proteins | sample SI_124_October20_3_FD_183014 | JGI IMG/M metagenome (GOLD analysis project Ga0233447, IMG submission 183014) | Seawater microbial communities from Saanich Inlet, British Columbia, Canada - SI_124_October2016_135_MG | ecosystem: Environmental > Aquatic > Marine > Inlet | place: Canada: British...
TTCTATTTGTTCCTTTTTCTCTTATGATTTCAGCGCGATTAATGAACTGCTCATCATTAATAATAAGCAGCCCACCCTCACCAGCACTTGTATAATTTTTTGTTTCATGAAAACTAAAAGCTCCAATATGTCCAATCGTACCTAGTGGCTTGCCTTTATAGGAGCTCATCATACCTTGTGCGGCGTCCTCTACCACAAATACACCATGGCGGTTAGCAACATCCATAATTACATCCATCTCACATCCGACACCTGCATAATGCACTGGAACTATCACCTTTGTTTTATCTGTTATAGCTTGCTCAATCTTTGTCTCATCTATATTCATAGTATCTGAGCGTATATCTACAAATACTATTTTCGCACCTCTGAGTACAAAAGCATTCGCAGTAGACACAAAAGTATATGATGGAATGATTACCTCATCACCCTCTCTTATATTTAATAATATTGCTGCCATCTCTAGTGCGTGTGTACAAGAGGTAGTTAAAAATGTTTTTTCACAACATAGCTTTTCTTCAAACCATTTGTGGCATCTTTCTGTAAATACTCCATCACCAGAAATCTTATCACTCCGTATTGCTTGTAAGATATATCGCTCTTCATTACCAGTAAAAGAAGGCTTGTTAAATGGGATCATTAGACTGGGTTTACCTTAATTAGATTGTTTATATTATTTGTTTTTTCTAACATTTCTTCTCTTGAATTATATTTTAAAAACACAATGCCTTGCTTTGGTATATCTTGACTATTATTCCAAATAACTTCATTCACAATATTATTTTTAATTACTGTGTCAAAAATAATATTACCTTCGCCAACAATACAATGCCTTGAAACAAATTTTTCTTGTTTTTTATTTTCAATATTCACAATTTGACCCATTGCATATCTTATAATGTTTTTAGCATATTGAAATCCTGTTGATATTTCAACTGGTATATTGTACATATCGCCGGGAATTCTTCTTGTAAACTCAACTATAGCTATATCCTTATTGTTTCTTAAATATTGCATATGCAATAATCCATCTTTAAGATTAAGAAGATTTACTACTTTTTCAGTTTCGATAATAAGGGCGTTTATTACATTTTCCACATTCTCACTAGGAGAAATCGAAGTACAAACTCCGTAAGGATTATTTTTACATGAAATTTCCATATCTTCAAAATGAAATTTGACTTTTTTATCCACTATAAAAGTAGAAAAGCTATGTAAACTTCCTTCAAAAAAATCTTCAACTACAATTGCTTTTGATTTTGAATAGTTAAAAGCATTTTTAATTGCATTTTCTATGTCGTCAGTACTGTTAATTTTTGTTATACCTTTGCCACCGCCCATATCAATAGGCTTAACCATGCAAGGTAACTTTATTTTATGTGTTACATAATCTAAAGCTTCATTTTTATCAGTAAAAGATTTAGCCTTTGGAGATAATATATTATTCTCTAAACAAAATTTCTTAAATTTATCTTTGTGATGTAGAATTTGAGCTGTTTTCATATCATCAAAATAATCAAGTCCTAATTTAGAAGCTGAATAAACAGTACTAAAATAGGATAAATCATGCGCTCCGAAACAAATAAAATCTATGCCTATTTTTTTTGCTAATTGATAAATATCCTCCTTGTTAGAATAATCACAATTATAAAATTTATCACTATATTTATGTGCTAATCCACTAGGACTATTTCCCGTTGTGATCACATATAACCCCAACTCTCTTGCAGCATTAACAAGTGGTATTTCACTATGCCCCCCACCAACTATTAAAATTTTCTTTTTCATAAGGACTTAAAACTCATCCAAATAGTTTTTTGATTACTATATTCATCAAATGCATATATGGATTTATCTACCCCTAATCCTGATTCTTTCACTCCTCCAAAAGGTACCATGTTATCGTCCTCGCCATAACTATTAATATGAACGATTCCTGATTCGAGCAATCGTGAAACCTGATACGCTTCATCATAATCATTTGTCCATATTGCAGCAGCTAACCCATATTTAGAATCATTGGCTATTTTTATAGCTTCTTTAATAGTTTCAACTGACAATACAACCAAGACAGGTCCAAATATCTCCTCTTGTGCAATTGTAGAATTTATATCAACATTATCAAATATAACAGGGTTGATATAAGCACCATTTTGATTTGGAATATCACTATTTATATCTGTTATAATTTTTGCCCCTGACTCTATCCCTGAACTTATATAACCTTCTATCCTATCTTTTTGATTTTGACTTACCACTGCTCCCACTTCACTCTCTAAATTTAATGGATTTTGTGGAAGATATTTTTTACTTTCCTCTATAAGGAGCTTTAAAAAATCTTCTTTTACATCTTGATGTATAATTAATCTAGATGAAGCGGAACAAATTTGCCCTTGATTATAAAAAATATTTTTTGCCAAAGCTTCTGATGCTTTCTTAATATCATTGCATTTATTTGAAACTATAAAGGGACTTTTCCCACCGCATTCCAGTCCAACTTTTTTCATATTTGATTGTCCAGAATATTTTAAAATTTTCTTCCCGACAAAAGTTGAGCCAGTGAAAAATATACCCCTAACATCATTATGCAGAGCTAACGCCTTTCCTGCTTCATATCCATAACCTGGAACTACATTGAATACACCTTTTGGAATTCCAGCTTCAATAGCTAATTTAGCAATTCTTAAAATAGAAAATGAAGACTGTTCAGCTGGTTTTACAACTATGGAATTTCCCATAAGTAAAGCAGGAGTAATTTTCCAAAAAGCTACAACTAATGGATCATTCCATGGAGTTATGATCCCCACTACACCTAAAGGCTCTCTTGTTATTGTTGCAAAAGAGTTTTTTCTAGGTGCAATTGCTTGCTCATAGACTTTATCAACTGCATTTGCAAACCATCTTATAGTCTCTATTGCTTTTGGAATAGAGTCATAATAATAATTTTTAATACTTCTTCCAGTTTCTAAGGTATCTAATAGCGCTAACTCTTCAATATTCTCTTCTATCAAATCCGCAAGCTTTAGTAGTACCTTTTGTTTTTCAACTAGTTCTTTATCTACCCAAACTCTTGATTTATAACTCTCAAGTGCAAAAGATACAGCTATATTTATATCTTTTTCATTGCACGCACTAAGGCCTGAAATATCTCTTGCATCTATTGAGCTTTGTTTAGTTATAGTATTTTTACCTATAGATTCTACATATTCTCCATTGATAAAAGCTTTTTTTTCTATTTTTAAATTATTTAATTTTTCTTCAATATTTTCTATCAATTATTATCCTTTTACTAATCTACTTGGAGGAATAAAGTACATTACAGTTTCAGAAACCCCTTCCATATAGTGTCTTATATATATTTTATAATCACTATAAATATCTAAAACTTTTTTTGGAATTTTATGCCAATCTTCTGCTTTATGGTAAATACATATAGCTAGTATCGGCTTTGAGTCTGTAATTAACTCTTTTGCGCCCTCTACTCCATCTTGTTCTGCACCTTCTATATCAAACTTTATAAAATCAACTTTTTGTTTTATTATACTATCTAAAGAGCAAACTTTTATTTTGCTACTTCCACTTTCAGATATAGCACTAGATGCATCATTTCCATTAAAAAACACATCTCCATTAAAATTAGATATTCCTGCATTTATAAATTCAATATTTGCATATTTTTCTAAATTATTTTTAGCTATTTGCATATTTTCTACCATAGGTTCAAATAGATAAACTTTATTAAAATTTTTGACTTTATCTATAAATATCATTGTAGTATCGCCAGTGTACCCCCCCCCATCAACAAGTACAGGTTTTAATGGCATTTCATACAATCCATCTTCAAAATATTGAGCATTTATATCATTTGAATAATCTTTCATAAATCTTAAATCTAAAGTAGTTTTAAAATTTATGACGTCTTCAAACACTTCTTTTGACTTTTTATCTGCAAGTTGCCCATATACCCACTCATAACTATCTTTATTTTTTATAAAGTCTTCTTTAAAATCATCTATAAAAGGTGGACTCTCTAGTTTTAAATTAGAGTATTTATAAAAAGCGAAATAATCTATATTTTTAATGTTGAGTTTATCTAATCTATCTTTCGCAGTTTTTGGTCCACCCATAGTTGCAGAAACCACAATAGCATCTTTTGGTATATCCGTCATTTTGTAAATTTTGCAGCCTTCATATTTAGAATCATCTGTAAAATCATCTATTACCCCATTAACTTTCATTTGAGAAAGGATACTTTTTGCCCATTTATTTCGACCTAAAACAAATCTTTTATTTTTAGAGTCTAAAAAATCTTTACATAATGTTTTATCTATTGTATTTACATAATTAAAATTTTCTAATTGCATCATATTCCCTTAAATAAATCTATCAAATTCTGGGATAGATTCAATCTCTTTATTATTTTTTATAAGTTCAATCATTTCTAGTACTTCAATATTTGTATCATTTCTCAAGCAATGGAAGTTACAATCTTTCGACGCATCTAAATCATCCATTACTTCAGCCCTTAAAGACCCCTTCCACATTTCTGAAAAACTAGTAGTGTCAACATTTCCTATTTTCATATGCTCTTTCCCTCTCCAATACGGACAAACATATGCGCCTCCCGGCGTAACCAATGTTCTCAATTGAGTTGAGGGGCATTTTTTATAGTTTTTTGACTGTGGCTTATCGACACCATTTAAAGAATATTTTAAATTTATTGCTTTAAGAATCTTAAAGTTATCATCTTCAAGTTCATCTAACATATCTATTATTTTCTTTGCTCGGTTCATTTCATTTACATCATGCTTCATCAGTGAGTGTGCAACATCATTCCTAAAGTTATATGTCGGCTTTACTTCAAAATAATCGCAACCTATATCTTTTGCTAACTCTGCAGCTACATAAATCTCATCGATATTATTAATAACATTATCACCATCAGCTTCAGTTTGAATTAAGTAAGAGAACCCTAGCTTTCCTTTTTTTACAGATGCCAATACTCTCATATTATCTACAATTTTATCAAATTTAGACTTTCCTCCTTTAGTTGGTCTTAATGCTTTAAAGGTCTCTGTTGTTCCAGCATCCATTGATATTCTTGTCCAACTTGAATATTTTGCAATTACATCCAAATATCGATCAATAAAAGTTCCATTAGTCGTAATACCAATATGTATATCATTTTTTCCAAGTAACTCCATAAAGTCACCAATTTTAGGATGCGCTAAAGGCTCTCCACCGCCAATTAATATAACAGCCTTAACTCCAGCTTCTATAAACTCTTCTCCCAATGACATTATTCGCTCACGAGAAAAACTACTCCCAAGCTTAATAATGTCTTCACTTATACAGCCTGGACACGCAAGATCACATACAGCAGTTGGATCAAACTCAACCACCAAAGGACCGGTCTCTAATTCATTTTTATTAATTTTTTTTACACTTTCAACTACAAAATTTTGATATAGTTTTTTAGTTAAATTCATTTCTTTACTCATATCATCCCTTATTTATTAAACAACCCGTTAATCTTATCTATGGTAGGTTTAAATAAAACCCCTTTTTCAGTAATAAGTCCTGTTACTAATTCCACTGGTGTCACATCAAAAGCAGGATTGCGTACTTTTACTCCTTTTGCTGCCCATTGACAATCACGATAACCGGTAACTTCTTTAATTGGACGCTCTTCAATTGGAATATCTTTACCACTCCCGATAGATCGATCTATCGTTGATAGAGGGCAAGCCACATAAAATGGGATGTCATGCCTTTTAGCTAAAACTGCTACCATATAAGTACCAATCTTATTTGCTACATCGCCATTAGCAGCCACTCGATCAGTACCAACTACAACAGCATCAATTTCACCACAACTCATCAAATAACCTGACATGTTATCTGTAATCACAGTAACAGGAATATTTTCTTGCACCATTTCCCAAGCAGTTAGTCGTGCACCTTGTAAAAATGGGCGAGTTTCATCTGCAATAACTGAAATCTTCTTGCCCATCTCAACAGCTGAACGAAATACCCCTAAAGCTGTTCCGTGTCCTGCAGTGGCAAGTGCACCTGCATTGCAGTGTGTTAACACGCGTGCACCATCAGCTAATAATGCCGCGCCATTACTGCCTATTGTGCGGTTAATTTCAATATCCTCTCTTTTGATTTCGTGCGCTTCATCTAATAAACTACTGGCAATTTCTTTTAACGAGCCTTTAGATTCATTCATCTTATTGCGCATTCTATCAATCGCCCAAAATAAGTTGATAGCTGTTGGTCGAGATTTCAACAATACTGAATACGCCTCTTCCATGCCTTTAGAAAACCTATCTCTATCAGTATCTTGTAAATTAAATGCTGCTAATGCCACACCGTAAGCAGCTGAACAGCCAATTGCTGGTGCACCACGTACTACCATATCACGGATACCATCTGCAACTCGATCTGCCGTAGTGTATGAAATATATTTAAATTCAGCAGGTAGTATGCGTTGATCAATCATCTCTAAACAACCTTTATTCCATCTTAATGTTTCAATATTTTCGCTCATTTAATCACCCTCAAATTCACACTGTGCAAATACTTTTTGCCCCATAGCTTCTAAGCGTGCCCTGCCACCAATATCAGGCAAATCAATTACGAAACAACATTCCACAACATTAGCTTTCATTTCTTGAATCAATTTTACCGCAGCTTCTGCAGTACCTCCAGTGGCAATTAAATCATCCACAATAAGCACCTCTTCACCTGGATCAATAGCATCCGTGTGAATCTCAATACGATCAATACCATACTCTAATTCATAATCTTGAGCAATAGTATTAGACGGTAATTTTCCTTGCTTACGAATTGGTACAAAGCCCACACCTAATAGATAAGCTAATGCCCCTCCCATGATAAAACCACGAGATTCAATACCAACAACTTTGTCAATTTTCATATCCTTGTATCGATTAAATAACTCATCAATAGAAATACGAAAACCAACTGGATCTTGCAACAGCGTGGTGAAATCTCTAAACATGATTCCTTCTTTAGGATAATGTTCAATAGTTCTAATACGCGATTTAATTGGCATAAATTTTCTCCTTATTAATTCAATACTCGTCCTGCGACGACTGATAATTTTTCTAACATTTTTTTATCTCTGACTTCTGGTGAAGTAATAATGGCATTATCAAGTGCAGTTTTACAAGTACAGGTCATGCCACATGTATCAGTGTCAACATTTAGAGCAACGTTTTTAACCAAAGAACGGGCATTATCAGCATTAGCAGATAATACTTTAATAATCGCATCTACAGTTACATTATCATGGTCCGAATGCCAGCAATCATAATCAGTTACCATAGCCACTGTTGCATAGCACATCTCCGCCTCTCTAGCGAGTTTTGCTTCAGGCATATTAGTCATGCCAATCACATCACAATTCCAAGAGCGGTAAAGTTCAGACTCGGCTACTGATGAAAATTGCGGACCTTCCATCACTAGATATGTGCCACCACGTACCACTTCAATATCGCTATTTTTAGCGGCTAATTCAAGATGATCTCCAAGACGACTACAAACTGGATGTGCCATAGAAACATGAGCTACAAGCCCTGTTTCAAAAAAACTTTTATTCCTAGCAAAAGTTCGGTCAATAAACTGATCAATAATCACAAACATACCTGGCTTTAACTCCTTCTTCAAGGACCCAACTGCACTGACTGAAATTACATCGGTCACACCCACCCTTTTCAAGACATCAATATTAGCTTTAAAATTAATTTCTGACGGGGGAATAAGGTGTCCACGACCATGTCTGGGTAAAAAAACCATTTTCTGACCATTTAATTCTCCAAATAACAACTCATCAGAAGTCTCGCCAAATGGAGATTCTATCTTTTCCCAGTGAGTATTGATAAGTCCATCGATATCGTAAACACCGCTACCGCCAATAATTCCAAGCATCGTTTTTCTATTACTCATGATTTCCTGATTAGTTTAAATTACTCGATCGTTACCACCATCAACCGGCACTTCTGCAGCTGTGGTTCTAGAAAATAAAGCACCACACATTTCAGCGGCAAGTTCTGACACATCTATACTTCTAACTTCAACTTTTAAGATATTGTTGGTTTTGTACTCATCAACACTAAGTCTATAATGTTTTGCTCGTGCTTCTAAAACTTCATCCGTCCAGATACCTGTATCAAATACTGCATTAGGGTGTAGTATATTAAGCCGAATACCATCACCACCCCATTCCATAGCTAGCACGCGCATAAGCTGATTAAGTGCTGCCTTAGATGCTGAATAAGAAGCTGCCCCAGGTCCTGGGGCCGATACATTTTTAGAGCCAATAATTACAACCCTACCTTTATTTGGCGCAAGTTTCAGCAAAGGATAAGTCTCACGCAAAAGAATTAAATTTGCATCTAAATTAACTGAAAATACCTTGCGCCATTCATCTGTAGCTAGTTCAGCAACTGTTTTTCCGCCGGGGAATATGCCGGCATTAAGTACTAGCATGTCGATACCGCCAAAATAACGTACACTACTCTCAAGCATATCTTTAAGCGCGTTCTCATCAGTTACATCACAGACCAAACCTAAATAATTAACACTACTTGAGGTGCTTTCAATTGAAATATCTAAATCAATACCAACTACAGCGCAACCACGAGCAAGAAAAGACTCTACACAAGCCTTTCCAATACCTGATGCAGCTCCAGTAATTAACACTACTTCACCTTGAAATTCTGGTGCATTGCCACTTTTTTGCAATTTTGCCTGCTCAAGATCCCAATATTCAAGATCAAAAATATCTGATGCTGGTAGTGCTTGCCATCCACCTAGATTTTCAGCTTTAAGTATGCATTGCATTGTATGCTCATATAAATCAGCAATAATACCAATTTCACTCATATTCTTGCCTACTGCGCAAAGACCAAAATCTTGATCTAAAATTACACGTGGAGCCGCATCAAGCATAGATTTTCGTTCTTTTGCATTAGGCTCATAAGTATTAAAATACGACACATATTCTTTAACGTACTGTTCAACATCACGGCCAATCATTGGAATACGTTTAGTACGGATTACGTGGTCTGGCGTTACAGGGCCTCTTGTTGCAATATCTACCACATCATCCCGATTAGAAAAATCAATACCACGTTTACTATTAGTCAGATTAAGCAATACTGGAGAGCCGATAACTGTTGAAACACTCTGTCTTAGTTGTGCAATCTCATTACGTATTGATTTAGAATTTATATTGCCTAATGGTTTTTCTATTTTCCAGGCATTTTGACTAATTAGATATTTTTCTGCCAAGTCCACCAAATCAATCATTCGATCGTAAGACTGCTTTGCTGTCGAGCCAAAAGAAAAAATACCATGATTAAGTAGCACCATACCTTCCGTTTTATCTGTGGCCTGCTCTGAAAACAACCGACTTACATCTTTTGATAGGTCAAATCCAGGCATAACATAAGGCACAATAACGACTCGATCGCCATAGATTTCTCGTATTCTCTCCTCTCCATTTGCTGTATTCGAAATAGTAACTACGGCATCAGCATGCGTATGGTCAACATACTTAAACGGCAAGATTGCATGAAGAATAGTTTCTACTGAAGGTGCTGGCGCTAATAAATTGGTAAGTTGAGTTTTTAACTCATTAACCATTTGTGGATCAGAAAGCGATTCTAGCTTACCAAGCTTGACCATATGTGCCATACGTACTGGTGAAAAACCAGCTTTTTCAATTGAGGCCAAATCCCAACCACTGCCCTTCACATAAAGAACCTCTTCCTGTTCACCAACAATATTGGTTTCGGTAATTTTGACCGAAGTGTTCCCGCCACCATGCAATACTAAAGACGAATCCTGGCCAAGTAAACGAGAGGTGTAGACTCGAAGCGCCAAATCACTTTTTAACTCTTTAGTATCAGCATCATTCCATAAATTTTTCATAATTTCTCATTTAATATAGACAGCATGTTCCAATTGTGTGTTTTAGTCGTATCCTTTTCAACACCATCTAATCCGTTAAGGTACAGGATAGTGTTATCACCCACCAAAGGTAGATACTGTTTACGAGATAATAGCCAAAGGCGTGTTTTTGAACTGCCTGAGAGAATAACTGGAACTATTTTCATATGAAATTTAAAAACTCGTTGAAGACAATTTTGCCTGAATAGTTTTACAACAATAACCTTTACACATTAATATCTTGCAGGTTATTAAAAACGATAATGGCTACTATCTATAATTAAAGATGCGTAGATTTTATCTTCATTTGATTCACCATGGCTACCGCACTGTTGCCTCTATTTTAGAGCTAACAGTGCTAATAAATTTTGCGTTTTCTTTAACTATCAGAACGCAAAAAAAATGCTTATCAAGTGGTTCA
>Ga0233447_1003318_pt1 | contig 10382 bp, 10 predicted proteins | sample SI_124_October20_3_FD_183014 | JGI IMG/M metagenome (GOLD analysis project Ga0233447, IMG submission 183014) | Seawater microbial communities from Saanich Inlet, British Columbia, Canada - SI_124_October2016_135_MG | ecosystem: Environmental > Aquatic > Marine > Inlet | place: Canada: British...
CGACCACACAAAGATACCATTGGCTGGTGGCCCGCCAAACTAAGGTCTATAATTGACAACCTTCTGTGACCGAGTGCAATTTTTCCAGCGCCTCCTATCCAGGTGCCCCCATCATCAGGACCACGATGATTCAATGAATCGGTCATTTTATATATAGATTTATCTAACTCTCTTTTAGTTAGATCGCCTAAAATTCCTGTAAATCCACACATAGATATTACTATAAAAACTTCCTTAGACAGTCAACCCATTGGTTTAATTTTCTCATATGTTGTTTAGACCAACTACAAAAAAACTACTGGATTGTTTAGTTTTTTTGACATCACATATCATAATAATATTTTAAATTTCACTCGAGACCCTAAAATTTTATTTTTTAATTCCAACGGCACACCAAAACGGTGCGTGCGTAGAAAACACTATTTCACCCAAGCCAGACTCAGTCATCATTTCCTTAATTTGATCTTTTGTAAATCTTTGCTCCAATGGGGTTCCAAGTCGATCCCTAGAATCAGTCCTCATTGTGTAGAAACTACGATTCTTATAGTAAGACAAAGGAATATTAGCCGTATTAATTCCAATCTTTTCTAAAATATTTGATAGAATCGAAAGAGGCATATATATAGTAACAGCAACAATATCTGTAACTATATTTCTAATAAACAATGGAAGTTTGGAGATAACCTTTCTCATTAAGTTAGAGGCTCTCCAAGTGATTTTAAAAAAAATAGATCTATTATCAAGTGCATAATATATATATAGCAAAAATGGGGATCCTGACTTTAACAGTTTAACACATGATTTAATTGCCAACCTTGTATTAGGTATATGATGAAGAACTCCAATAGAATACCCAAAATCCTGACTTTCATTAGTCAAATTATTATTTGTAACCGAACCTCTAATAAATGAAATATTTTTAAACCCATAAAGCTCCCTCTCTGCAATATTTATTGCATCAGATGGTTCAACACAATTCAGATGTCCTACCTTTGGAGAAACAAACCTTGCCCATCGACCTGACCCGCACCCCATGTCAAAACCTATTGAGCCTGAATTTATAAGATCCCATGGAAATATATCAAAATATTCATTAAACCCATTTTCTATTTCAGATTGTGTCATTCTAGATTGGTCAAATCTATTCCATTCATTTCCAAAACTAATAACTGTATCATGGTCAATATTGTCTTCGTTTTCTGATCTCATATCTTGTTTTATAAGTAATCCTTATAGTAGTCAAGCAAATACTCATTCAAACATACGCGCCAATCACGCATAATATTTACGCCTCTTAAGTTTAATTTCCTATCTACAAGTCTTTCTGATGGCGGCCTGTCGGCAAAATATTCTTTACTCCAATAATTTGAATCTACTGGAGTTACTATAATATCTTTATCCAAACCAAGTGCATTAACAAGCTCAACTGCAACTTCATACCTTCCTGTAACTCCTCCACAGACCATATTGTACAGCCCCCAATATTCTTTTTCTATTAGCAATTTAACATTCTTGGCAAAATCATGAGTATATGTTGGAGTGCCCAATTTATCATCAACAATGAACAATTCATTATTTTTATCTTTGATCTGTTTCATAATTTTCTGGACAAATTTTTTATCTTTATTTGGACCTCCTCCCATCATCCATCCAGCCCTACAAATAATATGACGAACAACATTTTGCGCTACAAAAGTCTCACCAGCATACTTACTTCTAGCATAATGACCCAATGGATTCGGAAGATCCCAATCATCGTATACATCTTTAACTCCATCAAAAATACCTGCAGTACTAATATATAACAACGGGATGTTTAACTGATTGGCAATATAAGTAGCATTTTCTACAGACATGGTGTTTGTAGCATAAGTATCGTCCGGATTAAGTTCACAATATTCTAAGTCGGTATATGCTCCCAAATGAAAAAGATAGTCGGGCCTAAACTCTTCAACATCTTTTCTATATGCATCGTAATCCCTAAAATCTAAATATCTAAGCCAATCATCATTTACATCAATATCTGTACACAATAAATCATAGTCTTTTTTAAAAATAGTATAAAAAGCCTCGCCTAGCATGCCACCACATCCTGCTATATATATCTTTTTTCTTTTAATCATAATTGAATAATTTTTTATTTAAAGTTTATCAAGAATGGACAAGTATTTTTTACCAATTACATCGGTTGAATAATTGTCAATAATTGTTCTTCTAGCCTCTATTCCAAGTCTTTTTCTCAATGATTGGTTGTTTATTAATTTATAAAGCGCATCCAGCCATTCATCATCATTATTATTAACAAGATATCCATTCTTTAAATGTGTTATTATTTTTGATGTTGTGCCCACATTTGTTGCTACAGTTGGAATAGCAAAGGACATATATTGTATCGCTTTCAAGCCACTCTTTCCAAGCGCCCATTGATCTTTAATTAACGGGTAAACTCCTATGTCAATCTTCTGTAAATCTTTAATTTCATTTTCACTATTCCATTGAATAACTTCTAAATCAACCCCTGGAAGGCTATATTCAAAATTTCCGATTATAAGTAATTTAAACTCACACCTTTTGCTTAACTTTATAAATACATCTCTCAACAAATCAATATAAATTTTCGAGCTGAATGTCCCTGTCCAGCCTATAGTTACTTTTTTATTATTATTATACAAGTTAGTCGGGTAAAAATTTCTTGTATTTACTGACGACGAAACATACGTAGATTTCTTTTTTTTATTTAATTTATAACAATAATTATTTAAAAATGGCGAGCTAGTAATAACGTGATCTGCATTTTTCACTAAATGAATAATTTTTCTAGGATTTTTTAATAAACCAGCTATGCGATTTAGTTCATTATTCATAGTACTCGTAGCATTATCTTCCACATCATATACTATTTTTTTTGATAAAGCACAAACTAAGCGCTCAAAAAATGTTGTCCCAAGAGGCGTAACCCACATAAACACATAAACAATATCATAATGAGGTATTAAAAAAAGATCGCGCAATCTTCGAAAATGACCAAAAACTGTACCTACAAATTTCTCTAAAAAATGGCCTTTTAGATAAATAATACTCCACATATTAAGGTCCATAAATGGAGATACTTTTACATCATAGTTATTTTTTTTCCAATCCTCAAAATATTGCTCATATTTTAATCTTTGACCTGCGGCAACGCCCTCTGGAAATGGGCAAATCACATAAATTTTTTTCTTTGCCATGTTTAACTAGTCTTTACTTATGATTGAATTATAAATTTCATCATAATATTTAACACCATCATCCAGTGAAAAATATTTTAGTGCAGTATTGCGACAGCGTTTCTTAATATTTTTTTCTTGGGTCAATTTTAACAATCGAATAACACTCTTTCTTATTTCATTATCACTAAAACTATTCAGAACAATACCAACATTTTCTTTTTCAAGAACTTCATCTACATCTCCTATTCCAGTATTGCACAAGCATGGAACGCCACAACCTAGAAACTCTCCCAATTTTGTTGGAGCTGATGCAATTTTTGAATAGCATCGCTTAATAATAAAAACACCTACATCCATCGATTGCATGGCATTTACCACATCAGTCTGACTTCCGGATGCAATCATTACTGATTTCGAATCTAGCCCTGACTCTTCAATATGTTTATAAATATAATCATGTCCTCCCTTATTAAATATCTGCAACCTTGCCTCTGGTATATATTTTTTTATCATACTAAAACAACGTAACGTTTCATCGAAAAGATACCAAACTCCTACAGAACCGACATATCCTACCGTAAATACATGGTTGGCATTCATGCTATTGTTAGAATATGATTTTGGTCTAAATAAACTAAGATCAGTACACGTAGTTATCACTTTAATTCTTAACTTCTTATTGGAAAGGTATGAAAAATTGTTAATTTCAGTAACAGCTGCATTTGTAAGTGAGACTATATAATCCGCATTAATTAAAAAATGCCTTTCAAACCATTTGGATACACGAAACAATCTGCTATTTTTCTCCCATAATCCTCCATCTACACGTTCATCAGCCCAAAAACCTCTCATATCAAATATGAAATACACATTTGTAATTTTCTTAAGTAACAAAGCAATAACTGATGGAACATAACTCCTTGCATGAATAATTTTCACCCTATAACGAAAAACAATCCAAAAACTAGTAACAATGCCAAAAATAATATCCAGTAGTGTTGCGATCGATGTTGGGCGCTTATGGTAACGGAGTCTAATCCATTTTATTTTATTTTTATTTAGTAAATTTTCCATACTAGATAATCTATCATGATCTAAGATATACTCACTTTTTTCAAAGCTTATTAGATATATATTATGACTATAAGACAATCTACTTAGGTAACTTAAAACTTGTGATCTTCCAAGAGGCTCCATTACCCCGTCATATGTTATATATAAGATAGAATCCATATACTAAATTTGTCTTTTGATGAAAACCGCTTGAAATCTATTTCCAAATATTGTATTAAAAAACTTTTTTCCGCTAAATAAAATTGCAATTTTTGCAATAATATACTTAATAAATTTTCCCTCTACATATGGCCATCCAGTATCATAAATACGCCAATATTTTAACTCTAAATCTGTATCAATCCGATTCAAAAAAAAGTCATATTGCTGCCTACCTCCAACACGAAAAAGGTGGTATGGGGGACTATCTAGGGCAGTATTACGGTAAAAAATATTCTTCAAAAATCCAAATATATATGAAGAAAAATATACCAGACTCGGATTATTCTCAAGAGGGCCTTCTATAAAAATAGTTCCACCAAATTTTAAACTCTTCAAGATATAATTTAAAGTATCTGCAGGCCGAGGAATGTGCTCTAGAACATCGCCTAAATGTATAGCATCAAAATACTCCTCGTATAATTCTGATTGAAAAGAATCAGTAGACATTACCTCACAAAATTCATTGTTTTTTACATATTTTACTGCATCTGTATTGTATTCAACTCCAGTACAGTAAAAGCTATTACAAGAAAGTAGTTTTAAAAAAAAACCGTCTCCACAACCATAATCAAGCACCTTCGCTCCTTTATTAAGATAACTAAACAATAAATTTGCTGATTTTTGATACTCTTCAACCCTAGATGGATTGTGGTAATGATAATGATACTCGCTTCCTTTGTACATAAGTGCAATAGCTTTACTGCTAGGAGGAGGATTTACATATACGGTTGAGCATTTTTTACATCTTAAATATTTAAAATGAAAATTGTCAATTTTTGCATAATACGGAAAACTTACACGAGGTAAATTTGAGCTTAGTCCGCACATAGGGCATTCATATTCTTGTTTTAGTCTCATATACTATAAAGTCTTGTTTAGAGACTCTCTTTAAATATTTTTTTTTAAGATATTTTAATATTTAACTTGTGCCCTTTAAAAAAATAAGTCAGCAATTTCTACAAATAGATATGGAAGCATATTTATAATCTACTGCTAATTTTTTTTAGATATACGGTTAACTGGTTCCCTGTATTTGTTATCTTCATAAAATATTTTATTATTTTATGAAACACACTAGGAATATAGTATACAGTTCCAACATCATAACTAGACTCTACCACTTTATATCCTAACTTAACCCCAAGACTATTAAAAGATTGCATACTAAATTCAAATAAATGGAACGGGCTATGCATAGGGCTTAAATTAGTCACATAATTAGTACACGTCAAACCATAATATAAATTTATCAACTTAGAGTTTAGATTATTTGTTGAAGGTACCTCAATATGAATAACACCACCTGGTTTTAACCATTTTATCGCTTTTTTCATGGCAGCAGCAGGGCTGTATAAGTGTTCAAATACAGCTCCAAACGTTATAAAATCAAAAAAATTATCTGGAAAATTAGCACCCTCTATTGTGCTGAGCTGTATTTTATCCTTACTTATTCCCATAGATAAAACTGCCTTATCATAAAAAGTCTCTGATGGCTCAATCCCATAGGCACTAAAACCATTATTTTCTAGAGATATCATGCACTTCCCTAATCCACAGCCGATATCTAACGCTTCCATTCTACTGGAATTCGATAAAAGATTCTTTGCTATATGTATCTGTTTAGAGAAATATTTTGAATCTAATTTAAAATACTCTTTCATCCAATAATCTTCTGGAGGAACCTTATAGTGATCTTGTATACTAAACGGTATAGGTTGTGGCACAGAATATATTAGTCCACATTTATTGCATTTATTTACAGAAACTGTTATGCCTGTTTTACCCCTAGGATTAACGCCCTGTGATTTATTTAGCCTTTGCCCCAATCTTCTATGTTTAGATATATTATCTCCACACATTTCACATTCTTGTATATTTTTAAATATATATCTTAAGTCTCTCATATTTGATTCTTATTAAAATGAAATACGTTTTAGAAATGCACCATTACTAGTAATAAATATTGAATCAATATTTGTATTCTTAAAATAAAGTTTTGCAATAGATGATAAATCCTTACAAAGAAACGGTTCACTACTAGTTAAATTAACATATAAGTAAATTTTACCTAAATTACGAGTAATAACGTCTATTTCGTTCTTATATATGTCTTTATCTTCTTAGAAGTTAACTTTACTACTAAATACCCAGTTATTCTGAACTGTAAAACTAACTAAACTTATAATACCTATAATAAAAAATTGTGACAAGATAGGATCTAGAAGAAAATAATCTACTGACAAAATTAAAAGCAAACCATTCAATACAAACATTCCTACATACAATGTTATATACTTTGTGAAACTGCGTCTGTGCTTATTACTAGAAAATGTCCAATAACGGTTTAAAAAATATCCAAAAAGAGTGCCAAATACATAATCGAAGAAGAGTGCTATTTTATAATTAACTCCTAATTTAATAAGAACAATATAAAACAAGTAGACTAATAATGTATTAGATGCGCCCACAATAAAAAACTTTGTTATTTTCATTATCTGTATCTAACTCATAATATAATTTAACTTCTCGCAAACAAAAGCGACATCTTCTTTAGTTAGTTCTGGATACATTGGAAGAGAGAGCAACTCTCCTGATAATAATTCTGTTATTGGCAGAGACTCCTCAGAATAGCCAAGAAACTTATAGCCACTCATTAGATGAATTGGACACTGATAATGAATCCCAGTATCAATCCCAACATCAGATAGTTTTTTTCTAACTATATCCCTATCTAAAACCCTGATTACAAATAAATGATATGAATGCCTCGAATGGGCATATTCTGAAAATCTAACAATACCAGGATTTAGTAATTTATTATATTCTTTAGCCAGCTCCCTTCGTTTTTCAATGTACGAGTCTATATATTCTAACTTTACATTGAGAATGGCTGCTTGAATTTCATCCATCCTGCTATTAATGCCCTCAATCTTAGAAATATTTTTTTCATTAAAGCCATACATACGAATTGCACGCATCTTCTCAGCTATCACAGGGTCTTTACTAAAACATAGCCCAGCATCTCCGTATGCGCCTAGATTTTTTGTAGGATAGAATGAGAACGCCGATATGTCCCCTAATATCCCAACCATGCTATCGTTAAATTTACTTCCTAGAGCTTGTGCACAGTCCTCAATAATATATACCTCTCTTTCAGCTATAACCTTTTTAATCTCATCAATATCAACAACATTTCCAAACAAATGAACTGGAATAATAGCTTTAGTATTTTCCGTTATAAGACTTGTAATGTAGTCTATTCTAATTAAGGCGGTTGATTCATCTACATCACAAAAAACCGGTGTTGCCCCTACAATGCGTATTGCACTTACAGTTGGAACCGCAGTATTGGATACTGTTATAACTTCATCGCCATAACCGATATTTAATGCTCTTAAAGCTATCACTAAAGCATCTGTTCCGCTATTTACAGCAACTGAATAACCATCACTACCTAGATAATTAGAAAAATTATCTTCAAACCTCTTCACCTGCTCTCCAAGAATTAAACTTCCTGAGTTTAATACTGTGTTAATTCCTGATAGAATCTTGTCTTCAATATCTTTATATTGCCGTAAATAATCAAATACGCGCACCCTTTTCACAACCAGTATTCCTCCTTATAACGATTGTAAAAATCAGTAGTACGGGTGATTCCTTCTATAAGATCCACTTTTGGACTCCAGCCTGTATCCTTGGCAAAAAGTGAATAATCGCCATAATAGTCGCCAATATCAATAATTTTTTTATCATCTGGAAATGGTATTGTCTCAAATTCGACACCAGTAATCTCTTTGAGAATATCAACAAATTGAATCAATGAATAGTAGCTCGGGCCTCCTAAATTATAAATATTCCCATAGCACTTTTCATTACCTGCTGCCAATAATAGCGCGTGCACAACATCATCTATATAATTAAAATCGCGTACCTGGTTTCCATCTCCAAAAATCTTTATCATCTCGCCCTTTAGCGCTTGCCGTATAAAAATTCCAATAAAACCTTGGCGATTATTTCTAATTTGTTGTCGTGGCCCATATGTGTTTGTTAAACGAAGCACACTAGAACGAAGTCCATATGTCTTATCATAGAGAATATGATAATATTCTCCTGCCAACTTATTAATTCCATTGACATCGATAGGGTTAACTGGATGACTCTCTGATACAGGCAAAGACTGTGGAATGCCATACACTTGCCTAGTTGAAGTGTATATTAGACGTACGTCGGGATTGTAGCGACGACATGATTCAACTAAATTCATCGTAGAGACACAATTTACCTCTAGATCTGTTTGTGGATCCCTCATACTATCGCCATGACTAACTTGACCTGCTAGATGAAAAATATAATCTTTATCTCTAACTAACACATCTAGAGATGTCGAGTCTCTCATATCGGAAATATTCAAAGAGACCTTTGAAGATATTCCTTCAATATTATGCATGTTGCCACCGAATTCTGGGATTAGGGAGTCCAAAATTGTAACTATTGCACCAAACTTAACCAATTCGTGAGCTAAAGCACTTCCGATAAAACCAAGGCCTCCAGTAATAAGAACGTGTTTGCCATGAAAATTATTTTTCACTTTCCTTCCCCTGGCAGCAATTAGTTAATGAACGCACTACAAATTGTGGCTTCCCCCCGGTACTAAGAAACATTCTCCCTAAGTATTCCCCAACCATGCCAATAGCAAATAATTGCAAACTAGCCAGCAAAAAAATTGAAATCATTAAAGATGTCCAGCCCATAGGAAGATCAGGATTTCTAATCTTTTCTATAAAAAACACAAATGCTAATACAATTCCTATTGCAGAAAAAATAAACCCAAGAGCTACGGATAAGCGTAATGGAATAATAGAGAAATTTGTAAACATATTTAACCAAAGTGAAATAAGCTTACTTATTGTATAACCAGACTTGCCATTAGTTCTAGAGTCATGCTCGACAGTTACCGAAACAAATCTTTGTGTTATTCGCAAGATTAAGCCATCTATGTATGGATAAGGGCCTTTGTATTTTACTAGCTCATCAATAACAAAACGGTTAATGGCTTTAAAAGAGGACAAATACAAGTCTCTAGGCTTATTTAATAAAATACTTGCAAATAAGTTGTTAACTTTACTTCCAAGATTTCTTAAAAAATGGTGCTTTTTTTCTGCATATTTAGAAAAAACTACATCATTTCCATTTACAATTTCATCAACTAATTTATACACATCTTTGGGTGAGTTTTGAAAATCATCATCCATTATTACTGCGCAATCGCCAGTGCAAAAATTCAGCCCTGCCAGTACAGCATTATGCTCTCCAAAATTTCTTGAAAGATTAATAAATTTTACTGTTGGATTTGTACATGCAATACCTTCGCATACTTCTGACGAATTATCTAAAGAACTTCCATCGTTTACAAGTACAATTTCTAACTCCTTGTAGATTTTTATTTCCTCTTGAATTTTGCCAACCAATAATGATATAGTTTCTGATGAATTATAAACCGGAATAATAATTGAAACCTTTTCTATAGACACTTTGCTCATAATTAAACCCTTGGTATTTATACTTTAATTATAATCTATCTGCTTTAAGTATGGCCGCTCTGCCGTAACCATCAATTTTATATATTGATGCGCCAGCAGATATTAATTCTAATTCGTATGGTTGAATATAGTTTTTGTATCTAACTGTTTGATTTGTAGCTTTACCTGTAGGCCCTTGACTTAAGTTGTTTGAAATAAACAGGCAATCAACCCTATTCGAATAAAGGCCACCATACACAGAATCGTCTAAATTGCCAAATGGGGGGATCTCCCAAATATCATAAATCTTTATATTTGGATTTTTTATAATAATTGGTAAGATCAAATGCTCCATTGTCAATATACCTTCACAACTTTT
>Ga0233447_1003333_pt1 | contig 10329 bp, 10 predicted proteins | sample SI_124_October20_3_FD_183014 | JGI IMG/M metagenome (GOLD analysis project Ga0233447, IMG submission 183014) | Seawater microbial communities from Saanich Inlet, British Columbia, Canada - SI_124_October2016_135_MG | ecosystem: Environmental > Aquatic > Marine > Inlet | place: Canada: British...
CGTGAACACCGATTCGCATGCAACACCAAAAGTGTTCACGTTCCGGTGCGAATAGGTGTTCACGTTCGATAAGAATCAGTGTTCACGATGCATAAGAATAGGTGTTCATGATGGGTGCGAATATGCAAGTATCTGACATTGAAATATCATCGATTATTGACCATCCAGCCTATAGAAAAATGATTGATAACCTGATAACTCAGAAAAACAATGGCACGTGTTTAAAGCTACTGGCAATTGATGGGGCTGGTGATGACATTGATATGAGGCGTGATGCGTGGATGGCTATTAACCTGGCAAAAGCTGATAAACCTATACTGGCTTTGTTAGGCAACATGCACACGCTTAAAAAAGTCGTATGGAACAATACAACTGGATTACCGTTTGTTGCTGGCATCCTGAATAAACAGGTTAAGTCTTATCCTCAACTCGGATTAAGCACGGAATGCGCTAAGCCCTTGCGCTGGCGGTTTGTTCCAGTTAATACACCTGAAGCATTAGAAATTTTGAATAAGTCACTATTCAGTTTACTCAATGCACATGAGCCTAAATCTGCTGCTGGTATTGTTGATGGTTTAATAGTTTGGGAATGTTAATCAACCCATTCAAATATCATGGGTCGATAAGTATCAGCCACGCTATTAATACTATTACCAAAATCAGCACCAAGCCAGCCAATCGATACTTTTAAAGGCTCAGCATCATTGCTTAGATTATTTATGCAGGCTTGTAGCTGTTTGTTAGTAGTATCATTTCGGCCTCAAGTACACTTCGAATGAATAAGTTGGTTTAGCGTCCCTGCCAAAACAAATGTCTATGGTCGTTAGCTCTTTTTTGACTGAAGTATCAACCAGCCTATCAAAGCGTTCTTGCAGTTCCTTGTTGGGTTGATGTGCGCCTGGTTCAACTCCAACGATTACATGAGTGCAGGCATAAGCGCCAGGGTCAATATCGCGGTCCTCCATATCAAACAGTCCATCAGCTCCGTGCATAGCAATCACAGCGGCTTTTGGTTTGCTCTTGCTAACCAGTCTCTCAACCCTTGCTTCTAGTTCCTTATTGCTCAACAGTGTATTTTGCGCTCCTTGTGTCGAATCATTTGCTCAGTCAAAAGGAGCTGTGCATGCGATTGAGTCGGTATCAACCGATCAAAAAGAGCTTTTAACAAGGTTGCATCGCCTTCTAAAGCAAGCTCGATTATCTTCTTTGTAATCTTCTCTGAATTCTCTTTAAGTAGTGCCCTGGCCGTTTTATCAACACCGGTTCCAAGCCTGCCAACGCCCTTCAACTATTGCCATTATCTTTACCTCGTAAAAATTTCGTACTTACAGCTAATTTTCACACTATGAATAACGTACGTTATTCATAGTGTGAAAAGATGGTGAATTTATAGCTAAACAAGCCTCTATAACGAAAAAGTTATAAAGGCTTAAAAGAAAATAGTTAAAGGGATAAATAGTTAAAAAGCCCGAACCGCCCTAACTAAATAGGAACTGTTCTTACCGCCGTAGTTCTGGTAACCACCGCTAAAGGACTGGGACCATGCGTAGTAGGTATCGCTCTCCGACGAACTTCTGTAGAAACCATTAGCAAAACCACCCACAACGTCTCTATGCAAATATAACTGATGTAATTCGTCTTTAGATGGCAAAAACCCATCTGTTTGACCATTCTGCCATTTATATTGGCTTGCTAATAGAGCTGCGGTAGTCCCCTTCCTTTTACATCGAGTAATGATAGCAGCAGTGTTTGCTCTTCCTGTGCCAATTTTAATTTCAGAAGCTTGTGGTATGTCTATGCCATAACATCCCCATCGGGCTGTCAATGAGTTTCCTGCGCTATCTAATACGTCATGTGATGCCGCTTCCATCCCAGAGCTACCATCTGGGCTTATATAAAAAACAATCCCGCCTGCAGGGCCTTGGTCACCGATTTGATAGGTAACTGGGGAAACACCAAATTCATTAGCATTAGCCGTTGATGCACCAATGGATAATGCTAACATTAATATTAATCTTTTCATTTCCTTCTCCGTGTTATTTTAACGCTTTCAATAATGTTTCAGTTTATACCCTTTCTAAAAACTATGCATGCACAAGCCTAAACAATGTGATTGACCGCCAAGTAGAAATCGACCCCGATAATCGGACAGCCGCTTAAGTGTAATGTCTTTAATTGAAAAAAATGACGCTAATGGTTCGAAACTATTACAGCATATCGGTGAACCAGATGATGCACCGGCGATTTTTCCAGCCCGAGGTTCACCGATAAGCGATGCGGAGATCAATCAAACTCAGGGTTGGGATGATAACGCAGTTGATCCAATACCGGACTATGAGTTTGATCAAACGATCAACTACTAAGCTAGGAGGCTGTCCAAAAATAGAGACCCTACTACGGAAAAATCCCTTTTGGCCATTTTTCCCGAACATTTTCGTTAAAGAGCGCAACTATTCGCCTCAAATGTTCGAAACAACTGACTCAAAAAGGCTTTCCCTCGCTACGGCTTCTATTCTCGGACAGCCTCCTTGGCTAATAGAGGTTTTTCAGGAGCCTCTATAGGTTTCTGTGCGCCGCATAGTCTAACAGGGTGGAATCGCAGAGGACTTTATCTTGGTTTTGTATTTGGATGGTGACAAGGGTATTTTTGACTCGCCACATTCCCTGTTTTAGACTCAGTCGACAGGGCGGTTTCTTTTGCTATGGTTCAATATACCTTGACTTTATGGCTTGAAATTCCTATTCTTCAGATCAGTTCTTTAATAAAAATAATGTGGGACTTGTGGAGTCAAAAAATGATTGAACAACTATTAATGCTGTCTATATTTTTAATTAAGGTCGTGGTGGTGGGGCTCGTCATTGTTTTGTCATTTGCATTTATTGCAATGATAGCAAGGAAAAAGCCTAGTGAATCAGGTATTCAGGTTACACATGTAAATGAAAAAATAAGGACTGTGGGTGATACAATACGATCACAAATTCTTAAAGGGAAAGCATTAAAGTCATTTAAAAAACTTGAAAAGGGACAAAAGAAAAAGCGAGATAAAGAGGTCTTGCCTAAGCTATGGTTGATCGATTTTAAGGGCGATATTAATGCATCACAAAGCGCATCATTGCGCAAAGAGATTACTGTGATTCTTTCGCTTTTTGAGAAGGGCGATGAGGTGGCGGTGAGAATTGAAAATCCAGGTGGCTCGGTTCATGAGCATGGATTTGCTGCCTCACAATTATTAAGATTAAAAGAAAAAGAAATACCCGTGGCCGCGCTTGTGGATAAGGTTGCTGCTAGCGGAGGTTACTTGATGGCTACCGTGGCGGATAAGATTATCGCAGCACCTTTTGCAATTATTGGCTCAATTGGGGTGGTAGCACAGTTACCAAATTTTAATCGATGGCTAGAGAAGCAAGGTGTAGATTTTGAGCAGGTTACCGCTGGTAAGCATAAGCGTACCTTGACAATGTTTGGTAAGAATACTGATGAGGGTCGAGAGAAGCTCAAGGAAGACTTGGAAGAGATTCATGTTCTTTTTAAGAATCAGATTCAGAAGTATCGTCCATCCATTGATATCGAAAAGGTTGCAACAGGCGAGTATTGGTATGGCACGCGAGCACTTGAACTAGGCTTGGTTGATAGTATTCAAACTAGTGATGATTATTTGCTTGATTTGATAAAGACTAGGGATATTTATAAAGTTGAATTTAAAAAAGCAAAGAAGTTAACGGAAAAGCTTTTGCATATGGGACAAGCGCTGTTTAATCGTTAATGATCTCGCTAAGAGATGATAATCCAACGAAATGTTCAGCTAAACGACTAAATGTAATTGTGCACGGTTTAACGCCTTTGGCTTCATTTTCTTGAGATTCGAAATCAATGGCGAGGAATCAATGGCACAAATCAATGGGGTCAGATACTAATGCTGCTTACTTAAGAAAAAGTCCTTATGTATTAATAGCTTCACAAGCCTGATCTCGTGGCTCTGTTAGTAATGGGTATGCTTTTGGACGGCGTTTTATAGCACGAGGTTGTGCTTTCCTTTTCTGTTGACCGATAGGTATTGAAGCAATGGCGCTCAATAATCCATCAATAGCATATTTCAAAATCTTTCCAGAAAGTACTATCAATTGTAATATGCCTTCATTAAAAATTTGTACGGTCGTCATAAAGCTAATCTTCCTGGGGATTTGGCCTTTTACCTTGGCAGCTCTGGCTATACTGGCTCGGATAAGATTATAGGCTAATAGATGCACCGCTATTTCTTTTCTAACCATATCGGGGGATTTGCAACGTAACATCTCCATTTTCATATGGGTTTTAAGACTGCGAAAATCAAGCTCAATTACCCAGCGCTGAGTGTAAAGTTCAGCGAGCTCTTTTTTGTGATATTTTTTAGCATTCATCAGTGTTGTTGCATAGACACGACCTTTGACGGAGAACTCCCTAAACTGTATGACATCGGGCAAAGCATCATAGTCGCTCTGAGTAATCCAGCCAGGTTTTCGCTTAGGTTTTTCCCATTCAATCAGGTGATCTTTTGTCCCTAGTTTTTTGCCTCGACGAAAATCTGGTTTTCGTTGTGCGTGGTTTTGAACCAGCATATGCGAACCCTGTTGCATCATCAATGCGATAATCGCCCATGTGCAGTAATACCGATCTGCCAGCAGTATGTCATGTTTGTTAATAGCATCAATTACTCGACTGAATAATGAGGTTTCTCCGCTACCTTTACCTTGGTAAGGCCCCGTGGAATAAGAAACAACCGAACCGACACTTAACGAAATAAGCCCGACAATACGAGCAATGGGAAACCCCAGTCCAGGTTTTTGATTAGATTGCTGGGGATAATCGATCTGGTTTTTAGGTGTATCGGGCATTAGGATAGTGGTTCCATCGGTGAGCAGTGTATTATGCCCTTTCCATAACCATGCTTTATGTGCTCGCTGATGTAATGTTTTTCCTGATGACTCGACGGCCTGTTTCAGTTGATGATAAGGCAGTCGTTTTCGGGCTTTACAGTAGGCACCGGTCTTAATTGAGTTGGCAGGGCAACCAGAATATAACCGCTCGGAAAGAACATGGCTAACAGCCTGTCTGCAGGAACCATCAGTACTGAGTACTTGAAAAATAAAAGCTTTAAGTGTGACTAAGGGAGTAAATATACGATCTCTACTATTCGCTGAATGCTCAATGATTTGCTCCAAGGTGTTCGTGGATAAAATATCTGTAAAAGGCAGGTGAGAGAATTGAAAAATAGAATTTTTGAATTTGCAAACTTGATGCGATACGATTTTTTTCGTAACATTAGACATGGTTAAGCTCTTTATCAGATTAATTTTACTTGGTAATTCAATTATATCTGATTATAAAGAAGAGCTTAACCTTCAAAAAATACTTTATCTGATTGAAATATAAGGATAATGGGCTGTTAAGTAAGCAGTATTAGAGTCTGACCCCATTGGTTTCTATTGTTTAATCATCGTTGAAAATCAAATGTAACTGGTGTAATATCGCGTGATATCGCACCAGAAATATTTGGAGAATAAGAAATGCCTAGACAAAGTGTTACATTGACGGAAAGCAATAACAGTTGGCTCAACTCTCATGTTGAAAACATCGGCGACTATGCGAATAAGAGTGAGTTGATTAATGATCTTATAAGACGTGCAAGGCGAGCTGAGTTTATAAATCAAAAGCTATCAAAGGCAGAAAAAAGTAATTTCGTTTCACAGTCACCAGATGAAATTCTTGCCGAGTTTAAAGCGGATCTTATAAAGTAAATGAGTAAATATCGCTTAACGGACGAAGCAAAAGAAGATTTGCGCAGAATCTACAAATATGGATATGAGGAGTTTGGTGAAGAACAAGCTGATGAATATTTTTACAGCTTCTTTGAAGCTTTTCTTAAAATTGCAGAATCACCCTTAATATATCAGTCTGTTGACAATATTAGACCTGGCTATAGACGCTGCCCACATCGTTCTGACGTAATTTACTATCGAATAAACCAAAGTACCATCGAGATCATGGCGATTATAGGGGGTCAAGATACAGATGTTTGGCTTTAGTAAATTTCTGCTTCACTTCCATAGCAGACAGTCACCACAGGCCGCACGGAACGGGGTCTACTATAGAATTGTATTTTGAAAAAAAACTCAAAATCAAGAATTAATAGTGGTCTGTTCCCTATTTTCTTCCGGAAAGAAGCCGGCTAGCAATGACATGTGATATCGAAAGACCTGACCCTAAATTCTGCTTTTCTTCCGGAAAGAAGCCGGCTAGCAATGACATGTGACATCGAAAGACCTGACCCTAAATTCTGCTTGAATGATTAGCTGCGTGGGAACACATAGAGTGATGCTCTTGCAATTTGTCGGAGACCATGAGGGGTTTGATTAAAAGTGACGTAATCGTTACAAGTAAGCAAAGTTGTAGAGCGGACTTCAGTCCGCAACTCATGCTGAAATATAGCGGTCTAAAGTCCGCTCTACAATAATGCAATTCATATTTACTTCACTTTCAACCAAAACCGGCCAGGGTAATTGTCGTTAACCGGTCAGGATAGTTGACGCCAGACAAGTATAAAGGGCTCGATTGAACCGAGATTGTACATTAGCCTATTTAATTTTGTACCAACGGGATCAGGTCTATCATTATCGCGTTTTAGCCTTTATTGCTATTTCAGATAGATTCATTTGTATTATTCATGGTGCATCCACATCGATAGGCTCTAATTATATGCTCGTGACCTACGCACTCAATCTTAAGCCAACTGGCCCACTTTTGATGCAAAGTACAGAGCTAAAACCAAGGCCTTTGGATCATCTGTTCGACGTGCTTCATGCGCATCACTTACCTATTTCTAGACAGTATCTGACCCCGAAGGGGGGTGTGTCTATTTTCAATAAAGCAGGTTTTAAATTTTCACTGTATGATTGGGTGACTATTTGATAATAACCATTACATAGATACTTTCCTGTACAGTGATTTCCAATTTTAAAGCCTTTCTAATGAGTCTCTGCTTTATTAGCTTAGTCGCTTGTAATGACGGGGTACTTAATAATCCCTATTCGGCAGCAGCGGTAGAAAATCAGGCGGTTTTGTATTCCTCATTTTCAGAGCGTCCCAAGCATTTAGATCCTGCCAAATCCTATAGTTCCAATGAATATGTCTTTATCGGCCAGATTTATGAGCCACCTTTTCAATACCACTATCTCAAACGACCCTATGAGCTAGAGCCTTTAACCGCGGCTCAAATGCCTGAGGTGATTTATTTAGATAGTGATGAAAATGTCTTAGCCAAGGATGCACCGGCGGAGAATATCGCCTATTCGGATTATATTATTGATATTAAGCCTGGTATTAAATACCAGCCGCATGCCGCCTTAGCTAAAGATGCGCAAGGCGAGTATTTGCACCATCAGCTGACGCAGGCGGAGTTGTCTGAGATTACTTTATTGAGTGATTTTACCCAGACTGGCACGCGTGAATTAGTCGCGGCTGATTATGTACATGAAATTAAGCGTTTGGTACATCCGCAAATTTCGTCACCGATCGGCGAGTTAATGAAGCAATATATTGCCGGTTTGGGTGATTACGCTTTAGTTATAAAAGATAAGCCTCGTACTGCGCTTAAAGATTATGAGATTAGTGGTGTGGAGGTGGTCGATAAGTACCGCTATAAAATTCGTATCAAAGGTAAATATCCGCAATTTATTTATTGGTTGGCAATGCCATTTTTTGCGCCGATGCCCTGGGAAGCGGATGCTTTTTATAGTCAGCAAGGGCTGATTGATAAAAATATTACCCTAGACTGGCAGCCGCTCGGCACGGGGGCTTTCATGCTAGAGGAAAACAATCCAAACCTGCGCATGGTGATGCTGAAAAATCCAAATTATCATGCTGCTTTTTATCCGCAAGAAGGTGCAGCGGGCGATCAAGAACAGGGTTTGCTGGACGATGCAGGTAAGCGTTTGCCGTTTATTGATAAAGCCGTTTATCGATTGGAAAAAGAAACTATTCCTTACTGGAATAAGTTTTTGCAAGGTTATTACGATGCTTCGGGTATCGCCTCAGATAGTTTTGATCAGGCAGTACAATTTACCGGTGATGGTGAGCTGGGTCTAACAAGCTCTATGCAGGAAAAAGGCATACAGTTACAAACAGCAGTCACTAGTTCTATTTTTTATATGGGCTTTAATATGTTGGATTCGATCGTTGGTGGCGACAGCGAGCGAGCACGAAAGTTACGGTTGGCCATTTCTATTGCTATCGATTATGAAGAATATATTTCCATCTTTATGAATGGCCGGGGGGTGACGGCGCAGGATGTGATTCCACCGGCGATCTTTGGTTTTAATGCGGGTGAGCAGGGTATTAACCCCTATGTCTATGATTGGGTTGGTGGACAGGCGCAGCGTAAACCTTTGCAGGCTGCTAAGCAGTTAATGGCGGCAGCAGGGTATGCAGAGGGTGTTGATAAAGAAACCGGGTCGGCGCTAATTTTATATCTGGATACTGCCGCGAGCGGTCCTGATGATCGGGCACGGTTAAATTGGTATCGCAAGCAGTTTGCCAAGCTCGGTATACAATTAGTTATTCGGGCTACCGATTACAACCGTTTTCAACAGAAAATGCTCAATGGCCATGCGCAAATTTTTATGTGGGGTTGGAATGCAGACTACCCTGATCCGGAAAACTTTTTTTTCCTTTTATATGGTGCCAACAGTAAAGTCTTGCATGGGGGAGAAAATGCGGTAAATTATCAAAATAGTGATTTTGATCGTTTGTTTAAGCAAATGAGTAATATGGAAAATAGCCCACAGCGTCTGGCTATAGTCAGAGAAATGCAGGAAATCATTCGTCATGATGCGCCGTGGGTGTATGGTTTTCATCCTAAAAGTTTTTCACTGTTTCATAATTGGTATCATAATTTAAAGCCTAATTTAATGGCGAATAATAAACTAAAATATCAGCGGATCGAGCCTCAGCTGCGGGAAGAGTCGCGTCAGCAATGGAATCAGCCAGTTTTATGGCCAGTGATAGGCATTATTGTTTTCCTGGTCTTGCTGATTCTACCAGCGATTCGCAGTTTTCAACGGCGTGCCAGAGAGACCATTAAATAATGTTGAACTATATTCTGCGCCGTTTTTTATACGCATTCCCTTTACTATTAGGGGTTAACATTCTCACCTTTGTGTTGTTTTTTATCGTCAATAGCCCAGATGATATGGCGCGTATGCAATTAGGGCAGAAGCATGTCACTGAGCAGGCGATTGATAACTGGAAGCAGCAGCGGGGTTATCATTTGCCGCTACTGCTAAATCAGCGGGAAACCGGGCTGGATAAAATTAAAGACACGATTTTTTATCAAAAATCCTTACGCTTATTCGCCTTTGATTTTGGTATTTCAGATAGTGGCAGAAATATAGGCCAGGATATAAAGCAGCGCATGTGGCCTAGTCTGGCGGTAGCTCTGCCTTCATTGCTGGTTGGCTTGACGGTTAATATCTGTGTTGCCTTGATGATGGTTTTGTTTCGGCAAAGCTATCTGGAGTTTAGCATCATCGTGCTGTGCATCATTATTATGTCGGTTTCTTCTTTATTCTATATTATTGGGGGTCAGTTTATCATCGGCAAACTACTGCTGCTGGTCCCTATCTCGGGCTACGATACCGGAATTAACGCCTATAAATTTCTTATATTGCCCGTGCTCATTAGTGTTGTCTCTGGTATTGGTGCGGGAGCGCGCTGGTATCGAACCTTGTTTTTAGAAGAAATAGAACAGGATTATGTGCGTACCGCACGAGCAAAAGGACTGACTGAAACACAGGTATTATTTAAACATGTGTTAAAAAATGCCATGATTCCTATATTAACGGGGGTGGTGGTTATATTGCCGTTATTGTTTATGGGCAGTCTGATTACTGAATCGTTCTTTAGCATTCCAGGTCTGGGTAGTTACACCATTGATGCCATTAAAAGCCAGGATTTTGCCATTGTCAGAGCCATGGTTTTTCTGGGGTCTGTGCTTTATATTATTGGCTTATTATTAACCGATATTTCCTATACCTTGGTCGATCCTCGGGTGCGCTTGTCATAAATTGGCAGTCAGGGGGGCTGTGAATCATGGTGGCCAGCTATGCGCCTCCTGCTACAGCACTGCTGACCAATAAAAACCCTGCCCCAATATTGGATGGTTGTTTTTTTGCAGGTGCCTAATGATGAGTTTGTAAGGAAATAACTTCATCCTGTCGTTAGGCATATTTCATTTAGAGTAGGCACTATTAATAAACTGTTGTTTTGCGTAAAATAACATGAAATTGATTAACATC
>Ga0233447_1003375_pt1 | contig 10233 bp, 9 predicted proteins | sample SI_124_October20_3_FD_183014 | JGI IMG/M metagenome (GOLD analysis project Ga0233447, IMG submission 183014) | Seawater microbial communities from Saanich Inlet, British Columbia, Canada - SI_124_October2016_135_MG | ecosystem: Environmental > Aquatic > Marine > Inlet | place: Canada: British...
ATTTGACAGAAGATATGGCTTTTGGCGATATTGAGAACCTTGATGAGGTAAAAAAATCTTATGCTTATGCCAAGAGGGATGCAGAGTCTGCTATACAAAAATTAGGACAAGCGGGGTTGAATGTAAGTATAGCTAGATGCTTCTCGTTTATAGGTAAATATCTTCCTAGAGATCAGCACTTTGCAATTGGAAACTTTATAGCCGATGGCTTGGCTGGCAAAGATATAAATGTAAAAGCAGACAGAAAAGTGTATAGGAGTTATATGTATGCTGATGATCTTGTTAAATGGCTAATGACTTTAGCTGAAAACGCTAATGCACAGTGTCCTGTTTATAATGTCGCTTCAGACGAAGAAGTTGAGATTAGGGAATTAGCCGATATTGTTTCAAATATTTTCAATGTTCGTATTAAAAGTTCAGAAAATATCACTAAGCATGTAGATCGTTATATACCATCTACCGAAAAAGCCAAAAAAGTCTTGAGTTTACAAGTGAATTACGACTTAAGTCAGGCGATTTTATTAAGTATATAGTTGAAAAATAAAACTAAAGATCTTAAATTAGAAGAATAATGCTATAAATCCATTAACAAATATCAAGATAAGTTATTATCAATTATTACGTTAATTTTAAATTTACCTATCTTTAGTGATTTAAAATAATAATCAATGTTAAAAGAATGAATCCAAGTATAGAAATAGTAATTTTAAGTAGAGATAGACTTCCATTTTTAATTAGTACAATTGACTCTGTCTTATCACAGAAAGGGTCAGTGGAAAATATTACCATTGTAGTTTCTGATAATTCATTAACTAATGATGTTGAGAAGTATATAGAAGCTAATAATTTATATCTTAAACTGTCTTATAGAAAGAGGGTTTTAGACTTGTCATCTACGGATCATTTTAAGATAGTGGTTTCTGAATCAATTTCAGATTACATTGTTCTATTTCATGATGATGATTTAATGCATAAAAATTACATAAAAACTATGCTGTCATTTATAAGCTTGAATAAAGAAGTTGTTTTGATAGGGGGTAATGGAATTCAGTTTGTAGACGGAACTTGCAGCGATCGAGGTCAAAGAATATCCTTAATTGATAAGGTATTATTTTTTGACACAAAAAAAGATTTTTTGTCACAATACCTTGTTGGTAGCAAGGGGGTAATTCCCTTTCCTGGGTATATATACAAGACTACCGTATTAAAAGAGTTAGATGTAGATAACCTTCCTGGCGGAAAATATAAAGATGTTGCTATATTATCAGAAATGCTTGACTTTGGAAAGGTGGCGTGCCTTCCAGATATCTTAATGAGTTATAGAATTCATAGTAATAATGATAGTCGTTATGAGAATATTGTCGATAGAATCTCTTTATTGAATTATATTTCTCGACAGGGCGTAGAAAAGAATAGCCTTCAAATTGCACTCTTTAGAGCGAGATTTTGGAGTAAGTGGGTATTGCAACAAAAAAAGTTTCGCGTATTTGGCTGGAGAGAGTTTATCGTGTGTAAATTCATTGTAAATGTTCTTTTACGTAGTATGATTAGCAGGGTTTTCTGGGTGGCAACATATAATAAATTGACTAGATTTTATAAAATAAGAAGAGTACTGGAATAATAAATATGAAGAAAAATATTTTAATTATAGGAGCTACTGGAGAAGGTGAGGAATTCCTACTGGGAAAGGGTTGTAAAGTACGCAGTATTAAACATCAAGCCTCATCTTTTGATGCGCAATGCATTAATCATATCTTTTCCACCCTCAAAACCTCTATCAACCTCTTATATATAAAATTACTGAAGGAGAGCGTAGCTTGTTAATTGGAATATGGAATTTTCATGAAGAGCTAAATTATAATAATTATATGCTGCTCAATTCAAATAGTTTAATTGGAGATGACTTGTTATCATCATTAAATTATTTGTATAAAGAATCCCTCTCTATTGGTATTGAGTTTAAAACTCTTGACATGATAGGATTAAATGAAAAAATTGATGCATATTTGTTTTTAGATTATCCTAGGATGAGTAATAAATATGTAAAAAAAGCTTTTAAGACAGCTATTCCTAAATACTTAATTATTTATGAGTCTGAAATTATTCGTCCTGAAAACTGGATTAAATCTAATCATGATAAATTTTCAAAGATATTTACATGGGATGATAATTTAGTTGACAATAAAAAGTTTTTTAAGAATAATTTCTCATTCAACCTTCCAAGCGACATTAATAAAAATTTAGATAAAAAAGTTAAGCTATGCACTTTAATAGCAGGCAATAAAAAGGTAAATCACTCTAATGAGCTTTATTCTGAAAGAGTTAAAGCGATAAACTGGTTTTTAAAAGAACACCCTCAAGACTTTGATTTATACGGAATCGGATGGAATGATTATAAGTTTTCTGGCCCGAAAATTATACGCGCATTGAATAGAATTAAACCGCTGACAAGGCTTCTATCAAGAAGAGTTTATTTTTATAAAGGCCCTGTTGATAGTAAAAAATCAGTATTAGAGAAGTATAAATTTGCCATATGTTATGAAAATGCAAAAGGCTATTCGGGATATATTTCTGAAAAAATATTTGATTGTTTTTTTTCAGGGTGCATTCCTATATACTGGGGAGCTGACAATATTGAAGACCATATTCCAAAAGGCTGTTTTATTGATAAAAGAGAGTTTGAAAATTATAATGACATATATTCATATATAGATAGTATGAGTGATGAAAGTATATTGCAGTACCTTAATAATATAGAGCTTTTTTTAAATTCAGAATTAGCGTATATGTTTAGCTCTGTAAGGTTTCAAAAACTATTAATGAGAGAGGTTTGTGGAATATAGTAGCAAGGAAGATATAGCGATATTAACCCTGGGTAAAATTGCCCAAATGTTTTTATTGCTTATATCGGTTAGAATTTACACTGCTTATTTACCTAATAGTGAGATTGGTAGTTTGGTTTTAATTATATCAACGTTTTCATTATTTAGTTTAGTGGCGATAAATCCTGTAGGTGTTTTTATAAATAGGAGTCTCCATGGGTGGGATAGTAGTGGCACTATATTTAGAGGGATTTTTATATTCAGCCTCTATGTTTTTTCCATTTCATTATTAGCTTTTTTTACTCCCTTTTTATTTGTAAATTTAGGAATTGGGTTAAGTATAAATACGTTTTTATTTGGCCTATCGTTATCATTATTTTTATACTTTAACACTTTAAACCAGACAGTCATCCCCTCTCTAAATTTATTTTTATATAGGAAGCAGTTTGTAGTATTCACTACACTTTCTTTGGTAATACACATAGTATTTTCAACTATCATAGTGGATACTATTTCTACAACCGCATTTGGTTGGATATTTGGTCAAATTGTAGGCTTAATGATAGGTTTTTTTTACGCTTTAAAATTTCTAGTAAGTGAGAAATATAAAAGAATAAGCGTTAAGAAAAAAGCTGACACAGGGGGGTTTCAAGGAGTTTTTAAATTTTCCCTCCCTTTAGCGGTTTCGGCTTTATTTATATGGACGTTAATTAATGCACATAGATTCTTTATAGAATATTTTGATGGTATTGAGCAGTTAGCATATATTGGACTTGGTTTTACGATAGCAACAAGCCTTTCTGGATCAGTAGAATCATTATTAATGCAGGTATTTCATGCTGATTTTTATAATAAACTATCTTTGTCAAAAATAAAATCTGAAAGAGAAGCGGCTTTTCAAGAGTTGGTAAACAGCTTCATTCCACCGTTATTTATTTCTTTACTTTGTATTATTATTTTGTCACCATATATTACTACTATTTTAACTGGTGAGCGTTTTTTAGGATTGTACAAATTTTTAATTGCAGGTGTTGTTATTGAATTTTTTAGGATCTATGCAAATTTATTAACCAGTTCTATGCATAGTGAGCATCGTACATCTAAGGGTATTGTTCCATATGTGGTAGGTGCCCTAATCTCATTAGTATTTACATATATTGCAATGCTGTCAAATGATTGGAAATTTTTTCTTCCTGTTGCGTTGATTTTATCCTGGTTTTTAGTCTTTTATTTAATGATTAGGTATTCGAAAAGAGTTATGGAATTCAACCCTTTTCCTCGCGGAATCCCTCAATTGATTATTATGTGTTTACCGATAATTGCGCTATCACTATCTTTCACTCACGAGTCGGAAAAATTTCTGACTGCGCTATTCATTCTAGCTCTATCCGGGGTCTATATTGTATGTATTATGTATTATATATTTATTAAAAAAACATCAATATTTAATTATTTTATAAAATATTAAAAAGAGGGTGTAGACGGATATTATGGATCAATATACAAACAAACAAAAAGTTATGTTTATAACAATGAGAAACCCTTTTAACAGTATAAAAGGCGAACAGGTTGTTGTGAAAAATAGACATGCATATCTTGAAAAAAAATACAATAAAAAAATTTCTTTTTTTGTACTAAGGTTTTTCTTTCAAAAGAGAGAGGAGGGTGTTAATTATATTGATATTGGAATGGTAGATTTAATTTTAGGTGTCACCAATTATTTCTTTAAAAAAATACCAATCCAAGCTGCACTTTACTCTTCTTCAAGGGTATCAGTAAAAGTCTCGAACATTTTCCACATGGAAAAATTTGATACGATTCATTTCTTTCAACTTAGAACATTTTTAACCGGATCACATATTGAATCAGATAAAGTTATTTTAGAATTTATTGATGCACTATCATTGAACTATGCAACGAGATTAAACGAAGGGTCTTGGCTTAAAAAAATAATAATAAAACATGAGTTGAGTAGATTAGAAAGCTTCGAGAGGAGTTTTAATAAAAAAATACTAAAAATATTTGTATCATCAGTAGACAGGGACTTTTTATCATTGAGTAATTCTATAGTTATTCCGAATCCTATTTTTATTAATCAAGCTTTAGTTGGCTCTATTAAAGAATACGATCTAGTTTTTTCAGGTAACTTCAATTATGGACCAAATGTTAACTCTATCCAATATTTTTTAGAGTATACATTCCAAGATCTTCGTATTAAATTTCCTGATATCACAATATACTTGGTAGGAATTGGTAGTGAAAATTTCATAAACAAACAAGCAGGAATTTATGGCTCAGGAAAAGTTGAAAATATATTCAAACATATTGCTAAAGCAAGAATTTCAGTAGCACCAATGTTATCCGGTTCGGGTATGCAAAATAAGATTTTAGAATCCTTTTCCGTCGGGTTGCCGGTTGTTTCCACCAAAATTGCCTTTGATCCAATTGTAAATTTTGCAGGCCATAATCAATATTTTTTATGTGCAGAAACATCTGAAGAGTGGATTGATGGTGTGGGTAGGCTGTTAAATTTAAACAATCAAAGTGAAGTTAGTAATAAAGTGCTTGAGTATGCCAGTATGTTTGATATCGATCGTTGCCATGTTGATTTTGATAGGAATGTAAGCTAATGCTGTACGGGAATGAATTACCAATGGCTGATATTAAAAAGCAAAAGAAGGGAAAGATATTTTCAAGCTATTTACTTATTGCCCTTGCTATCACGTTGATTTATCCATTTATTCCATTTAATTTGTTCGGTGGCCATGAGATTTACCCTTGGTATTTCATTGTATTGATTTTTATTTATCATAAAGGCATGGAAATATCTCTTTATTCTATATTTTTTCTTTTAACTTCTTTTGTGTTGTATGGAGTGGTTGAAATGCATTTATTAGAGAGAGCAATTGCCTTTGAGTTGATACAGATTGGTGTAGTGTTTATCTCGCTATATTATTTAAATAAATTTTCCACATTATGCTTATTAAGGATTGACCGAATACTTATAAACGGATTGAAGGCCGTAGTTCTTTTAATGGTTTTGCAAAAAATATTGCCACAATATTTTAACTGGGTTTCAGATATTTTGATTTTTAGGGAGACAGCAACAGCAATTGACCATAGGAGTGGAGGTGTAAAGGGTATCGCTCCCGAGCCAGCATATATGGCTGCAGTAATAATATCAATTTATTTATATTCATGGTGGGTTAACACGCACATTAAAAAAAGTACGATATTGTTTAGCATTGCTGGGCTTCTTCTGACAGGGTCGCTATCTGGGATATTAATGTTTAGTTTAGTAATATTTTTAAGTTTAGTAAGCCGACAACATTTTAAAATTAATAAATACTTAATAATAAAAATTATGATTCTTATGATTATATTGACTATTGTTGTTATTTTCCTTGGTCAAATGTTAGATAGATTTCTATTTTTTATTGATATAGTGCTAGAGCGACTATTCAATGGCGGCATAAAGGAAGTGTTTATGGTGGGAGAGTTGTATGGTTCAACGAGAGGCATGTCATTGATTGAGCCTTTAACTAATATTTGCTGCGGCACTATATTTACAGGTGATGCATATACAAAATCTTACTCCTTACTTGGAGTTTTGAATACTTTATTTTCACCTATTTCATGGATGCTTCTTACTTATTATCTAATAAGCAGAAAGCTAACTAGAATAAGGTTTTGCTCTTTATTTCTAATGATCTTTTATGGCCCAGTATTGATAGTCCTTCTATATGTTGGGTTATTGCCCAAAAGAAGTATTAAATAAGTTGTGATTAATTTTACAAAAATAGATACGGGAGAATTTTATAAAAACACAAATAAATATAATTGGATCTGACTCAGAATTATATAAATCTATAGATCAAAGTGAAGCAATAGTCATAGCTAATGAGTACAAAGTAAGCGAGGTATTGCTTAATAAAAGCTTAATTAAAGACAATGAAATTTATATTGTCTTTTCATTGCTTACAGGTATTCAGCTACAGTATCTATTTGAAGATACCATGTCAAAAGTTATTATTATTGGCTCATGTTCAGCTTTATCTTCAATAGCCAGTAGATTTCGATATTCTAGATTAAATAAAGAGCAGTTAAATTTTATAATAAATAACAAGAAAAATAATCTTAAATATATACTATTTGGCGATTTTAAGATTGAAAAGGAACGAAAAGGATTGCAATATATTAGTTATATAGATAGTTTTTGGAGTGACATATTAGGGGCCGTTAAATCTAATGATAAAGTAATTGAATCATATAGTGTTACTGGCAAAGATAACGCTATTTTTCGCGTATTATCCATATTTGATAGTTTTTTTTCTCCTGTAAGTACATTGCTAATAAAAAAAATAACTAACTATAATTATGGCTATTCAAACCCAATTTTATCCAGAAAGATAAAACCATAAATATGGAGTATATACATTGAATAGCTTAATACTAAGATATTTTTCAGACTCATTGATTGGCGTGTGCCAATCGGTTATTGGTAATTTATTGCCCAAAATAAAGGGTAATAAGATATGATTAATTTTACAAGAATAGGCGTAGATTTATCATTAGCATGCAGTGATTCTCCAAGAGGGATTGGAGTTTATGAAAAAAATATTGCACTTCCCTTGAATGAGATCCGCTCTTCTAATAAAGTCTTTATCTTTGGCATTGGAAAAAGCCTGAATGGATTGATGCTAGTGTAGTTTATGTAAATACTTATTCTAAAAATGTCATTATCCGGGAGCAGGTAATTCTACCATTTTTGTGTTTAATTTTAAGAATACAAAAGTTACATTTATTTGCAAATGTTGTCCCTTTGATGCTAATTATCAACCCATTTTGCCAAATATTTCTAACTATTCATGATGTTTCCTATAAATATGATTATTCTTATATGGATAGTGATGAGAAACAAAATACACTAAAAAGACGGATTGGTTTGTTATATCAATCATGGATGTTAAAGTATTCATTTTGGCGGTCCGATAGAATATTTTCAGTTTCTAAATGGGCGTCATTAGAGATTGAGAAGTTTGTAAACAACAAAACCAATAAAAGTATTAGCGTCGTTCCTAATATTTGCAATGATATTTTCTATAACGTCAAGGTTCCGAACTGGAAGAATAGAGAGGACTTGATAATTGTGGTAGCTGGCGCACATCCTCAAAAAAATATTCCATTTTTACTAAGCAATATTTATAAACACCAGAATAAGGATGCAGCCGGCTTTAAGTATATTTTTATCGGGATAACAAAAGATGAAGTGCTTGATAAGTATAGCAATATGAGTCGCGTTAGTTTTCATGGTATGGTGTCCCAAGAAAGGCTGTTGTCGTTATATGATAAGTGTAAATTATTAATTATGCCATCATACTTCGAATCATTTAGCATCCCTCTTATAGAAGCGGATCAAAGGGGGTTATGGATTTTATCGAGTTTTGGTGGCGCAACAAAAGAAGTAGCTCCTGAGCATACTTTATTTTTTGATCCTTCTTGCGATAAGAGTTTTAATATGATGTTTGATAATGCAATCTCTAAATTAAATAATTCTCCGAGCGCTACTATTGGAAGTGCAGCATCTAAAGTCGATATAAGAAACTTGTACTGGGGCAGTTGTTATAAAATTAATGAATAATTTAAAAGAAAGCAAAGTATTAATTATTGGCGGCGGTGTGGTTGGAGCTTCAACAGCTATTTTTCTTGATTATTTCGGAGTTAATAATATTTCAATCAGTACTGAATTAGAAGATAAAAAAAGTTATCAGAGTTTATTTCAGGTTGATACAATTACAAATTTTCTTGGCCTTGGTGGGTTGGGAAATTTTTGGCACGGAGTTATTAATACTAATTCCATACCTAGGAATGATTTTTCATATAAAAATATATTAACAGTTTTTGAATTGGTAATGGGATTTTCACCTAAACTAGAGGATTTGAATAAAGAAATCATACCGTTAACTACCCTAAGGCCTAAAAAATTATTGGATAAATTGTCAAATAATACCAAGATTCTTCCTAAATCTATCTCCTTAAAAGAGAGCAATAGCCAGGTTAAAGTAAATTTTTCTAATGGTGCATTTGAATATTTTGATAAGGTATTTGTATGCAGTGGATCAATTAACAATAATGATGTTTTAGTAAATAGTGGCCTAGCTAAAACTAATAATAGGGTATCTGATCAGGTTATTTTTTATGAAAATAAGGTTTTGCGTGTAAGTGATAAAATTTCAGATAAATTAAAGACAAAAAAAAGACTGGGATATATAGCGAGAGAATATGATCTTATTGACCATATTAAGGTTACTTATCGACCTGTATATGGCCGGAATAAGAGTCATATAAAGAATAAGTCTATCTATTCTAACTCGCCTCTCAGAGTGGTTCTATCTTTAATGAATCCTGTGAATTTTGTACATATATTTGAATCTCTATATCTTAGATACGGCATTCAATTTCCAACTAAAAGATGTAGGCGTTTTTTTCAAGTTGATATAAAAGATTGTTATTATTGGGATGATGGTAATTTAAAAGTGGACCATTTTAAAATTCAGAAATTACTAAAAAAACTACATAAAAGTAATATTACGATAAATGAATCAGATGTCGTGTCAGGAATACATTATTACAACACATTGACAGATATTAGTAGTGTTGTAGGTCAATACAATTCCAATGAAAATAAAAAAATCTATCATATTTCCTCGAGTAGCCTAAGTGAAGTTGGCCCTGAACACTTTACTTTTCGATTAATTTATAATTCATTTTTGTTAATAAAAAATCTTTATAAAAAAGAAGTTGTCTAGTTATGAGCTTTGTTCAAAAATTTTATTTTCAACCCGGGCTAGATTTTTTTATTAAACGCAAGCTATACTACGAACACCTTAATTTTCAAAAAAAATACTTGTAATGCAGGGAAAATTAATTATGAAGCGGATTTTTAATTGAAGGTGTTGCTTACAGGTGCAACAGGCTTTATCGGTAAAGCTTTAGTTGCAGAACTTATACAGCAGAACTTCAATGTATCAATTGCCGTTCGTCAAAAAACCAATTTGTTTCCTGATAAGGTTAAACAGTTTGTAGTAGAGGATTTTGAAAGAAATCCTGATTTTTCTGCTAGTCTTTCTGAGGTTGATTGTATTATTCATTTAGCGGGAAAAGCACATGTAATTGATAAAACTAAAGTATTGGTTTTAGATGAATTTCGTAAAATTAATACTGAATTAACACTTAATTTGGCAAAACAAGCTATAGCAGCTGGCGTCGAAAGGTTTATATTTTTAAGCTCAATTGGGGTGAATGGTAATCAAAATAATCAACCATTTTTGGAAATTGATATTCCTAATCCGCAAGAGCCATATGCAATCAGTAAATATGAGGCAGAACAGGGCTTGTTAAAATTGGCTCA
>Ga0233447_1003420_pt1 | contig 10142 bp, 9 predicted proteins | sample SI_124_October20_3_FD_183014 | JGI IMG/M metagenome (GOLD analysis project Ga0233447, IMG submission 183014) | Seawater microbial communities from Saanich Inlet, British Columbia, Canada - SI_124_October2016_135_MG | ecosystem: Environmental > Aquatic > Marine > Inlet | place: Canada: British...
TAAAAAAAATCAAGAAATGTCAAAAAATCTATAAAAATTTGAGTTTCATTTAGAATTCAACACCTAAAATTCAACATTATGTCCCCGAAAAGACCTTTTCGTGGGACATCTAATTAGAATATACAAGAAAGCAGAATGGAACCCATAATGTTTCCAGAAATTTCATAATGAAAGGGGGCTAAAAAATGAGTAAACCATTGGACAACATTTTAATAGTAGACTTCTCACAGGCATTAGCAGGTCCCTACTGCACACTATTAATGGCAGATAATGGCGCAAGAGTCATAAAAATAGAGCGGCCCGGTTCTGGGGACATGCTTAGGGATGCGGAACCAATGAATTCAAAAAAGGAATCTCTCTTTTTTGCTTCAGGGAATAGGGGTAAAGAAAGTGTTGCTCTGGATTTAACACTTGAAGAAAATAAGGCATTTATTTGGGAAATAATAGAAAAAGCGGATGTTCTTGTAGAAAACTTTCGTCCTGGTGTTATGAAAAAATTAGGATTTTCTTATGAAGAAGTAGAAAAAGTAAATCCAAGTATTATTTACACATCAATATCGGGTTTTGGCCAAACCGGTCCTATGAGCCATGAACCGGGGTTTGATTTAGTCGGTCAGGGATACTCAGGAATAATGAGTGTTAATGGGGAGCCCACACAAGATTCTGAAAGAGTAGGAATAGTTATTGGAGATATTTCAGCTGGTATGTGGGGATACATGGCTACAATGACTGCTCTTTATGCCAGAGAAAAAACAGGAAATGGAGCTCATGTAGATATCTCTATGTTGGATGGTTTGTTTGCTATGCTTCCTCCGCAGGTCGCAAACTACATGAATGAAGGAATTATTTCAACTCCATCAGGAAACTGTGATCCTGTAGGTGCCCCTTTTGGTGTTATTCCGGTAAAAGACGGTCAAATTATTATCACTATATTGGGAAATAAGCTGTGGGGCGAATACTGTAGAGTAATTGGCAAACCAGAATTAGAAAATGACAAAAGCTTTCATTCAAATGAGCTTAGAGTAAAGAACAGAGCCGAACTAAGAAAAGTAACGCGGCCGATCATGAAAACTAAAACTGTAGAAGAATGGATAAATCAGCTTAAAAATGCTGGAATCCCATGTGGCGTTGTTAACAATGTTAAAGATGCATGTAACATGGAACAAATACAATCCAGAAATATGCTATGTCAGGCAGGTAAGTATAAAATGGCTGGAAATCCAATGAAGATTTCCGGATACGAAGATCCTAATGAAAAAGGGAATGTCCCTGGTCTGGGAGAGGATACACAAAAAATATTAAACGAATTTAAATAAAGAACATATTTAACTAATTGTAATCTAACGAAGAAAGGCTTATTTGAAATGAACAAAGAAGTAATATCAATAGACAAGGCACCTGGAGCAATTGGGCCATATTCACAAGGGATAAAAATTGGCAGTTTTGTTTATACATCAGGACAACTCCCAATCAATGCTGTAAACGGTGAAATGCCAGAAGGAATTGAAGCTCAAACAAAACAATCTCTAGAAAATGTTAAAGCTATTCTTGAAGCTGGGGGTAGTTGTATGAAAAACGCAGTAAAGCTTCTTATCTTTCTGAAAGATATGAATGATTTTGTAAAAATGAATGAAGTTTACAGTCAATTTTTCTCAGAAAATTATCCAGTAAGAAGCTGTGTTGAAGTTGCACGTTTGCCAAAAGATGCGTTAGTTAAAATCGAAGCAATCGGAACTGTGGAATATTGATAGAAATTTACTTATGAACCAAAGGTTCTTCGTTTCTCCCAAGGATGCTTTGAACCACTACAAAAATAAAATGAGGTAAATTATGGCACTGCTATTAAACCAAGAAGAAGTAATTAAAGTTCTACAAATGAAAGATTGTATCAACATTGTAGAGGAGGCCTTTCGTGAGTTAGCTAACGGGAGTGCTGTTTTGCCACTTCGAATAAATATTACTCCCCCAGATGGACTGGCCTTATATATGCCGGCCTATCTAAAAGAGATGGGCGCTCTGGCCTGCAAAGTGGTGAGCGTTTATAAAAATAATCCAAAAAGATTTGGTATCCCCACTACTATTGGGAAAGTTTTGCTGCAAAATCCGGAAACTGGTGAAGTAATTTGTATTATGGATGGAGGTTATTTAACTGCAGTTAGAACTGGAGCAGTAAGTGGGGTGGCCAGTAAATATTTGGCAAAGAAAGACCACAATAAAACTGTTGGAATATTTGGTGCCGGTGTTCAGGCAAAAATGCAACTTTGGGCTCAGACTGAAGTTTTAGATATCGAAAAAGTTTATATCTACGATACTGACCCTCATGCAACCGCTAAATTTATAGATGAAATGGAACTCAAACTAAATTTGGATATTTCAAGTGTTAGTTCACCTGATAAAATTTTGGATGCAGATATTATCTGTACTGCCACATCTTCCCCAATACCAATTTTTGATGGTAAGAAAGTTCGCCCTGGAACCCATATTAACGGGGTTGGTAGCCACACTCCAAATGCTCGCGAACTTGATGATGCAATCATTAAGAGAAGTAAATTCATTGGCGACTCTAAAGAGGCGTGTTTTAGTGAGGCCGGTGACATAATGATCCCTTTAAAAGAGGGAGTTATTGAAAAATCTCATTTTTATGCAGAACTTGGAGAGTTATTAACCTCTAAAAAAGAGGGTCGTGTTGACCAAAATGAAATAACTCTCTTTAAGTCAAATGGCCTTGCCATCCAAGATTCTGCTGCTGCAAAGTTGGTCTATGATCGGGCCCTAAGCACAGGAATCGGTACTGAAGTAACACTTTAGTTATTGATTTTAACATATAATTAGACGGCCTGAAAAAATACAGATTTTGGACTATGGTCCACTGTACTTGAAATAAAATAAGATTTAATCAAAGGCTTTTCGTGGGCCGTCTAATTAGATGTCCCACGAAAAGGTATTTTCTGGAACATAATGTTGAATTTTAGGTGTTGAATTCTAAATGAAACTCAAATTTTTATAGCTTTTTTGACATTTCTTGATTTTTTTTATTAATTCAACACTCAAAACCCAACATTTAACACTAGAGCCAAGCACGAAAATCTTTTCGTGCTTGCTCTAATTATGAAGAGGCAAAAAAACCAGCTTCTAATGCAGTCTCACCCATAATTTATTTTTGCAAAAAAGTGATTTAACTTGTTAGCAAATTCATGGGCATTTTTCTGATTAAAAGGTTCTACTCCTTTAGTCATCCCACCATTATCACGAATCTCTTGCATTAGGTTGCGCATCGCCAGATGGTGTTTGATGTTATCAGTAGTGAAAAGTTTACCATGGTGGTTGATAGCATGAGCCTCTTTTGTTATGACTCGGTCAGCTAGAGGGATATCTGCAGTAACAACCATATCCCCTTTTTTAACCATTTCAACAATGCGATGATCCGCCTCATCAGCTCCAGAGCTAACTATGAGAGAAGTAATATGTTTTGATTCACCAATACTAATTCGCTTATTTGATACTATGAATGTTGATTGCTCAAGTCGTTCAATAGCACGAAATAAGATAGGCTTCAGCCGATTTGGTAAAGCATCTCCGTCAATGTAAAGCGTTATTTGCATATCTCGGTTTCCCCTCCCAGATTTGAATACAAACCCCTTATTTTTTTTGATAAACTAGAGGTATCGTAAAGATTATTTAAAGAAAGATAAGCACCGTAACCAATTTTAGTTTTTGTGTTTACACTTACATCTATAAAAAGCAACAAAGTTTTCAATTTATACTCAAGGGTCTTCTTGTTACGTCGTTTTCATGCCTGAAGAACTAATCGGTTGTGTTTTTCTAAGCGCTTTCTTTTTTTTAAAATTTCTGGATTTACTTCTTTGAAAATTGCTGCTGCCTTGGACCGATTTTAAAAAGTCTTCAAGCCGGTTGACAGGAATCGTTTTTTTAAGAAGCCGTTCTATAGCTTGCAGCAGTTTGTTCTCTTCGTTAGACACGAGGGAAATTGCTTTCCCTGTGCATCCGGCACGACCTGTACGACCAATACGATGTACGTAATCCTCTGCTACTTGTGGCAGATCGAAATTTACCACATGAGGTAGATTGTTTATATCGAGACCGCGAGAGGCAATATCTGTGGCTACTAGAACACGAACTTTACAGGCTTTAAAATCCGCTAGAGCACGCGTTCGGGCTTGCTGACTTTTGTTGCCATGAATAGCAGTCGCAATTATGTTGCCTCTTTCCAACTGTTTTGCCAGGCGGTTGGCTCCATGCTTTGTCTTGGTAAATACCAGTATCTGGTTCCAATTACCTTCATTAATAAGGCGAGCCAGCAATTTGCGTTTATCTGCCCTCTCTACATGGTAAACACCTTGATCTACGTTTTCTGCAGCCGTATTTCGCTGATCCACTTCAATCAACGTAGGCTTGTGGAGAATATTATCTCCCAGAGTTTTAATTTCTTTAGTGTAAGTCGCAGAAAAAAATAGAGTTTGCCGTTTTTTGGGAACTAGTTTTATGATTTTTCGGATGTCATGAATGAACCCCATATCCAGCATACGGTCTGCCTCATCAAGAATCAGCACTTCAATACTCGAGAGATCGAGAATTTCCTGTCCGGCAAGATCGAGAAGGCGTCCTGGAGTACCAATGACAATATCAACACCTTTGCGGAGACATTTTATTTGGGGACTGGCCTGGACCCCTCCAAAAATAATCGTTGAACGTAAGTGTAGACCTTGTCCGTAACTCACAATGCTTTTGCCGACCTGTGCCGCTAATTCTCTAGTCGGCGTGATTACAAGTGCACGCGGATGATGACCGGTTGGAAGCCTGTTGGTGTTTAAAAGCTGTAGAAGCGGCAGTGTAAAAGCCGCTGTTTTGCCAGTACCTGTTTGTGCTCCGGCAAGAACATCTTTCCCTTGAAGAATAACCGGAATGGCCTGTTGTTGAATAGGTGTTGGCTCAATGTAACCCCGCAGTTTTACTGCGGCCAATATTTCTGGGCTTAAGCCCAAGTTTTCAAATGACATAAAATTATCCTGACGATCTGCCTATCCCCTATAAAAGTGGCCGATACATCAGGCAAAGTCTTAAATATTAAATATTACATGCTGAAGGTTTAAGAAAGTTCAGTATATAGCAGGTATTGAATCGGTAAACACCTAACAAAGCTATTAATATAGCACACTTATCCCAAAAGACATTATACATTATAATGAAAAATGACTACACTGTATTAAAAATAAGAACTTATTGTTGCTCTTAAATGCACTTCGGCTCTTTTCTCAATTTGAAAAATTGAGAAAAGTTTATAGATTTAGTCGTGCGAAAGGGCTTCTGCTAAAGAAATCTAGTTGTAATCGTGATCGACAATTACTGCGATAACGATCACGAAAGGTTTTAAAAAATATTTTATTTTAAGGGGGAGTACAGATTGGATCTGTATCAGAAAAATCTACAGAAGTGATTAAGAATAAATGCAAAATACCGACAGTTAGCATTAATGGTTCAAAAGGAAAATGATCATGGATAAAATAGAGATTTCTCGGTTGATAAATCAGCTGTCTACTAAAAGAACAAAAGAAATGTACCTTAATGATTTTTTCTTAACATGGCAAAAGTCTGATGACGAAATAGCCGCCACTTTCCTGGTTGCTGATATTTTAAGAGGAATGAGGAAAAACAATATTTCTTCAAGACTGTTTGACAGCGGTTTAGGTATTTCTTTGTTTAGAGATAATTCTACTAGAACCAGGTTTAGCTATGCCAGTGCATGCAACTTGTTGGGGCTTGAAGTTCAGGATCTTGATGAAGGTAAGTCACAGGTGGCACACGGTGAAACTGTTCGTGAAACAGCAAATATGATTTCTTTTATGGCCGACGTAATTGGCATTAGAGACGACATGTATATTGGTAAAGGGCATACTTATATGAAAGAAGTCTCTGATTCTGTGTATCAGGGGTATCTAGATGGGGTCCTTGAGCAAAGGCCTACATTGGTAAATTTGCAATGTGATATTGATCACCCGACACAATCTATGTCAGATGTTCTCCATGTTATTAATCACTTTGGAGGTATCGATAAGCTTAAAGGGAAAAAAATAGCTATGACATGGGCTTACTCACCATCATATGGTAAACCTTTATCCGTTCCACAAGGTATCGTTGGGCTTTTTACTAGATTTGGAATGGATGTTACACTGGCACATCCTAAAGGCTATGAGATAATGCCCGAAGTGGAAGCAGTTGCATTAAGAAACAGTGTTAACTGCGGTGGCTCTTTTATCAAAACAAATAGTATGGTTGATGCTTTCAAAGATGCGGATATAGTATACCCAAAAAGCTGGGCACCTTTTGCTGCTATGGAGAAAAGAACAGAGCTTTATGGTAATGGTGATTTTGACGGCATAGGTGCCTTAGAAAAAAAATTATTACAGCAGAATGCTAATTTTAAAAACTGGGAATGTACTGAAGAATTGATAAAAACAACAAAAGATGGTAATGCTCTATATATGCACTGTCTTCCTGCTGATATAACAGGTGTAAGTTGCAATGAAGGAGAAGTTGAAGCTTCTGTGTTTGACAGATATAGGACTCCGCTTTACAAAGAAGCCAGCTATAAACCATATATTATAGCTGCCATGATATTCCTAAGTAAAGCAGAAAATCCATCAGAGAAATTGGCTGAAATGCTGTCTAAAGACTTGAAACGTGTTTTATAAAAAAACTCTAAGCAACGAATTGAGGATTTGATTATGTTGGTAGCAGTAATTATGGCTGGTGGAGCGGGTAAAAGATTTTGGCCCTTGAGTAGGCAGAATAAACCAAAACAATTTCTTAGTATAACTTCTAAAATGTCAATGATACAAATGACGGTGGATCGACTTTTGGGTAAAATAAAAATAGAAAATATTTTTGTAGTTACGGCAAAGTCACAATGTTATCTTGTAGAAGAACAACTTTCAGATTTACCTAAAGAAAATATTATTGTTGAATCGGAGGGTATGAACACAGCTCCTGCGGTAGCTCTAAGTGCATTATTTTTGGCTAGAAAATATAAGCCAGAAGATAAAATGTTTATATTGGCAGCTGATCATGTGATTCGTAATGTTGATAAATTTATAGACTCACTACAACCGGCAGAAATGGCCTCCGATGATGGCAATCTTGTTACTTTTGGCATAAAACCCACTTATCCATCTACTGGCTACGGATATATTGAAGGTGGTGACAAAACTAAAAACGGAATAGTAGTCAATAATTTTAAAGAAAAACCTGATATCGAAACAGCAGAATATTTTCTTAAATCCGGTAATTATTATTGGAATAGCGGTATGTTTATGTGGCAGATAAGGACCATACTCGAAGCATATCATAATTATTTGCCTAAAGTCTGCAGATTGTTATCAGATATTACTAAAAAATGGGATAAATACGGTGTTGCTGCTGATATTTCCAGTATTTATTCAAAAATGCCTAAAATACCAATAGACGTCGGTATTATGGAACAGGCAGAAAAGAGGATTGTTATTCCGGTAGATTATGGTTGGAGTGACATCGGTGGCTGGAAAGCATTGCATGAAATATCAGAAAAAGATAAAAATGGTAACGCTGTCACCACTGAATGCAAAATCCTTGATTCCAGCAACTGCTACGTGCATTCAGATAAACTTGTGGCTTTGATCGGTGTTAAAAATTTGGTAGTAGTTGATACCCCTGATGTTCTTATGATTGCAGAAAAGGACAGCTCAGAACGGGTTAAAGAAGTCGTAACCTCTTTAGAACAAACAGGCTCAAATAAATATCTATAGATTCTTTTGTGCGGAAGGACTTCCGCATAAAAAAATCTATTAACTTCTACAAACCAATTAAGAAAGTATAGTAGCTTATTTATATGATAAGTTTGAAATTCTTATTTACAAGTTCAGGTGTTTGGAGTTACTGCTAACAGAAGAACAATAGATTTACTAATGATTTCATTTTAGTTCTCCCCCCTTGAGCCTCTTGCAAAATGCAAAAGGCTCCTTCAAAATAAATATTTCAGATTTTTTTATTAAAATTGTTTACTTTTTATATAAAGTATATATACTATTTAAAAATAGAACAAATAAAGGCAGGTAAAAATGACACCAGAGACAGGAAAAGTAATAAAAGAAACTGCGTTTCTTAAGGGGTACTCAGCAGTAGAAGTTTTAAAGTGGGTAGCAGCAAAGTATGAAGGAAAGATAACGTTATCATCAGCTTTAGGTCCTGAGTGTCAAGTTCTTTTAGACATAATACAGCAAAATTCTATCAATATTCTAGTTTTTACATTGGATACCGGCAGGTTCTTTTATGAAACCTATAATTTGATTTCAAAAACTGAAGAATATTATGGTTTGAAGTTTAAAGTTTATTTTCCGGATGCAGCAGACATCGAAAAGATGGTTTCAAAATCCGGAATAAATCTTTTTTATAAGAGTATCAGCATGAGAAAAGAATGTTGTTACAATAGAAAACTATTACCGTTAGAACGAGCGCTAGAAGGCATGGAATGTTGGGTAACAGGGCTTAGAAAAGAACAGTCGGAAACAAGAGATGATATGGAAATAATAGAATGGGATAGTGAAAGAAACATGATAAAAATAAACCCATTGATTAACTGGTCAGAAACTCAAATATGGGATTATATCAAGCAAAATAATGTACCGTATAATCCACTTCATGATCAGGGGTATCCAAGCATAGGATGCGCATGTTGTACTCGTCAGGTGCAAGCGGGAGATCATCAACGTTCAGGGCGATGGTGGTGGGAAAAGCCGGAACACAAAGAATGTGGACTTCATATAAAAAATGGAACAAGATAAACCTGGATTTTATTATATGATTAAGGAATGTTCAATATTCAAGTTGTTAAAAATCAGACATCAAAAGAGGAAAAACAATGACACATTTGGAAGAAATAGAGGCTAACAGTATCTATATATTACGAGAATCATATAAAGATTTTAAAAATCTCGTTATGTTATGGTCGATTGGGAAAGACAGTACCGTATTATTATGGCTGGCCAGGAAAGCATTTCTTGGTCACGTTCCATTTCCATTGATGCATATCGATACAAATTATAAAATTACTGAAATGATCCGATATAGAAATGAAATTGCGATGGAGTGGAAACTAAACCTTATTATCGGACAAAACAGGAAAATGCTAAAAAAGAAGCAGACATTTCCGGATGGTAATGTCGATAGATTAAGCTGTTGTCGTAACCTTAAAAGTGAGGCTCTTAAGCACACACTTTCCGGTGAATGGCCGCGTTATAAACTTAATCATCAAAGCGGCAAATATGAGCTTGATAATAATACCGAAGCTTATACAGGTGCTATTGTAGGTGTAAGGGCCGACGAGGAAGGTAGTCGGTCGAAAGAACGTTGTTTTTCTCCAAGAAACAAAAGCAACGATTGGGATGTTGATGACCAACCACCGGAACTTTGGAATCAGTATAACACAGATTTTGCACCGGGGACTCATTTACGCATACATCCTTTGCTTGATTGGACGGAACTAGATATTTGGGAGTATATAAATAAAGAAAATATTCCAATAACCCCATTATATTTTGATAGCGGCAATGGTAAAAGATATCGATCTTTAGGATGTTTCCCGTGTACCCAATCAGTAAGCTCCAATGCGGAGAATGTAGCTGATATTATCACTGAATTGAAAAGTGGTAAATTTGCAAACATTGCAGAGCGCTCTGGGCGCGCGCAAGATAAGGATGATGGTGGTGGGCTTGAGACACTAAGAAGAGATGGATATATGTAAGATATTGTTAGATGTTAAATGTTGGATGTTAGATGTTGGATGTTAGATATAAGGTATAGGATTTAAAAATGAGTATAAATAAAGAACATTTAAAGGTGGTGATAGTTGGGCATGTTGATCATGGTAAGAGCACCATTCTAGGAAGATTATTAGCAGATACTGGTTCATTGCCTGAAGGGAAACTTGAACAAATCAAAGAGTCCTGCAGAAGGAATGCTAAACCATTTGAATACGCCTTTTTGCTTGATGCTTTAAAAAACGAACAGAGTCAAGGCATAACTATTGATATGGCTAGGTGTTTTTTTAAGACAGAAAAACGTCACTATATAATTATTGATGCACCGGGGCA
>Ga0233447_1003421_pt1 | contig 10137 bp, 10 predicted proteins | sample SI_124_October20_3_FD_183014 | JGI IMG/M metagenome (GOLD analysis project Ga0233447, IMG submission 183014) | Seawater microbial communities from Saanich Inlet, British Columbia, Canada - SI_124_October2016_135_MG | ecosystem: Environmental > Aquatic > Marine > Inlet | place: Canada: British...
CAAAAATGAGGAATCTTTATCATTTTTTCACCGGACCAAATGGTTCACCGAGAACTGCTGGTCAAGTCGCCTAGAATAATACTGTCAAGCAGCCGGGGCTTTCCAACTTTCACCGCCATGGAAAGTAGCGCTTCGTGACCGATATCGCCTTCGAACTCTTGGAGTGTTTTGGAGTCTGCAACACTTACATAGTCAATGTGAGCCAGCGGCTCACTTTCAATAAGAGATACTATCTTTTCCCGGATCTTTCCGGCATGTGTTTCGCCTTTATCCCATAAAGCCTGAGCCAATTGAAGCGACTTGTAGAGTATCAGTGCCGCTTTTCGTTCTTTTTCTTTCAGATAAACATTCCTACTGCTCATCGCCAGCCCATCCGATTCTCGTATGGTAGGGCAGACGATGATCTCCAGATTCATGAACAGATCCTCAATCATTTTTTGAATCACCCGGGCTTGTTGCGCATCCTTTTGTCCGAAATAGGCGAATGTTGGTTCAATGATGTTAAATAGTTTCGTTAGAACCGTGGCCACACCTCGGAAATGGCCCGGGCGGGAAATTCCTTCCAATATTTTCGTCAAACCTTCAACTTCGACCCAAGTGCATGCGCCGGGCGGGTAAATTTCTTCAGGCTCCGGCATAAAGACTGCGTCTGTGTTTTCTTGTTTCAAGAGAGCCAAATCGTGTCCGGTATCTTTTGGATATGTTTCAAAATCTTCCTCCGGACCAAACTGAGTCGGGTTTACAAAGATGCTTACGATCACACGGTTATTCTCTGAGCGGGCGCGGCGAACAAGCGAAAGGTGCCCCTCATCTATAGCGCTCAGAAAAACTGAGACAGCCACGCTTAGATAAATTGAGACGTTTGCTCACACAGCAGCCAGCAGGGTTCTGGACCCCGCCCCGGTAGTAAAATACTACCCCGCCTGCAGCTTACCCCGTTGCATTGCTATGGCAAGGATGACCGGTTGCACGAGATGATCAATAACAAGAAAGTCGCGACACATGGTGTCTGAGAGGGGATTATTTGGAAGGTGGTTCAGCGTTTCTCATTCTGTACAGCTCTTGGATTTGACACCCCAGATATTCCAATTGACGTTCCAGCTTTGCGATACGATCCTGATCCGTATTTTGGTGAGCAGCTACTGGGTTATCGGGTTTGTATCCGGCAGGTTGTTTTTCTGAGATGTCATCGAGTTTCCGGGCCAGAACGTTATCAACAATCTTACCGATGTGATCCATACCGCTGTCTGATTTTCCCGGGGGAGTTTTACGTTTCATCCGGCCATCATTTGGAGGGGTGCTGCCAGATATCGCGCCATGTTCGCAACGATTTTGGCTGACAGACTGTTTTTGATGAATGGACTTCAAAAATTTTACACTGTCAACAAACTTGGCTTGCCTGACCAGCATCACCAGATCGATGGTGTTAAAATTTTTCTTGCAGCGAAAACATCTGGCCAGATTGGTTTCAGGGTTGACCGCAGTATCAAAACCGTAACAAACAGGGCACAAAAAACGGAAGCAGCCTTTTGTCACCCGGCACGGGATAGCCATGGTTTTCTCGATGAGCGCCCGGAGGCTGATCTCATTGCGCAAGGCATAAAGCTGACTGCTGGAAAAAGATCGATTCGTCATGTTAAAGGATCGAGTTTGGGTCTCAAACTGACGCAGTTTTTCATGTTGATCACATGGCTGTTTTCGGTCAATCGATCGATTAGCGCTGCGGTCAGATGATCGTTTTTCAAAAAAGAAGACCATTGAGAAAACCCAAGATTTGAGGTAATCAGCGTGGTCTTCTTCTTATGCCTTCTGCTCATCAGGGTAAAAAAGAGCCCGACCTGCACCGGCTCGACTTCTACATAGCCAAGTTCGTCAATCACCAGGCAGTCTGTGGCGGTATATGTTTTGATGACCCTTTCTTCCGTGTGATCGGCCACCGACTGATACAGTTGTTCGACAAGCTCGGCAAATGCGACGAAAAGGCCATTATACCCCTGATCGATGGCATGGGTGAGAAAAGCGGTTGCAAGGCCAGTTTTTCCGGTACCGGTCGGACCCATAAAGATCATATTGCGACAGTTTTCCATGTAATCCAACCGATCATACAGGTTCACGATTTTCTTTTTGTTCAGCTTCGGTTGACGGGTAAAAGGAAAGGTCTCTATCACGTATTTTTCCGGGATCCGGGCGCGGGCCAACCGCATCTTTCTGGCATTTTCCTTTTTGATTTCATACTCCTGCTCTACGATATATTTGAGCAGGCGCGCATGAGAGTAATTGCCCTTTTGGGCAGTGGTAAGATAGCGGTCCCAGTTTGCCAAAAGGCCGCCAAGCCGGATATACTTGAGCATTTGTTCGAGTTTATCATCCATCGTTATTCCCTGTGATTTTGTCGTAGACGGTCAAATCGACTTCATCGGCAAAACACCCCTCGATATAGGACGCCCTTTTTTCCAACTGCTGATCGACTTGCGGCAGTGGCAGTTGAACATTACCGGCTGTCAATTTCAGGGTGGCGATGCGTTCAATGGTCCTGATATCGGTGATCCGATACGTCAGTGCCCGCCGGACCGTTTTGATAAACACCTCAAGAGCAATTTTTCGGTACAGCCCATATAGCCCACGGATGAACCGGTGTTTCTGTTTGACGCCGTTTTTGAGGGCAAAATCCAGATAGTCGCCGATCTCTGTTGCCGCACTCCGCAAAACGTTCTCTTCTCTGGCAGTGGGTTTTTTCCGGTTTTTGGGCTTGTACGGCGGTTTTTCCTGCCCTTCGGGGCAGATCAACTCGTTTTTAACGCCATCTTTTGGCATCCGATAGCGACCCAGCAGTTCGCGGTTCCGGTAGATCATCAAATGGTTGGCATATAAAAGCACTTTCACATCGTCACGATTTGTTCCCGGTATCCAATAATAGTTGCCGTTGATCGATGCATAACCGTACTGGTCGGTGCCCCGTGTCAGCATAAGGTAAGGGGCCGGGATATAAGCGGGCAGCTTTTTAAGATACGGTTTTTCATATTCAAAGACCTTTGCGGGGATCAACCGCGTTTTCGTGGTGGGTCTGTTGGCCATTCGAACCGTTGCCCACTCAAGGGCCTGGTGGTTCATATCTTCAAGACTATCAAATTCACGGCCCGGAAAAAAATTGGTTTCAACCGTGTAAAAACCCCTTTCATTGCCGGCTTTCCTGTTCGCGTGGCCGACTTCATGGCAGACAAATTCAAAGCCGAACTGTTTTGCAAATTGGGCCATCTCAGAGTTTATCACCGCGTTTTTCCCTGTTCCGGCAAGACGGGCCAAATTCGTGTTGTCAATGATGCAATCAGGGGCTGCATAGCCCCAAAAGGTGAGTGCTTCATGAAAAAAACACTTCATCTTGAACCGATCAAATGCGCGGTAAAATTTCAAATACCGCACCTTGCAGTAGCGAAAATATAAAAGGCTACCCTGGATCAGAACGGGTATGCTTGCAAATTTGACACGATATGGGGAGGTGTCGTGCTGCATCTCCGCTCCGGGTTCATCAGGCACTTGATGACAGCGCTTTTTCCGCCCTTTCCCAAACCCGTGCTCACGGATGATTCGACTCAATGTAGAATAGCCGATATCAATGCCGTGCTCTTCGCTGAGCATCTCGTGGGTGCGCTGAACCCGACTGTCGCATTGATGGTAAACACGGCCCACCAGTTCCATGTCGATATCAATCTTATCTTTTCGGGTGGTCTGTGGCAGTTCTCCGGCTTGGCCGATGATGGCGGTGACCGTGTTGGTACTGATATTTATGTGCCGGGAAATTTCCCGGATACCCATGCCTTCTTTGTGCAGAAGATAAATCGCTTTACGTTTGTCCGGTTCGATCATAAAATTGCCGTATCGCCTCGGTAAATGTGTCCAATTGTCTCAAAATACCGCCGGATAAAAGGTTCGCCTGGGCATAAAACGACCTGGTTTTAAACCGACTGTCGTTGCATTTAAAAATGAGCCGCCCCATATATTTGCCGGTGACATCAAGGGCGGTGAGCATCTGCCGTTCCAACTCGGTGCAATCACCCCCCGATCGATAAGATCGTTTTAGCCGGGTCAGCCCCCAAGAAATATTGCCGTTTTTGATCTGCTCTCGAAATTCCTCCGACCCTTTAAAATAAGCGTTGGCAAGCAAATCAATGTCGCGGGTGGACAAGTGCTTGCCGGATACAGCGTTGACAAATTCATCGATCTCACGCTTTTTTACATTGTTTATGCGCATAAACTGGCGCAGGGTGTACATGAAGCTATAAACCGGAAATTGTCCGGTAAAAATCTTGCTCATCACGCATTGGCTCATCTGCGATATGATGCCGCCCCGCACACTCACCCACGCCTTGCTTCTTTCCAGCAACCCAGCGATCTCAGCGTTGCTCATTTGATGAACTTTCATCAACTCATCGATCAATCTGGCCTGTTCCAGGATACTGAGACTTTTGGCATTTGAGATGCGAATCAACTCGATAATCCCTGCTGCTTCATCATCTGCCAGCGACAGGTACGGCACGATCCCGATGTGCAGCTTCTTTGCGCATCTGAGCCGTTTAAAACCGTCCAGCAAAATGCGGCCATCGGAACTGTCCACTCCCTGAAGCGGCTCGCGGATACCATGGGCGCAGATCGACAGCAGCAAGCTCTTCTCGGCACCGGCAGATCTGATTCGGTGGCCTTCATAACGCTTGTCTAAACTGGATATCTCGACTTGCTCGACCATTTACCTTCCTTCAGGGAGGATTTTTCTGATGACAGAACGTAGCGTATGACAATCTTCCGCATGAGTCGATGCTGTGTTGTCTCAAAATTTTATCCAACATGGCGGCAATCTCCACCAAACCGACCCAACGACCCTCTACCAGACTGGTAACCAGCTGGATGTGACCAACCGTTGCATCGTCAACTTCAGATCCACAATCATCATTGCCAGTCTTTTCACGGCTTGGTTCAGATAAACGGTTTTGCAGACTGCGGGCGGCGTTCAAATGTTTTTTCTTTATCTTACCCTCTCGGCTTCGATAATATTCGCTGCTTCTGGCAATGGCATTTTGGCGCCGGTGAGCCTCCCGGCAACCGAAAGGACAGCCCAGATCACTGCGGCCTGCGTTCCGTGGATGTGTGAAAAATAATATGTGGCAATGCCTGCATTGCGTCAGGTATTTTCTCAGGTGGGGTTTTTCTTTTAGAACAGATCGGACTACAAAATAATACTGCGCAACGATACTGCGAACCGCTTTCTTGCGGTACCAGTCACAAATAAATTGAAAACTGGGCCGAATCTGTATTATAAAAAAGCCAAGTGCTCACTTATGTCGCTGATGTATTTGGGCATACCCTCGTTGTCCTTCTTTTTTCTTTGCCGTTAAAAAAGGTACAACGGGGGTTCCTTTTTTGTAAAGAGGGAATCTATTCTCAATATATACGAGTGGACGGATATTCTTGAAAAGAGTGTCTCGGTTTATCTGAGCAGATGCGTCTCAATTTAGCTGAGCGCTATAGGGCTATGGTTACAATTAAACGAGATTGGATATTGTTTGATTCTGTTGAGGAAGCCCAAGACTTTTTTCATGATAATTCATGAGGGGCACGGTGTCACTCGATGAATCACCACCGGAGACTGAAGTATTGAAAGCAAGATGATTTCCGGCTCGGTCGAATAACACGGACAAAGTGGCTTTTACATCAAGATCGAGTTGATAGGCGATTTGATTAGAGGACGATATCAAGGATGATATTGAGAAGATGTGGTAGGGTGCTGAATAATGCGGAGATCGAATATGTTGTTGCGTTGATTATGTGCTTGGTTAAGCGGCAGAAAATGTTGTTCGCATGTTGTTCACTTAAAAATCAACCATCTGAAATTGTTGATAAAAACTTATGAGGGATCGGGTTCGACTCCCGCCGCCTCCACCACGCTTCGCCCTTCGGGCTTCGCGTGACAAGCCTGTCCTGCGAAGTTTGGAAAACGAAGCGGGAGCCACGCAAACAAGAAAATTGATTCTGCCAAATAAGCTTTATATGAGCAGGCGAAGCGTGCCCTGCGTAGTTCGATAGAACGAAGCGGGGCTAATTAATCGCCCTTCGGGCTTCGCGTGGCAAGCCTGTCCTGCGACTTGTGGGGTCGAAGCCCGAAGGGCGTAGCCCCAAGTTTTAACGAAACGGGAGCCACGATTAACATGATACATTGATTAGTCCTTTCAGAACTCGAAACGTTCGGGAGGTGCTGGAGATGCACTATGTTTATCTACTCCGCAGTGTCGCATACCCTGAACAGACGTATATCGGGTTTACGGAAGATCTTAAAACCCGATTTGTCGCCCACAACCACGGTCAATCACCACATACTTCTAAATATAAACCCTGGCAATTGATCACTTATCTCGCATTTTTAGACCGATCCAAAGCCCTCGCATTTGAAAAATACTTAAAGTCCCACTCAGGAAAAGCCTTTGCAAACAAAAGGTTCTTTTGAATAGAAAAAGGGCGTCAAAACATTAATTAAAACTCGACTGTAAAAAGGTACTTCAACGGTTGATCGATCAATTGTAAAGAATGTTCGAAACTATCTGGTAAACGTAAATAATGAGGGAATCCCTGTAAGCTTTGGTGTTATTTTCGGTTCTCAGGCTAAGGGCTTTTCGGATCGTTGGAGCGACATTGACCTCCTTGTAGTATCCCGTCACTTTGATAGGCCACGGGACAGAAGAGATGTGGATTTGCTATGGAAACTGGCAGCAAAGACAGATAGTCGAATTGAGCCGATACTGTGCGGCGAACCGCAATGGGACAATGATGTCTCAAGTGCTATTATAGAAATTGCGCGTCGGGAAGGAGAAACAATAAGCCTTTCCGAAGAAGGTTGAAACATTATGGGGTCAAGGCCGCTCTTGGCTCTTTGTGATTGATCCGGCAATTTTATCCAACCGGAGGGCAAACTTGCGATTCCCGGTCAGCTTCTTTTTCATGCGCTCCATTATGCTGCTGACTGTGCTATCGTTGTCGATACCAAACTGCGCGCTGATTTCTTTTAATGTGTCTCGTCTTAGCCTTCTGGTAAGATATATCGCCACATTGCGACCCTCATTCATTTTCCCCCGTCGCATCTTTAGAATGTCTGATACCGCCTTATCGTATGATTTACAAACCACTTCAACTCCGTAAACATCAAATAGTCCTGCTCATCTGAAATAATATCCTCAGCATGCCGACCTCGGTTCATGACGTGGTACCATGCATCGGGATATTCGATTCGAAGTGGTTGTGGAATAATGCCTCTTAATATCATTCTCATTAAAATAGGTCAAGAGCGGACTTGACCCCTGTATTGTATGCGGTTTTACCCGATGATCCCGGGTTCTTTAACCGCTGATCCAGTGCTCATGTCCTGTCGGAAAAAAATCCGGCATGAACAAAGCAGACACACCGCTACGTTCGGGATGGGGGGGATGATCTTATGAAGATAGGGAACGTTTCAGTGCATGGCTTCCTAACAGCAGGCGCATCTGGCACACCGGATAGCCCTAACCCGGAAACACCGATCAGGGAACCCGAGCCGCCGACCAGCGCCGGATCCGAAAAGCCGGAAGTCTGGCAGCTCAGGGAGTTGCCATTGTTTCACCTTATTATACGACCGGCAGGAGATCGTCTGTTCTATGACCTCTGAGGAGGTCGGATACGGGCAACAACGGATTCTCCTGGCAGTTTGGCGGAAAGAGGCTGTGGACGTGAGTTTTCAATATCGGCGATACCGTCGTGATGATGGCGTTTTAGGCAAATCCCGGGGACAACAACCACAGGATCGGCGGTAAAAGGGTCTCTGATGTCGGATCAAGCTACCGTCCGATACCCTTAGGGATATCCCATGGTGTTCCCACGGCGGGTAGGGCGGGCTTAATGTCTTTTTTGGGGTGGGGTAATCTCGATTTGTGTTTGACCTTTCGTCTTTTTGGGAATAAGCATTTCGTATCGATATATTGAAAAAATCGTATCCTCAGATTCTATTGATTTCTATTTGGTAGATTGCTAAGGAATTATTTCTATTAAGATGACCCAAGGAAGCCTAATCCTCCTGAAGGGTGCGTAATGACCGTCAATGGCTTGAACGGTCTTACAGAATAGTACACTTAAAAATCGTACCAGAACCGAATAACGTAATCACGGTGTAGCGTGGGTTTTATGTTTTACCGCTGCGGCCCTCAGACTCAGAATAGATTTCACGCTGCCCCCAATATAGCCAGATCAGATTCTTTACGATTATGAAAGGTTGAAAATGAAATGACTCGATACTTAAAAAATATTGTGTATGCAATAGTGCTTTTCTTTATTGCCTCAATTTCGTTTTCGGCTATATGCATGGCCGAACTTCCAGTTGGGGAAATCGTTTATCATCCCGCAGATGGAACCATAGATTATAACTGGTTCACTTATATTCCCACATCGATAAGCAAAGCTGAACGCGCATACATATTAATCAACGGTGTTCATGGCAACATTGTTGGAAATTGTGAGTACGAATTGATGACCGAGGAATCACGCAGCCAGCTTTTGTGGCGGAAAAATTGGGCAGAAATAAATGGATATATAATGCTTACTCCAGTCATACCCCGGAAATTATGGGAGGGATACTATTCTGTATCCCTTTGTCGGGAGGTTGTTGCCGGAGAAGTTGAAGATTTTTACGTAAGGCCGGATAAGCGTTTAAACAAGATGATAGACATTTTCATTCAAAATCTCCGTCAAGATGGATACAACGTTCAAGGCCAAGTTTTCTTAGAGGGGTTTTCCGCTGGCGGAATGTGGGCTAATCGTTATGCTTTACTAAACCCAGAAAGGGTAAAAGGCATAGTCTCAGGATCTCCAGGTGGTGCCCTAACATTGCCCGATACAGTCATAAATGATCAATCCATGTCCTGGCCGCTAGGGATAAATGATTATCTGGAATTAATTGGCAAGGATTTTGATGATGAGACTTACAGAAAAATACCCCAATATATCTATATAGGAGACCAGGATGATACTAATTCGACTTTAAAATATCCCGGAGACGTGTGGACTCAATTTCAAATAGATTTTTTAAACGCTACTTTTGGTTCAACGGATCCTGTTCGTATTCAAAATCAATGTGAAAGGTTAATACGCAACGGCTACAATGTTACTTATAGAATTTATCCCGGAATTGGCCACTCATATCCGTCTACAGCTATGGAAGATATTTTTTCTTTCTTTAACTCGATAAGAGATACTGAAAGCCCCGTGTATCGTTTTTGGAGCGACAATTTCGGGCATCATTTTTTTACCGCGAGTGAGGCTGAAAAAGACAATCTTATTTGCTGTGATTCAAACTGGGATTATGAAGGAATTGCCTGGTATGTCTACTCAAGTCAAAAGCCCAATACTTCACCCGTCTACCGGTTCTGGAGTGATACTTATACAGGACATTTTTATACTGCCAGTGAAGCTGAAAAGGAAGATTCTGACTGTTGTGACCCCAATTGGAGTTATGAAGGTAGTTGCTGGTATGCATACACTAGCTCACAGGCGAACACATTACCCGTTTACCGTTTTTGGAGTAATGTTTTTAGCGGATATTTTTATACCACTAGCGAGAGTGAGAAAGATCAACTTATATGCTGCGATTCCAACTGGAACTACGAAGGTGTCGCTTATTACGCTTTACCTTAAATGCTGGACCACACGATAAAAGGCAATACGTGTATCAATTTCTGTCACGAATCGAAAATGAATCCAATATAAGCTGTGTGTTGCTTTATGGCAGTTATATTTTACCCAAATAACCCGCACAGCCCAAACGACCTTCCCTTAAACAAATCGCCCGACTTGACATAGACTTTTCAATATGATTTTGATTACGAACATTTAAATTTTGCAAAAGTACCGGGAATCTTCCAAAAAAAGGGAGGCACTGTGACTTACTGTTAAACCCTGTTTCTTGAAAAAATAGAGATGGGGTTTTTGTTTTTACGGTTCCGTCTGCGGCCCTGCGGTTTTTAGATCCAGAAACAAAAATAGTGCGATAGGCACTATTGCAGCTCTCACTGGATCTTCCTTTGAGGGATAGATGTGGCTTGCGGGGGCCATACCTGTTTAAAAAGGGCC
>Ga0233447_1003425_pt1 | contig 10131 bp, 10 predicted proteins | sample SI_124_October20_3_FD_183014 | JGI IMG/M metagenome (GOLD analysis project Ga0233447, IMG submission 183014) | Seawater microbial communities from Saanich Inlet, British Columbia, Canada - SI_124_October2016_135_MG | ecosystem: Environmental > Aquatic > Marine > Inlet | place: Canada: British...
ATTCGCGCACAGCTATTTATTCAGCCTGAAAATTTGTATTTTACGAATTTATTCAGAGCTTTTAAATAAGTGGGCACATGCTCATGCTGGGCACACACACTACCTAAACTGCATTAAAACGCAGTTTAGCCAAACCGGTAAAATTTAATGACATTAATTCTAACACATTAAATTTTAACAAAAAAATGGAAAGCGCTCTGAAACCCGGACTGATCTTGCAAATTAACTTTTAAAATCTTAATATTATGAAATCACTTTTTTGGGTAATTGCTTTTTTTGTAACAACAAACGTTTATTCGCAGGAAAAATCACTTAGTATTTCTAACATTGAAACAGGAAAAGTATCGGTGTTCAAACAAAACGAAAGAGTCAGAGTTAAAACTTTACAAGGTGGAAAAATTAGAGGAAATCTTTTTATTATGGATGATAATCAGATAATGATTAAAAATATAATTATTCCAATATCAAATATTGAAAGAATAAAACCGAATCCATTAATACTAAATATTTTAATTTCAGGATCATTATTTATTATTGGTGCTTATGGAGTTCTTGGCGGCTTAGTTGTACTTGCCTATTATGGAGAATTATGGGCGGCAGGTATAATATTGGGAGGTGCCGGATCTTTTGTTGGAGGAATATTATCACCCAATTTTTTACCCGCTATAATAATAAATAACACTTCAACTATTAAAGTTGAAACCATGCTTGAATAGAAATACTCTGTAATTTACTTTTATATAACTTCAATTTCTAAAATATAAAAAAGCACTGTACTATAAATGTACGGTGCTCTATAAAAAGTTAGAAACAATATTCAAAATCAAGAATTTTATTCTTCAGAAAAGAATTGCAAATCATTTACTGTTTTAACAAGCTGAATAAATTCTGAACGATAACCTTCTTCATCAATTCCTTTTGCATCTTTTGCCAAATCAAGGATGGATTTTATGGTCGATTTTCCCATAAATTCTGAACCTCGCAATAACATCCCAAATGAAGCCACCGATGCTGAGAACCTGAAATTATCAGAGGTTTTTGCTGCTAAATTATTTTTGACAACCTGTTCCAACAATTTGCTTTTATTTCCATCGGGTGCTTTGTATCTTAATTTCACCGTTAATAATTCTTTCGACACTTTTCCTGAAACAGGTTCTGAATTCTGATATTTCAATGGATCAACAGAAGGGGCATTTTCACCTGAACCGGTTGGAATGATTTCGTACAATGCTGTAACCGTGTGTCCTGCTCCCATTTCTCCAGCATCTTTTGTATCGTCGTTAAAATCTTCGGCATTTAACAACCTATTTTCATAACCCACCAAACGATAAGCCTTAACATTTTCAGGATTAAATTCTAACTGAAATTTTACATCTTTTGCAATTGTAAAAAGTGTTCCGCCAAATTCGGTTATAAATACTTTGCGTGCTTCCTGAATGTTGTCGATGTATGCATAATTTCCATTTCCTTTATCGGCAATTGTTTCCATTTTATCGTCTTTTATGTTTCCCATCCCAAAACCAAGCACGGTCATAAAAATTCCCGATTCACGTTCTTTTTCAACCAAACGTTCCATTTCCGAAGTGCTTGAAACACCTACATTAAAATCACCGTCGGTTGCCAAAATAATCCGGTTATTCCCATTTTTAATAAAATTTTCGCGAGCAATTTTATAAGCCAGTTTTAATCCTTCACCACCTGCCGTTGAGCCACTAGCGCTTAAATTCTCTAAAGCTTTTATAATGGTTTTCTTCTCGTTTCCTGGTGTTGAATCCAATACTTTTCCTGCTGCCCCTGCATAAACTACAATTGCTACACGGTCGTTCGGACGCAATTCGTTTACCAACATTTTGTAAGCCCTTTTTAACAAAGGCAATTTATTTGGTGCTCCCATCGAACCGGAAACATCGAGCAAGAAAACCAAATTCGAAGGAGGCAATTCACTTTTATCAATACTTTTTCCCTTCAATCCAACATGCATCAAATAGTGATTTGAATTCCACGGACATTCGGCCAATTCAGTTGAAACACTAAAAGGATGTTCTCCTGTAGGTTCCGGATAATCGTAGTTGAAATAATTAATCATCTCCTCAATTCGAACAGCATCAACCAGCGGTAATTCGCCCTGATTTATGTAACGCCGAACATTTGAATACGATGCATTATCAACATCGATAGAAAAAGTAGAAAGCGGATTTGCCAGCACATTGCGAAATCCGTTTTCGTGGATAGTTGCGTAATTTTCAGTATTCCAGTTTGGTGGTTGTACACCTGCACCAACTGAAAAAAACATAGTCCTGCCACTTTTTTTAGCCACTCCGCCAACCGGCATTGCATAAATCGATTCTTCGGCCATATCCATGTTATGAACATTAACACGTGCCTCCTTTTTAGGATGAATAATTACATCTACCCGGCTGGTTTCCGTATGTTTCCATGTAAAATTTTTATATTCTGAATGTATAAAAGAAAGAATAGTATCGGTTGCCGGAACTTCCAAAAGATACCATCCCTTAGAGTCGCTTAACGTTTTTGAAAATTTCTCCTGCGAGGTAACTTTTACATTTTCAACGGGTTGTCCGTAACTATTTTTTACGTAACCATATACTTTTCGAAGACTTTGCCCCTGAACCGAAATTACGAAGGAAAGTGTGATTGTGATAATTGCAAAAATTGTTTTCATGATATTAAATTTTAAATTGATTTCATAAACAGGATGCAACTTTCAAATATTTTCCATAAAAAATTTCGAAAAACATCATTTTTCAACTGATTATTATTGGTTATTTTTTGGTATTAGATGGAACTCACTCATAAATATCTGTTTGTTTTTTTTATTTCTAATGCTCGTTTCTTACTTTTATTCTGAATATTAAAAATTATGCAACTCATTCCATTTAATCGAAAAAAGGAACACAAAACTGATCCGGAACTTTTGGAGGATTTCCTGAAAAACCGGGATATTGAGATCCTTGGTGAGTTGTATTCGCGTTACATGTATTTGATTTACGGTGTTTGTTTGAAATATTTTAAAGAGCCTGAAAAATCAAAAGATGCAGTAATTGAGCTCTTTGAAAAAGTACAAACGCAAATTCAAAAACATGAGGTTAAAAATTTTAAAAGCTGGGTTTACGTAGTTACTAAAAATCATTGTTTAATGGAACTTCGTAAAACGAAAACTGGTGAAATGATCCTGGTTTCGAGCAATGAAGAATTGGCCAATTTTATGGAAAATGAAACTGAATTGCATCCTATTGACAAAGGGCCGGATAAAAAGTTAGAAACCGCGTTAAACAGATGTATTGAAAAACTAAAGGCTGAACAAAAAAAATGTATTCGTTTGTTTTATTATGAAAATAAGTGTTACCGAGAAATAGCCGGACTACTAAAACTAGATGAGAAAAAAGTAAAAAGCTTTATTCAAAATGGAAAAAGGAATTTGAAAATTTGTTTGGAAAAGCAAAAATGACAAGTAAGAATTCACATATCAGCAAAGAAAGTTTCAGTCGCTATTTGGAAAACCAAATGAGCGACCACGAACAAAATTTATTCGAAAGAGAACTTCAAAGTAATCCTTTTGAAGCCGAAGCTTTAGAAGGTTTTCAAGGTTTCGATTCAAATCAAATTCAAAAAGATTTAAATGAATTAAAAACTAAAATCAATCCTAAAAAACGCAAAAATCAGTATAGATATTGGGCAGCGGCCGCTTCATTTCTTCTAATAGTTACCTCCGGTTTAATTTGGTTTCAGTTAAATGAAAAATCACCAATTCCTGAAATGGCGGAAATTATTACAGTACAAAAACAAGAACAAAAACTTGTAGCTACCGATATTCAGACAAATTCTGTTTTGGAAAATAAAACCATTCAGACACCGCCTCTAGAAGATAATATTAACTTAGAAACAGAATCAAAACAAAAAAATAATGAAGGTTTTCAAGCTACAAAGTCAAAAGGGATTTTTAGCTCAAAACCACCTGGGTTACCAGAAAATAAAGAAAATGAAGAAAAAATAGCAACACAAAATAGTATTAATAAGGACATTGATATTGGTGAAATAAAAGGTGGACAGACACAGGCAGTTGTTACTGAAAGTTTTATTTCCCAACCCAAAGGTTCCAGCACTAATCTAATTGATAAAAACGTACAAAATATTAGCAATGTTCGGCCAACAATTTCTGAAAGAGTTTCATTTAATGCTATTCGTACTGCCGAGAATTTTCCAGATTCTTTTGCTGAAGCTCCAATTGAAGAGGCACTCCCTGAAATCACTTATCATAAAGATGCTAAAAAAACGAGTCTTTTAATCAAGACCGATTCGAAAGTACAACCAGAAATTGGGATGACGGAGTTTAAAGAATACCTAAAAAACAATGCCATTCTTCCTAATAATTTTTCGAAAAGAAAAAAAACAATAAGATTACTGTTGAAAATAGATACCAACGGACGAATTTTTGAAATTCAAAACCAAAACAACGCCGATTCTTTGATATTCAAAAAAGCGAAGGAAATTATACTGAGCGGATCAAAATGGCATCCCGAAATAAAAAATGGGATTTTAGTTAATTCTCAAGTCGAAATAAAAATTGTTTTTAAAAAAGAGAAACTGAAATTTTAATGCTTTCAAACCCTAACAAGATAAATTAGAAAAGACAAATCTCAAAAAAACAAATAACAAACCTGTTCAGCTACTGACGCATAATACCAATTGTACTTTGAAATGCCGCATGGCAATTTCGAAGTTTATAATGGTTAATGCTGATACTACAACAAAGGAGTATGCTGAGTAAAACGAAAGTATGCGACATTTGGTTGTTAAATCGGTATAAGTTTCAATTTTTAAGGTATTCAAATTCTAAACTATTCCTTATTATGTTTCAAGCAATTTGTAATTTTGATATTTATTTTTGTGATTTATCAGTCAATTACCAGACAGGTTTGTAATTTGATAATTGTTATTTTCTGCCAAAAAAAAAACAGCCTGCCCCATTTTTTCGGGGAAAATTAGAAATAAGTGCTTAAGGGCATCTCTAAAAACTCCTTCGCATCAAAATTTTCAGAGTTTTTCAGAGACAATTCAAATTTTTGAAACACTATCGGGATAATGTAATAAAATTTGAAGCAGGATATGGAAAACTATGAAAACCCTTCGGGAACGAAGATAATAAACAATCTGACTGCGTTATAATTTTTTGAAATAGCTACGGCTATTCTAAAAAATTATGCCTTGCATATTATTCATTATCTTCATTTTTTGAAAGAAATGAGTTTTTAGAGATGCCCTTAATACTATAAAGTATTCTAAAACTAGTTTGTCCCCTACCTTCACTATTTTGTCGAAATAATTTTAAGTTTCACCGGGGGCTGGTTACATTTAACTAATATTTTATCTTTGTCGCTAATTTTTATTCAAACAAATAAATAAAATGAAACGAGCATGGCAAATATTGGCACACAAGAGGATGATTATTAAGCGAGTTCCATGTGTTGCCATTAAAAACTAATAATTATAAACACATGAAAATAGCATTAATTGGTTACGGGAAAATGGGTAAGGAAATTGAGAAAATTGCGATTTCCCGTGGACACGAAATTAATTTGCTTATTGACATAAATAATCCCGGGGATTTAACAATTGAAAACTTACAAAAATGTGATGTAGCCGTTGAATTTACAATTCCCGGTTCGGCAGTAAATAATTATTTCACCTGTTTCGAAGCTGGGATTCCGGTGGTAAGCGGTACAACTGGCTGGCTTGATAAAAAAGAAGAGGTTTATAAAAAATGCACTGAAACAAACGGGACATTCTTCTATGGAAGCAATTTTTCGATTGGCGTAAACTTGTTTTTCGAAGTAAATAAAAAGCTGGCCCAACTGATGGCCGCCCGCAACGAATACAGTGCAGAAATGCTCGAAGTCCACCACACACAAAAACTGGATGCTCCGAGCGGAACAGCAATTAGCCTGGCCGAAGGTATTATTAAAAACCTTCCACAAAAAAACAGTTGGGTAAACAATAAAATACCTAAGGAAAGTGAGCTGAATATTAAATCGGAACGTTTGGGCGAGGTTCCAGGTATCCACACAGTAAAGTACGAATCGGAAGTTGATTTCCTTGAAATTACACACAGTGCAAAAAGCAGAAAAGGATTTGCATTTGGTGCAGTTCTGGCAGCAGAATATTGCCAGAAAAACACAGGGATATTAAGTATGAAAAATTTATTGAACATTTAAAACAACAATATAAAATGAGAGAATTATTATCGAATAAGTGGGTTACTTTTATTACAGTCGGGGTATTATACAGCCTTTGGGTAATTTGGCTGGGCAGCTATTTGTGGTTTCTTGGGCTGGCTATTATTTTCGACATTTACATTTCCCAAAAAGTACATTGGGCATTCTGGAAAAAGAAAAACCCGGTTGACGGAAAACAAACGAAAGTAGTTGAATGGGTAGATGCAATTATTTTTGCTGTAATTGCTGCATCGTTTATCAGGATGTTTTTTATTGAAGCCTACACAATCCCCACTTCATCGATGGAAAAATCGATGCTGGTTGGCGATTACCTTTTTGTAAGCAAAACTGCCTACGGTCCAAAAACACCAAACACACCGCTTTCTTTTCCATTTGTACATAATACAATGCCCGTAATAAAAAGCAAAAAATCGTATGTCGAATGGATTAAACAACCTTACAAACGATTAAAAGGTTTAACAACAATTAAAAACGATGATGTGGTGGTTTTCCATTTTCCCGAAGGAGACACAGTGGCATTAAATCTGCAAAACCAAAGTTATTACCAATTAATCAGGACATACGGCAGAGACAGAGTTTGGAGCGACACACGAAATTTTGGTGAAATTGTTGCCCGCCCGGTTGACAAACGCGAAAACTATATTAAACGTTGCGTGGGGATTCCGGGAGACGAAATTGAGCTAAAACGTGGACAACTTTTTGTAAACGGAAAAACTCAGCAAGAATTTGAGGGAATGCAACACGACTACGTAATTAAAACTAATGGGACTTCCATAAATCCAAAAGCACTCGAACGTTTGAACATTGCAGAAGACGACCGCAGCGTATTTTCGAGCGAACAATACCTTTTCCCATTAACTGACATCAATGTCGGGAAACTACAAAATTTCTCAAATGTGACACTGGTCGATAAAATTATCGAAAAACCCGAAACCTACGACAGGAATACTTTTCCTGCAGACGATCGTTTTAAATGGAATGTAGATAATTTTGGTCCCTTAACAATACCGGCTAAAGGAGAAACGGTTCAATTAACAGTTGATAATTTACCCTTGTACATTCGCATAATCAGGGTTTACGAAAACAATAATTTGGAAATAAAAGACGATCAGATTTATATAAACGACGAATTGGTTAGCAGTTATACTTTCAAAATGGATTACTATTGGATGATGGGAGACAATCGCCATAACTCTGCCGATTCAAGGTATTGGGGATTTGTTCCGGAAGATCATGTGGTAGGTAAAGCTAAATTTATTTGGCTTTCGTTAGATAAAGATAAAGGATTCCCCGGAAAAATCAGGTTAAAAAGAATGTTTAGTTCTATACATTAAAATAACCTTACAATAAATTTGCTAAAAGGATACCGGGAAACTGTTATCCTTTTTTTATTTTCACATAAAATTTCACAAACTATGCATGTCGTAATAATAATAATTCTCATTTTGGCCATTTTATTGGTTATTTTCACTTTGCAAAATTCCATTGAAATTTCAATCAATGTTTTCTTTTGGGAAATAGCAAATGCACCTTTAGTTTTGGTTTTGCTTTGTTGTATTTTTCTGGGATATATAATTGCAGCATTTTATTTTTATCCCCGCATCTTAAAAATTAAAAAAGGGTACAAACAAGTAATCGAATCAAATAACAAATTAAAGGAGGTACACGGTAAAAATCAGGAAAAAAGTAAAGTAACAGGATTCGAAGAAGAGGAAGAAGAAACCAATCCTGAAGGAATTGAGCTGGACAGTGATAATAATGAAAACTCATTTTTTGAAGACTAATAATGGCTAAAAAAGGAATCTTACTTAGCACTTCGTATTTTGGCCCGGTACATTTTTATTCGCGAATAGTAAAACACTCGCCGGTTTTTTTTGAACAGTTTGAACATTTTAAAAAACAAACCTACCGCAACCGTTGTGTGATTTTGGGAGCTAATGGTCCAGTATCGTTAATAGTACCAGTTGTAAAAGGACGAGAGCAAAAAACACTAATTAAAGATTTAAAAATTTCGTACGATGTTGACTGGCAAAGAAACCAGCGACAAACCATTATTTCGGCTTACAATTCTTCGCCTTATCTTGAATATTACCTGGATGAAATTAAGCATTTTTTTGAGAAAAAATGGGATTTCCTTCTCGACTTTAACCTTTCGATCCACGATAAAATATGCGAGCTTTTAGAAATTGGAAATAGGGTGTTTTTAACCGAAGACTTTGAAAATGTTCCGAAAAACACTTTAAATTTCCGCGAAACTATTTCACCAAAAAATAAAAAGCAAACAGATCTAAACTTCCAGGCGATTGAATACACACAGGTATTTTCAGAAAAATTTGGTTTTACCCCAAACTTAAGTATTTTAGATTTACTATTTAATGAGGGACCAAACAGTTACACAATTTTGGAAAGAAGTATTAAACACTAAAAACTACGCCAAAATCATTAAGCAATCAATGAACTAAAGGTTAATAAAATCAAAAAAATCTTCCAGAATTTGTTGGTGATCAAAAGCCAGCTCGGGCAAATTGTTTATTGCAAACCAATCTGCCTGCACAGCATCGTCGCTTCCTTTTACATTTTCCTTTTCCAAAATTTCAACATAAAAAACTACCGATAATGTTCGGTGACGAGGATCGCGATTTAAAGCATCGTAGGTTTTAAATTGAGTCATTTTTTCTACCACTAAACCGGTTTCCTCTAATAATTCTCGTTTGCAAGCCGTTTCAAGGGTTTCATCCAGATTAATAAATCCCCCTGGCAAAGCCCATTTATTTTTAAAAGGTTCGCGACCTCGTTTGATAAGCAAAACCGATGTTTCATTTTCATCTTTTACAAAAACAATTGCATCGGTTGTTAATGCTGCCCTTGGATATTGGTATGTGTACATGTGTTTGATTTTTCAGGACAGTTCCTTTTTATCAAATCCGGATTGATTGGTTCTTTGAAAACAGCAAACTGTCTCATTCCTTTCTTCCTGTTTTCCAATATTTAACAATCAGGAAAACAACAACAATAAATATTATAATGTAAATAAGCAATTCAGTCCGTTCCATTTGGATCGATTATTTTTTTCATTACACGCATTTTGTGGGTATAACGTTTCAAATCGGCGTTAAAAATTCCAAATTGATCTACGTTGTCAATTCGCACTTTCCCCGAAGAATGTATAATTTTGTTACGTTTCCACATAATTCCAACATGAACAATATTTCCTTCCTCGTCGTCGAAAAACGCAAGGTCGCCTGGTTGGGCCTCGTCAACAAAACCAAGTGCCTTCCCAACTTTAACTTGTTCGCCGGCATCTCGCGGAATTTGAATTCCAATTGTTTTGTAAATAATTTGTGTTAAACCACTGCAATCAACACCAAATGGCGAACGCCCGCCCCACAAATAAGGGGCATTAAAATATTTCAAAGTCTGTTTAATTGCCACTCCCCTCAGATCTTTTATTTTGCCATAAAAAACTTCGCCTTTTATTTTAAATGTTTCCTTGTTTACTGAGAATTTTTTCAGATTCGGGCGCCAAACCGGCAAAGTACTACCTGCAACCACCATCATGTTTTGCTCAGCATTTATTGGGATAATATTGAAAATATCGCCTGATACCGCCGACTTGCTATTTTCCAGCTTACTAAACGAGCGCGTACTTATTGGAGTTATCATTTTTCCATCCACCCAACCCTGGTACCCATCGAAAGCCAGTTTAACATTGCACCAACCAACTATTTGCTCCCTTATTTCGAAATGTTCGCCATACAAAACCTGGGTCACCATTTCACTTTTTTCCGAAGGTTCTTTTCTGACAGGAATAAGACTAAGACTGGAAATTCCGTAATTCATTAAAATAATTTCTTAATTTTAATTCTTAAAACCAATT
>Ga0233447_1003447_pt1 | contig 10091 bp, 6 predicted proteins | sample SI_124_October20_3_FD_183014 | JGI IMG/M metagenome (GOLD analysis project Ga0233447, IMG submission 183014) | Seawater microbial communities from Saanich Inlet, British Columbia, Canada - SI_124_October2016_135_MG | ecosystem: Environmental > Aquatic > Marine > Inlet | place: Canada: British...
CATATAACAACCTTTCATGTTTGCTTTGCATTGTTTTGCAACTTATTGCAATATAACATGTTAGGTGTTATTTTTCAATGTTAATTTAAGCTAAAGTGAGGCTGAATTTGAACTGCAACACTTGAGTCAAAAATTAAAGGGAGGCATCAACCATGGATGCTAATCAAAAAGTACTTTCGGTCCACGCAAACACAGGTTTTTATAAAGTTGACAGGTACAAAATTGGCAATCATTTTGGCCCAATAGACTTAGGGTTATATTTAGCTTTTCAAAAACAAAGTTTGAATATGGGGGTAGGCTTGTTGGCTGGTTCGATTTTTCCCGGTTCAAACCGCTTGTTCTTTACAGGCAAGTCTCCCCAATGGAGAAACTACTATATTTCGTCTATGGGCGGTGCCGGTCTTGTTTTTGACAATCTTGGCATTAATATGCTATCTATCGTAGGAAGAGCCCACCAATGCTCTATTCTTTATCTTAATCGTGTACACGGAGAAGAAATCCAAATTGAGATGAAACGTATTCCTGTTCATGAAATATGGAACAGTGGAAGGAAAGGCATATATGCTATTATGGATTATACCTATGAATGCTTCAGAGACAGGTATAAATCCGATCCACGAATTCTGGCAGTTGGCCCATCTGCAGAAAGTTCTGACTTCGGAGCTATCGGTTCAGTCCCAATCGTCAATGGCAAACTGACAAATGTAGACACATGGGCAGGCAGAGGTGGATTAGGGAGTCAACTCTTCAAAGAACACAGAATTGTTGCTATTATCTACGGTGGAACGTTTCTTGATGAAGACTTTAGAGATCGTCAAGTTGCTGACAAATGGTTTGTAAACAAATATCAAAAAAAACTCGCAGCAAAAGATCTAGAAGCTACAACTAAATACCGTTTTGATCCCAAATTCAAAACTGGTGGGACTTTTGGTGTCAACTACACAACATTAAAAGGCAAAATGATGTCTTTTAACTACAAAAGTATTTATATGACAGAAAAAGAACGCCTGGATATACACAAAAACTTAGTCGTTGACCATTACCTGAAGCAGTTTAACGAAGAAACTATCGATAAAAAACAGAATAAAACATGTGGAGAACCTTGTGTGGCTCTCTGTAAAAAAATGAATGGCCCATATAAAAAAGACTACGAACCATATCAAACAATGGGGCCGCAGGCAGGTATTTTTGATCAACGTGCTGCTGAAAAATTAAATCATCATTGCGATACACTCGGATTTGACGGCATATCCGGTGGAGCTGTAATCTCATGGCTAATGGAATGTCTTGACGAAGGCTATTTCACAAAAGAAGAACTCGGTGTTTCAAAACTACCTAATTTCAAAATTACTAAAAAAAATATAGTTAAAGCTTCTATGAATAATGCTGAAGTAGGTATCGAATTATACGATTCTATCATACAAAAACGAGGGATACTTGATGTTGGTAGAGGGGTACGTAAATTTGCAAGAGACCAAGCTAGAATAAAAAATAATCCAAAAATACTCGATTCATTTGTCTATATACCAAATGGCAGAGAAGGCTGGATGCCACCAAACCAGTATTGGGTAGCAGGCGCACTGTCACCTATGCCAATGATGGGGAAATATTTTATGGTTTACAGCGATAAATTTATCCCACCAAAAGAATTAGGAAGACAAAATGCAGGTCGACTTTTTGGTGAGCTGATCGGTGATAATTTGGGTATATGCAGAATGCACAGAGGCTGGTCTGAAGAAATGATGCCTGAAATAATGGAGTCACTCTATGGCATGAAAAAAGAATATTTATTATGCCTTAAGCTTACCGCAGATAGAATTATTAGTAGAAACTTATCTACATTTTGGGAATCGGAAAGAACTATTGATTATGTTCACACGTTCCTGAAAAGGAAAAAAGAAATTGATAAAATAGAAGATCCTGAATTGGATCGCTGGCTTGAGAAATTCGAAAAAAACAAGAAAGTGGCTGCTCTGGATTTCTGGTATGAAATACACAGGGGGATACAGGAATATGTTATAATGGATTAACCTAAATACTCAAGTTTTTTATAGACCAATGGATTCGTTTAAATTAAAAAAATGTAACAAATATAACAGTTTATTTAAAACTTTTGTTATCACGTTTTTTGTTATTGTCGCCATTGTTGTTGCTGCGTTAGTAATATACTACAAAAAAACCAGCAATGATTATATGCAATACTTAAAGATAACAGAAACACAGACATTAAAACTTGAAAAAAGTATTATTTTACAAAAATTTAATAAATTGCATGTAGACCTTCTTGCCATAATAACACAAAAAACTCTACACAACTTTCTAAAAAATAAAACTCCCGCTTCAAAAAAACTAGTAGTTAAAGAATTTATAAAGTTCTGTAGATTAAAAGGACTATATGATCAGATCCGTTTTGTCGACAAAAATGGAATGGAAACAATCAAAATTAATAATAATGATGGAATACCAAAAAATATCCCCAATGACAACTTAATATCTCAAAAAAATAAATGGTTTTTTAGGAACACTTATAATTTAAGTCAGGGACAAATGTACATATCTCCTCTAGAACTACTTACTAAAAATGGAAAAATAGCACAACCGTTAAAACCAATAATACTTTTTGGTTCACCTATTTTTGATAGTAATGGAACAAAACAAGGCTGTATAACAATAAATTATCTTGCGACAGATATAATATCCACTATAAGAAATTTTGCAAAATTATCATTAGGAAAATTAATGCTGATAAATTCAAACGGTTACTGGCTTTTTGGCGCAAAAAAAACAGATCATAACTGGGGTTTTATGTATAATAATAGGCTAGAAAGAAAATTTTCTAAAAAATATCCTACTGCCTGGGAGAAAATTTCAAAAAATGATTCGGTACAAATAATTACAAACAAAGGTATGTTTACTTCGATAACCATACCTTTATCTCAATTTTTTAAGCGAACAAATTCAAGTTTAAACTCTGAAATTAGTGTTTTAGCTCAAAATAAAATATTATCAGATAGTGAAGATCATTCTTGGAAACTAGTGACATTTGTACCAAAAAAAGATTTTATTTCAAATGCCAACGAAAGCCTATTACAATATTTGTTTTGGCTGGGCCGTATATTGTTAATTTTATCCACCATCCCAGCTTTCTTGGTATCTTATGCTATAACTAAAATAAAATATAGGCAACAGGAATTGTACCTGATGGCCAATTTTGACAAACTTACTAAACTGCCCAACCGTAAACATTTTTTTGAAACTTTACAGCAAACAGTAAGACAGGCAATCAAAAGTAAAAACGTTTTTGCTCTGCTTTATTTGGATATTGACAACTTTAAGAATATTAATGACACTCTTGGACACGAACAAGGAGATAACCTTTTGCAAGAGGCTGCTACCAGATTTATTCACTCTGTTCGTAATGCGGATTTAGTCGCAAGAATTGGTGGGGATGAGTTTGTTATCATATTATACAATATACAATCTATTGCTAATGCCAAAGCTGTAGCCAACAAAATATTAGATAGATTTTCTAAACCATTTATTCTTGATAATGAAAAACTTCAAATCGGAGTAAGTATTGGGATCAGTATCTTTTCTAAAAAAAGCAATAACGACAGCATATTGCTTAAACAGGCAGATAAAGCAATGTATAATGCAAAGCACTGCGGGAAAAATATATTCAAAGTTTTCACAGAGAAAACTAATTGCTAAAGTAAACCTTTTAACTTTTTTCAATTCTTCAAAGGGAATTCCATTTGGATTTTTTTAGAAAAAAGGTGATGATGTCTGAAGTTCCATACAAAATGAAAAATTAAAATTCCTATCATCATACCCCATATCATTCAACCATTTGTTTGTATTCATTCATACACATCTTTTCAATATCCAACAAATTTTCGAATGCATCGACAAAATCTTTTTTCCCTAGAGTAAAAAGCCCATGTCCATAAACAATTGTCCCTCTCCTGCCATTAATTGCCGGAGGCAAAGTGTTACACAGACCATGTTTTCCAGTACCAACCTCTCCCGGGACAATGGGGACATCGTTAATAAATCTCTCTTTGGAGCATTTTATGTGACAATTATCGCTTAATTCGCACGATTCGTGATCATCACAAAGCATTGACAGTATAACCGAAAACTTAGGGTGACCATGGAGAACCGCCAATTTATCATCCTCTCCGCACAGCATAGCTTTATGGGCCGTCAGTTCACTTGAAGCTGTAAGAGCACTACAGGTCGAGTTATCCAAAGGACACGGATCAATACATCCGGAAAGTTCGTCCAACGAGCTTGTTGTCTGGCTAATATATACAACATCACCATATTTATAGGATATATTTCCAAAAAACGAATCAACCATTCTTAAATCTACCACTAATTTACCTGCTTGTACCATTGCTTCCATAACTCTTTCTGATGATTCAAATGGTCCATTGTACAGTTTCGGAAGAATAAAATTTTTAATAAATTTACTATATATATCAATAGCGTTTCTATAGATTTCGTCTTGTCTTTTAGTATTGCAAGCATTTTTTATATCTCTGTAGTAGTCCGTAAAAAATTTAACATAGCACGCAAAACATACTGAACTGAATGTAATGAAAGTTTGTTCCGGGCTGACAGTCCCATAGGTGACTATACCATAGCCGGGTATAATGGCAGCTTTTCTCACTTTTAACGCAGTAATTATCATTTCAGAATTTAGGTCATCCACAACAGGAATATCATGTAAAAACGTACGCGTTTCACAATCTTGTGGATATATTACATCACATCCATTTAAATTTGTAATCAGAAAGTTAATTATGGAGGCATATGGCTCAGAAGGTTTGGATAAAAGGATACTGTTTATGTTCAAACCATCTATTACTCTTTCCAGAACTTTATTTTCTGAAGTTCTTTTGTTCCACACAAGATCAGCATCAATACTTCCCATGAGAGGTTCTTCGGCTTTGCACACTCCTTGCTCTACAAGTTTACCTACATATTTTTCTATAAGTGACTGCATTGTTACACCAAACCCAGCTCTTCCATTTTCTTTTTTTTGGGTTGGGCATTATCATCCAACCCTCTAATTTTGTAATAATTCGCTTTTGCTTCCAAAAAATCTTCCCTGCTAAGAGGAGGAACACAGATCCCCTCCCCGTGGCTTCCTGCCTCTATAAAAAATCTTTCAGGTAAATCATCATCTATTGCTGCAAATCCATTTTTTGCATTCATTATTCTCTCATTGTAGTAAATTCTTTCACCACATTTCATAAGTTCTTGCCCTGATGTTTTAATACCAGTAACACCATAAAAAATCTTCGCATATTCCTCAAGTGAAGCAGCAAAAAAAATAAACTTACAAGCAACCAATGAGTCAACTGCTGCAAACACATCTTCACTTATTTTTATTATCCTTGCTTTACCGCTAAAGGAAAATCTGTCAGTCACGACAGGCTTTCGCAAAATTTCATGAGATATAGGATAGGCTCTCAGATGACATGCACCTCTGGTCGATGTAGCATAAGCCAGTGCCATTCCGTAAGCTCCCCTAGGGTCATAACCGGGAAGTTCCATCTTTTTTACCGTCATTGAGGCATAGGGGACTGACTTGATAGCAGCATATCTGCAGGAACCAAGCTTTAATTCTCTTCCTTCACCTGTGCTCATAGCGATATCATTCAGAAGCAAAAGAATATCTTCAGGTGTTAACTTTTTGTTAGAAATTTCCTTGTAGCATCCTAGTGTCACTGCAGCAGAAATAGTATCCATCCCCATGTCGTTACAAATAACATTAGCATCAACTACCGTTTCGATACTCCTATTTTCTAGAAGAGCACTAAAGTGCGACATGGTCTCAAATTCCGGCATAATAACACTATTTTTGCCAACTTTTTTACATTGAATATGACAACCAGAACATCCCTTTTTTTTATAATCGTACAAATTATCGTAATTCCAAGCATTCATTCTCTTTGCATCTCTATAACTTGTAGCTCTGAAATTATCTGTAGGCATCATTCTCCTACTATCCATCAAGTCATACAGGGCACCAGTACCAAAGTTTGATATTCCCAAATCGCCCATAAGAGCAGGTGAAGCCGAAACTAATCTTAAAACCTCTTCTCTTCCCTCTTTTAGCTTGTTTTTATCAAAAACCTCTGTTGTTGCATCATTGCCAATAACATAAATGTATTTTATCTGCTTTGCGGCCATTATTAGGCCAAGCCCATTCCTACCAGCCGAAAAATGGCCATCAACCATTATATTTGAAAACATAACACCATTTTCGGCTGCCGGGCCGATTACCGCATTGGCACCTATTTTTGAAAGCTTCAAATTCATTTCAGAAACTGTCGCGCCTTTAAGTAAGGCTGCATCGACAAACTCAACACCTGCTTCTGATATTCGTATGCCAATAAGACTACTACTTTTACCACTAACTATAATTCCGTCATAACCTGCTTTCTTTATTTGATTTCCCAGTTTACCTCCGACAGATGCATCTCCGACCGTACCTGTAAGTGGCGAACGCGACATTATCGTCATCCTCCCTGATGTCGGAGATATCGTATTATTAAGTGGGCCTGTAAAAAAAATCAAGGGCATCTCATACGAGTCATATTCTGCAGAAACATGATCTTTAAGATAGTATCCAGACAACCCTTTACCTCCAATATATTTTTTATAAACACTAAGGGGCAAAGACTCTATTTCATATTTCCTCTTTGTAGCATCTATGTGCAATACTTTTCCTGTCCATCCATACATTCAGAGAATCCTTCAGATATATTCATTTATACACAAGCCTGATTTCTTTGACGGAAGTCTTTCCGCACAAATAAATCTATTAACTTTTATCAATTTTTCAAATTGATAAAAGAGCTGAAGGACATTTAAGAGCAGCAATAAGTTTTTATTTCTTTAACCTGTAATTCACATTCTTTCTGATTATGAAACTGCCAAGGAATTAAGAAAAGGAATTTTTACATATATTTTTTTAACGAACTTGATACAACAAGAAAAACGACAGGTCGCTATGTTCTTTTTCATCGTTATTTTAATCAAATAAGTGATATGGGAGAATTATTGCGAAGTATAGACTGAAAGAATCATTTTCAATTTCTGATTTAAATCATTAGCATTTACATCCCCAGCAATACTCAATTCACTGACCTCTTTCCCGTCAGGTGCGAGGAAAACTATATGCGGTGGAGCAAATATGCCGTATTTCTTTTTCATTGCAGTAGAATCAGCATTATTTTTTGTAATATCTGCCTGTATCGCAACAAATGATTGTAGAGTACTCTTGATATTTGCATTTTTGAATGTAGTTTCTTCCATTTTTTTGCATGTTGCACACCAGTCTGCATAGTAATCTATCATTACCGGTTTATGCTCCTCATTTGCCTTATCAATTAGTTTATCCATCTGTTCTATAGTTGTAACTCTTGTAAAGACAGAATTTTCATGAGTTTCTTCATTGTCAGCAGTTACTTGAGAACCAGTAGGTAATGCAGATACTTGGGCAGTATTTGTCCGAGATAAAGTCATATTCGTATTTGAAAATCGAAAAACTATTCCTATACCTAGCACAAGAATAAAAAAAGCAATCATTTTTACAAAGCGCTTCCAACGACTCTGTTCTACAGGATCTATAGCTCCCATATAAATAGCCGTTCCAATTAAAAGCATACCATACAACATATTAGTCCAATCTGAAGGTATAACTCTACCGAGCATCCATATGGCAAAAGCAATCATTACTATACCCAACAAGTATCTTACACTCAACATCCAACCACCAGATTTAAGTAATAATTTTCCTCCAGAAGTACCTGCAACTACGAGTAAAATCCCCATACCCAAAGCAAGAACAAACAATGCACTCCCGCCAAGCAAAACATTGCCAGTTGAAGCAATATATATGAGAGTGCCAGCCAAAGGAGCACTTACACATGGAGAAACAATCAAACTACTTATTACTCCCATAAAAAAAACCCCAACATAGGAACCTGATTTAGTTTTATTGGCTGTATTACTAAGTCTACTAAGCAAAAATGATGGAAGCTGAATTTCATATAATCCAAAAAGACTTAGAGATAAAAGAACAAAAAGTAAACTGCACGCAGAAATCACCCACACATTCTGTAAAATAGACTGTACACTATTACCAAGAACAGCCGTAATCATACCAGCTATAGCATATGTTATTGCCATACCAAATACATAACTAAGAGAAAGAAAGAATGCTTGAATTTTTTTTGCATCTCTCTGTCCCATAATCAGACCTAGAAGGATTGGAATCATAGGAAGCACACAGGGAGTAAGTGATAGAAATATACCAAATATGAAAAAACTTCCAAGTATTAATAAAATATTACCCCCTTCAAGCATTGTTTTGGTGGAGCTAAGAGATGGAGTTAAAAAACTGAAATAATTCAGTTCTTCGACTTGATCAGTCTGTGATATTAGATTGGAATGACCATTATCGCCGGGAGCTTCAATTAATACGACTTCCGTATTTGGAGGATAACATCTCAAGCTTCCTTCACAACCTTGGTATTTAACAACAAATTCGGTTTCTCCCCTTCCCCACTTTACTACAGGTACATTCACCACTAATAGTTCGTCATATACTTGATGTTTACCATATATATTATCTTCTTTAGGTATACCTTTTGGATAAACAATTTTACCCAATTTTGTTCCATTTTTATTGGCCACCGAAATTTCAAGGCTAAATTTGTACAGGTGAAATCCTTTAGCAATATCCCAGACGGCCTCAAGCTTATTTGAATTTACAGCCTTCATGCTAAATTTAAATGCCTGTTCTACCAATAAAGGCTCAGCCTTTGCCTGGAAACTGCAAAGCATAAAAATACAGACCAACAATGTTAAAATAAAAATTGTTTTTCTCATTTCCCACCCATGTTGTTGAATTTTGAACATTTAAGTAGTCAATACTGAAGAAGTCTCTTTTGCGTTTGCTCCAATACAATGAAACTATTCTGTAACACATTAGCCATTCAACTCTTACAGATTTACAGGGTAGATCTGTTTATTATACACAGACACCCTACATCCTCCTCCATACAAAGGTACCGTGGGTCCAATTTTCGTTTACACTTTAGCTTGGAGAATTAGACAGCATTTCTTCAGCATCTGGCATATTGAAGTAGAATTTACTATAGTAATGTTCGGCATTTTGTGCAGACTTAGAAATATCTGGCACTTGAAATACAGTCACACAGTCAGAATAAGCCTGTATCGCAAAATAATAATTTTTTGCATTCGACTTCGGGTTGAATACATGATAAAACACATTATCATAAGTCTTGCCATCTTGCGTAATAGACATTTCTACCGTAAATTTAACATCAAGTTTTGGGTTGCATGCTTTGAGGAATACATGCTCACCAGGAACCAAATGAATAACTACTTCCGATGTACCATCACCCTTGGGCTGATATTTCAACCGTTTGCCATCATTTTTAATAACAAATCCCTGCCCTTTAACTTCTGAGTTCATCCTAAAGCAAACTTCTTTTTTGTCAGAAGAAACATTTCTCAACACTGCTTCAAAGGATTCAGATGTTTGCCCAACTAAAATTTGTGGATAAAAACACAAGCAAATTACTGTAATAAGCAACATATTTAATATCGTTTTCATTTTATTCAACCTCCTTTATTACATGTTTTACACCCATTCTGCATCAATCTCAATCATAGCCAACATATGCGGTAAACCACAAAAAAAATCACTTTAAATCATTTGTAATCAACAGAGTTTTGCAACAGAAAAAGCTCATAATAACTACAATTATCCAACTCTATCGGTGGTAACATTAAACTTTATGAAGTTAATGTCAATAAATGTTTCAACTTTTTTGTACTTTTTTCGGGCTAGTTAATTGAAAAAGTAAATGCACATTCAATTTTCAGAACTGTGCATTTAGTTTTACAAGGTAATCAGGGAGCCTTTACTATTACAAAGATTTATATGTGCATTATGTCTTACAATAATTTAGTATTATAAGAATATAGACAACATGTTTCTGTTTTGCAGGCACGCACTTACCTCCCTACGTAGGGAGGTAAGT
>Ga0233447_1003457_pt1 | contig 10068 bp, 9 predicted proteins | sample SI_124_October20_3_FD_183014 | JGI IMG/M metagenome (GOLD analysis project Ga0233447, IMG submission 183014) | Seawater microbial communities from Saanich Inlet, British Columbia, Canada - SI_124_October2016_135_MG | ecosystem: Environmental > Aquatic > Marine > Inlet | place: Canada: British...
CAGCTTCAGGCACGGGTAATATACTCCAACTTTATTTCGGCAAAATACCTTACTTTGATTTACAAACAAAATTATGTCATTCTATTATGAATTATACATATATTCCGTGCTTCAGGGTGACGAAAGAAATTGGGCTAAAATTTTTTGGGATACCCTCCTCATTTTTCTGGAACAAATTCCCACTTTCGAGGGAATGACGAAAAAAATGGATTATTGTTCACCTTTTTCCCAATCGGTATTGTATAAATATTCGTTGTACGGAAAACGTTGCGAATGAATTTTCTTTACCTGTTCGTATAAAGCAGTTTTAAAATCAACGATGTTTTCTTTTTGAGTAGCTGAAATAAAAAGGGCAGGGGTATTGTTTTTTGCCATCCATGAATTTTGCCATTCTTGTAAAGTGAAATTTTCTTTGGTGCGGGGCGACAAGTCATCGTCATCTTTTTCAACAAAAGTAAAAGCATCAATTTTATTGAAAATGTACAAAGTTGGTTTATCTCCTGCATCGATTTCCTGAAGAGTAGTATTAACAGTTTCAATTTGTTCTTCGAAACCCGGGTGCGAGATATCAACAATGTGTAACAAAATATCAGCTTCACGAACTTCGTCGAGTGTCGATTTAAAAGATTCAATTAATCCATGTGGTAGTTTGCGAATAAATCCAACTGTATCGGCAAAAAGGAATGGCAGGTTTCCAATTACCACTTTTCGCACTGTGGTATCGAGGGTTGCAAATAATTTATTTTCGGCGAAAACCTCCGATTTTGCCATCATATTCATAATTGTCGATTTACCCACATTAGTATAACCTATCAATGCAACCCGGACTAATTTTCCTCGATTTTTACGTTGAGTTGCTTTTTGTTTATCTATTTTTTTGAGTTGTTCTTTTAATCTTGATATTTTATCGAGGATTATTCGGCGGTCGGTTTCGATTTGTGTTTCACCGGGGCCACGCATTCCAATACCACCCTGTTGTCGTTCGAGGTGGGTCCACATCCTCGTTAAGCGTGGAAGCAAATATTGATACTGGGCAAGTTCTACCTGTGTTTTTGCATTTGCCGTTTTTGCCCTTCTTGCAAAAATATCGAGGATTAAATTTGTGCGGTCCAGAACTTTACTCTCCAGTTTTTTTTCAATATTCCGAAGTTGGGTTGGGGTAAGTTCGTCATCGAAGATAACCGTATTGGCTTCTATAACTTTTACGTAATTACTTATTTCTTCAAGTTTTCCCGGCCCAACGAAAGTTGCAGTATTCGGAACATCTAATTTTTGTGTGAACCTTTTTAATACAACAGCACCGGCAGTATCAACCAGGAATTCTAATTCATCTAAATATTCCCGTGACTGTCTTTCATTCTGGTTGCGGTTTATCAGTCCGACTATTACAACCTTTTCGGTAACTGGTGCAGTTTCTATCATAATTTCAATTTATTGCATAAAAAAACTCCTGACCCTAAATGGGATCAGGAGCGCAAAAATATCTTTTTTATTTTTTATTGCAATACGAAGTTAATAGGTACGGTATAAGATACGCGAACTGGTTTCCCTCGTTGTTTTCCGGCTTTCCATTTTGGAAGAAGGTTTACTACACGAAGTGCTTCTTTGTCAAGCGACGGGTCAACGCCCCTTGCAATGCGACCATCAGAAATGCTACCATCTTTATCAACTACAAAAGTTACGTACACTTTTCCCTGGATGCCATTTTCCTGAGCAATTACCGGATATTTAATTGCATTTGCTATATATTTTCGCAATGCGAGTTCCCCCCCTGGGAATTCGGGCATATCTTCAACAATAAAAAATACCTGTGCTTCGTCTTCTTCTTCTTCTTCTTCAGCTTGAATTACCGGTGCAACATCAATTATGGTTTCATCATCTGCCTCAGAATCTTCAATTTCCAGTTCGTCTTCAATTTCAACATCGTCTTCAACAATGTTTAATACTTCAACAACTTTTGGTGGTGGCGGTGGTGGCGGTGGTTTTACTTCTTGCTCTCTGGTAATCGGGATAATTTCTTCCTCTACTTCCTGCGATTGAATAGAACCTAAGGAATCAGCTTTACTGGGTTTCGTAGTCCATTCAAAAGCCAAAAGTGTAATCCCTAAAGCCATTACCAATCCAACCATCAGTAGAATATTCCTTTTGCTTTCGAGATCCGCTTTTGGTGATTTTTTAAGATCCATAATTTCTATTTTTATTTAATTAATTAACGTGATAAAAAGCCGCAAAATAGCAAGTGCTAAAGATAAAAAATAATTGTCAAATGCAAATCTATTTTATTTTATTTCAAATTCAGGCGATTACCAACATTGAACACTGTCTATTTATTTAAAATATTTTTCTGCTTTGTAAAATCGTTGTTTTACTACAAAAACTTTACCATAATTTTTAAATCGATGTTAACAAGCAATAAAAAATTGCATTGAGCCTGTTAAAAATATGGCTTTCGATTAATTTTATACAGTGTCTAAAAGTTATATTTTGGGGAAATAGGGCAGGGGGTATCTTCCCCCTGCCTGTATTTATTAATTCTTAAACAGATTTTGGTGAAGGAATATCGAATTCAGGATTGCGGGGATCGGCTATTAAATAGTTAGCTTCCCTTGCATGGTCACCTACAAAATGTTCTGCTTCACCATCAAATTCTAACCAAGGGCCAACTACATAGTCGGCTTTATCTTCTGGTACACCCATTCCGTCGCGGGCAATAGCATGAATTTTCATAAATTCTTCGTAAGCCAATGGATTGTCACCAAACTTTCCAGCTTTTGCATTAAAAGGAACTTTTTTACCTAATCTGTACGAAGTATTCATTAAGTGGCCCAGAGTGCAACTGTAATGTGCATCTTTCATATTACCGTTTGCCATCGATGGGTCGTTGGCACGACAAGCTGTAATAAAACTACCAAAGGTTCCACCGGGCGTTTGTTGTACATCTTTTATTTCCACATCTCGGGGTTGACTTCCATTGTGAGATACATATTCCCCATCAATTAATTTACCACCGTCTTCAAAATAAAAACGATTCGTAACTTCTCTTTTATATCCCTCATAGTTTACATTCCTGACATTGAAAAATACTTGCTGTCCGTTTGCAAATTCGGCAACGGCAAACATGGTATTTGGTGTTTCACCCTGATCTTTCCATGAGAATCTTCCTCCGATGGCTCGCACTCTTACTGGATGTGTATTAGCAATCTCCTCGTCAAGTGCCCAGTATGCAACGTCAAGTTGATGGGTTCCCTGGTTATTCAATTCTCCATTTCCAACTTGCCAATTCCAATGCCAGTTGTAATGTGCCAAGTTTTTATGATGATGATCGATAACAGCAGGCCCTTTCCAAAGGTTCCAGTCTAAATTAGATGGTGGAGGAGTGTTCGGCTCAAAGCCAATACCTTCACGCGGTTTGCATGCAAGTCCATGCGAAACAAGCATTTTCCCATATTTGCCAGAGCGAATATCAGATACTTGTCTTGCCCAACCCTCTTCACTTCGTCGTTGGGTGCCATGTTGAACAACTATTCCATATTTTTCGGCGGCTGCCAATGCCACCCGTCCTTCGTATATATCGTGACTTGCAGGCTTTTCAACATAGCAGTGTTTTTTTGCTTGTGCTGCCCAAATTACCATAAGCGAGTGCCAACTATTAGGAGTTGCTACACTTATGGCATCTATGTTTTTATCATCAAGAACACGGCGTACATCTGCCACTCCTTTTACTTTAGAACTAAGTCCACCTTTTTCGCGCAATTGGTTAACACGTTCCTCTAAAATTAAGCTGTCTGGATCAACTAGATAAGCAACCTCCACATTATCTTGTCCACCGAAACCGTTTATGTGGCTTTTACCACGACCGTTTACACCGCAAACTGCTATTCGAAAGCGGTCGTTGGCTCCAAGAATTGAAGCATAAGATTTAGCACTCAATCCCATTCCACCAATGGTTATTCCCGCTGTTCCAAGAATGCTTTTTTTGATAAAATCTCTTCTTTGTGTCATTTTTTAGATTTTTGTTGATTTAGATATTGATTTATTTTACAGTTTATAATCTGTGTAATTCTTTATGGTTTAGTTCGGCCTAAAATAGCTAAAAAGTGTGAAAAAGCAATAAATAACTGACAGTATTAAAACTTTGCCTCGCAACAATCATCGATTTTTGTTTCATAATTTTCTACAAAGCAATTAAAGAGAATTTAAGGATCTTGTAATTAAAAGATTCTGTTTGGCACAATATTTTTATATTTGATGACTATGCCTAAATTAACAGAATTTTATATAATCGTATCTGAATGTTGAAAAGAGTCATTTGAAAAAAGACTGTCAGTTCAAGAGCGATTATAAAGTTATAACAATTTTAAAATCTAAAAAGAAAAAACCATGCTAAAAAAAACGATGAACAGACGAACTGCAATTAAACTGTCTCTGGCAGCCGGGGTAGTTGCGGCAACATTACCTTATAAACTTTCGGCTATAGATTATATAAAACCTGTGCCAGGGTCGGAAGGGCTAACAAATTATTTGAAAGATGGTCAGGTTCATTTGCGTTGGAACAATATGCCACTAACCGCATATCGTGCAAAATCATCGCAAAAATATCCCTATTTCTATCCACTCAACGGTCTGGCATCCGGAACTTCTTTAACAACAGAATCAGCTTTGCCTTATCCACACCATCGTGGATTATGGCTTGGATGCGAACCTCTTAACGGTGGCAACTACTGGGCTGACAATGGTGTTGAGTCCGGTCAGATTAAGTCTGAAAAACTTGATTTAGGAGAGACTACAGAAAAATCGGTTGAGTTTCTGAATAACTGCAAATGGGTTAGAAATGATGCGCCTTCGCCTTGGTCTGACGAGCGCAAATTTACAGTTAAAGTGCTAAATGATAAAGTTTGGGTTATTGATGCAGAGATTAAATTAACAGCAAATGAGGACATTGAAATAAAAAAAGCCAAGCACTCGTTTTTTGCTATCCGAGCTGCTGCTGATATTTCACCAGCATACGGCGGTATCTTACTTAATTCTGAAGGTGGTGTAGGTGCCGAAGAAACTTTAGGCAAAGAAGCGAAATGGTGCGGATATCATGGGAATCGTGCCGGGCGGCCTGATGTTGTGGAAGGTATTATTATAATGAACCATCCGGATAATCCGTGGAAATCAACCTGGCTAACACGTGATTACGGCCATCTTTCGCCTTCTCCGTTTTATTTTTTGGATGAACCCTGGCGGCTGGGTAAGGGAAAATCGATTGATTTAAAATACCGGGTTGCGCTACATGTTGGAACTCCCAAAGATGCTGATATTGAAGGTGTTTACAAACAGTGGCTTGAATCAGCCATTTAATTCGAAAAGATTCAGTAAGTGCTTTAATTAAGTATTTTGAATAACATCAATTTTGTTGTGGAAACATGAATTACAAAAGAAAAAATATTTTTCAAAGACGAGATTTTGTAAAATCGCTTGCAACTGGTGCTTTACTAGTACCAGCATCCAGCATTTTTGCATCCAACATTTCGATAAATAAAGATTCTGCCAAAGAAGAAAAAATTACTGAGAAAGTTAAAAATGCGATGCTTTGTATGCAGCGGGCATCTTGGGAGCAGGGTGTTGCAGCTCAGGCTCTATTAGAAAGCGGTGAACACGAGCTTGTTTATTTAATGGCAAAAGAGGCTGCTTTGAGACAAATTAAAGATGGCCGTTTGTCAATAATGTATTCAGACAATGGAGTAACCGATCCTGCTGCCTCTGGAGAAATGGTGTTTAGAATGGCTCAAAAAACCGGGGATAAAGATTTAATGGCAGCACACAAAAAAATGCTTGACTATTTACTTTATAAAGCTCCTCGTTCTGAAGATGGAATTATTAGTCACACAATCAGTGAACCGGAATTTTGGATAGATTCGATGTATATGTCTCCACCATATTTATGTGTTGCGGGAGAGTACGACGAAAGCATAAAACAAATTGTGGGAATGAGGAAAGCTTTGTGGAATGAAAAGGCAAAACTTTATTCTCATAGATGGCATGTTAGTCAAAAGAAATTTATTAGTAAAAATTTCTGGGGGGTTGGAAATGGTTGGGCGGTTGCTGGATTAGCGCGTGTAATTGATGACCTGCCAAAATCAGAAATTGCAAATAAAAATAAACTTGTTAAATATGCTACTGAAAATATTGATGGCTGTTTATCTCACCTAAGAAGCGATGGTCTATTTCATAATGTAGTTGATGATAAAAACACTTTTGTAGAAACTAATTTATCGCAAATGCTGGCTTACTCTATTTTTAGAGGTGTAAAATCCGGTTGGTTATCTGAAACGTATTTGTCTTTAGCTCGTAAAATGCGTGAAGCAGCATATTCAAAAGTTGACGAATTTGGTTTTGTAAATGATGTTTGTGGTGCACCCTTTTTCGACAGTCCGGGAAGGGCAACAGAAGGGCAAGCATTTTTTCTGTTAATGGAAACGGCATTTAAAAATTTAATTTCAAAATAAAATAAAAAAATTAAAATGATAACTGAAGAGAGACTCCGAAAATTACCTTATTGGATTAAAAGAACAACTCGTTTATTAACAAAAACAAAAGTTCCGGCAAAAATTGTGTACGTCGTTATTTCTGTATTTGCTACTCTCTGGTTTTTATTTCGTGTTATCCCAAAACCTTCGAGAGCATTGTATCCTTGCATGCAAATTGCCGCTCCCTTTATGTCGAGTTTTGTAATTTGGATTTTGGCATTGTCCGGTGCCGGTCTGGCATTTAAAAAAGCAAAACATAAACTATTTGAAGCAAAATATCTTGCTGCCGGTTTCTTTCTAATTATTGGAATTGGTGCTTCTTCTGTATTTCTAGCAAATTCTGCGAAAGATTCGTTTGCTGATAATCTTGAAATTTGGTACAAACCAAATATTCCGCTCGGAGTTGCCAAAGGAAATTTTCCGGGAAGAGTGGCGTGGGGGCACAACCCAAAAATTGCATCGTGGGATGGTAAAACCGGCTTTTGGTGGGACGATAAAAGCAACAATCAAAAAGAGACTGACAAACTTCTCACACAAACTCTTTTCACCCTCACAGATAAACAAACTGAAAAGGAAGCCTGGAATGATTTGTTTACTTTTTTCAATCAAACAAAAAAAGGTAAGGACAAGGGATATCAGGCAGGCGAAAAAATGGTGATTAAAATAAACATGAATAATACCGATGCTCATAAAAGCAGCAATAGAATAAATGCAAATCCGCAATTAATTTTGTCATTATTGAATAGTTTAATTAATGAAGGCGGTGTTTCTCAAGAGAATATTACAGTAACAGATCCAAGTCGTTTTATTACAGACAACATTTTTGATAAATGTTATGGATCATTTCCTAAAGTGCGTTTTGTGGATCATAATGGTGGCAATGGACGCGAGAAAGCAGCTTTTGTTGAAAACGGGTTTTTATATTCTTTTGATTTTGACAGGCAGACAACCGGTCTTGCAAAATGTTTTGTAGAAGCTGATTATGTAATTAATATGGCATTGATGAAAGGACATGTTACCCAAGGAGTAACTCTGGGATCTAAAAACTTTTTTGGATGCGTTGACATTGAAACCGATTGGCGAAAAAATGCGCACTGCAGTGGTTTTAGTCAAGATAAAAACGGAAAAAGGCAATACTCTGTTTATCCCGATTTTATTGGACACAAAGACTTGGGTGAAAAAACAATTCTTTATTTAATAGATGGAATTTACGGACACAAATTTGTTGATGGCATTCCTGAATTCAAATGGACATTAACTCCTTTCAACAACGAGTGGCCAAACAGTTTGTTTGCTTCTCAGGATGCAGTTGCAATTGAATCGGTTGTTCTTGATTTTGCATTGACGGAATGGCCCGATGCACCCGATATGATGTATAGCGATCATGCAATGGAAGAGATGGCTTTAGCACATAATCCTCCATCAGGAACAATTTACGATCCGGAACGAGATGGAACAACATTAAGCAGTTTAGGGGTTACAGAACATTGGAACAATCCGGTTGACAAACAATACAGCCGGAATTTGAAAACTGGCGAAGGTATTGAATTAGTGTATTCTTTAATTAGTAAATAATATTATTAGACTGAGTCATATTTAAGGACAACAAATTTTATAGGGATAAACTAATTTTCGTTGAAGTAAGGATGAGATTATATTTTTATAAAATTTTCAGGATCGGTAATCTCTTTTGGATAAAAAATATTTTTATATTTGCACGCTCAATGGGGGATTAGCTCAGTTGGCTAGAGCGTTTGACTGGCAGTCAAAAGGTCAGCGGTTCGATTCCGCTATTCTCCACTCTAATAATCAAAGACTTACAAGCTTGTTTCTGTAAGTCTTTTTTCTTTTATACCTATATTTATACCTATTACACAAAAGATAAGTAGTAATATTGAGTTATTACAAACTATTTTGCAAGCTCAACAATCTCACCATTTTCATCATGCTTAAACTGTTCACTCACATTTACACAAAGTGTTGAGTCTGGAAAATACTTTTCCTGGTCTTCAATAGATATTTTCTTCTTATCCAAAGACCAAAAATAATTATCTCCTTTATCTCTTACCAGTATTTTATATTTATCTCTGTTCAATGCAAGATGTACCGGAATACCATTTTTAACATCTTCTATGATTCTAATTTTGTCCTGCCTGTTCATTTATAGTTGTTTTAAGTTCATTTATAATTGAATCCAGCTGATTATCTGATAACCTCTCAATGTTGCCTGTAAGCTCTGTACTTTGAAGTTTTGGCAGTCCATACTGCAACAACCTCTCATAAAACATTAGTTTATCTTTTGGCTCTAAACCTTCAAAGTCAGATTGAAGATTATTCCAGTTATCATTTAAGAATCCGTTTATCCTTTCCCTTAATTCAGAGGTTAATTTGTTTGGTGTTCCTGCCACCCTGCCACCTGTTTTATTTCTCTTTTTCATTTCTTTAATATTTTATTATTTTCATTGCTGCCTCTCTAATTATCTATTTTCATCTACTTTAGATAACTTCAATCATGCCTTTTTACCAATTATATGAAACCTCTTTTATTTTCTTATCCAATTCAGTAATTAACTCATTGCCTTTTCCATCAACTTTAATTCTGCTTAGTTGTTTTGTTGCCACTCTTAAATCATAAGCCTGTTTCTTGCTAATTAAACCCTGTTCCTGCCATTCTTTTACCTTATGCAATACTTTGCTTTGCCCAAGCTCTAAAACTGAAAATAAAGCCAGGTTTTCAATAAACTCTTTTTTGCTTCCTGTTGCTTTCATTCCTATAAGTTTTGAGTTAATTTTTTGAATTTCTAAATATTCATTTCTCCACATCTTAACCAGATTGAAATAAAATGTTTCATCATACAATAAACTTGCAATTATTTCTGGTCTGTTGAATTGCTTTCTAAGTTGTTTTTTAAACCTCATCTCAAACCTTAAAACATTCTGATTCTCATATAATTCTGGAACAGACTGTTTTTTTACTTTCTGTTCATATTCTTTGCCATAAAATAATAATTGCCTCTTTTGATTATTATAATACAATCCATTGTTTTGCTCCAACCTGTTGTAATATTGAGCCTCTCCTAAATATGGATAGTATGTTTTTTCAGCATACTGCATGATGAGGTTTTGAGCAAAATCTATTCTGGTAACATTTGCCAAATGAAAAGGTAAATGTAAAGTATCACTCAATTTTTCAATGGCTCTTTTTGTATCACCTTTTGAGAGTGTTTTAAAATTATCACCTAAGTAATATTTACAAATGCTACTATCATAAAACTTTACTCTATTTTCTGAAATTTTAATCTTTGCAGTATCTAAATATCCAGTTATGTACTCACCAAATTCACTTGTACCCTCACTAACAACCTTTATTAAATATTGAGGTATTGCATCAATAAAATTAATATCTGAACAATGTTCTTTATATACTGGATATTTCGGTGAAGCTGACCCCCCGGATTCGGAGTTAAAACTGGTTGTTTGTAGTTATCAATTAGGCTGACATTACGGCTGATACTGACCCCTTTTTTAAGGGTTTTAGTTTTTGTTCGGGTCG
>Ga0233447_1003480_pt1 | contig 10013 bp, 8 predicted proteins | sample SI_124_October20_3_FD_183014 | JGI IMG/M metagenome (GOLD analysis project Ga0233447, IMG submission 183014) | Seawater microbial communities from Saanich Inlet, British Columbia, Canada - SI_124_October2016_135_MG | ecosystem: Environmental > Aquatic > Marine > Inlet | place: Canada: British...
GTCCGACAAATTTTATTTCTTTATTTTTATCCATGTTGTAAAAAGTTTTCGCAAAAATCAATTTACAACTTTGAAGGGAAACCGAAAGGGAGTACCTTCTTTTTATTATTTTAGTCGGACACTAGTGTTAGGGTATATACAATTCCTTCTATAGAGATTTTAGATTTAGCCCTCCTCTATAATTTAAAAATTATGGTTGGATTATCCTGGGAGCAGCACCTAACTTTCCTGGATTCCCGGAAACAGGAAAAGCAGATAATTGATAATATAAAACTGAATGTAGAGAGTTGCAGCAGGCATCCCGCAATTCTCTGTTATTCAATAGGTAACGAAATTCCATCTCAAATTGTTAGATGGTACGGCGATAAAAAAATTGTGAAGTTTTTAAAAAAATTATTTCATGCTGTTAAATCAGTAGACAAAGAAGGATTGGTTACTTATGTAAATTATCCCACAACTGAATATCTCCAATTACCTTTTTTAGATTTCGAATGTTTTAATGTGTATCTGGAAACAAAAGAAAAACTCAGCCAATATTTGGCAAGATTACATAATTTTACAGGAGATAAACCTTTGATTTTGGCCGAAATAGGATTGGATAGTATTAGGAATGGAGAAAACAAACAAGCAGAAGTACTTGATTGGCAAATTCGGACAATATTTGAAAAAGGCTGTGCCGGAGCTTTTGTATTTTCATGGACTGATGAATGGTGGCGGGGAGGAGTAGAAATTGAAGATTGGGATTTTGGTTTGGTTGATCGTGACAGAAATACCAAGCCAGCATTTAATGTTGTAAGTAAAGTATTCTCTGAAGTTCCTTTTGGTACAGATAAAGAGTTACCAAAAATATCGGTAGTTGTTTGCAGCTATAATGGTTCATCAACTATTCGGGATACAATGGAAGGGTTAAAACAACTTGATTATCCAAGTTATGAAATTATTGTCGTAAACGATGGTTCTATAGACAATACAGCCGAAATTGTTTCCGAATATGATGTTCGATTGATAAATACAGAGAACAGAGGATTAAGTAATGCGAGAAACCGAGGTATGTATGAAGCTACTGGTGAAATTGTTGCATATATTGACGATGATGCTTATCCTGACCCACAATGGCTAAAATATTTAGCCTCGGCATATATTAATTCGAATCATGCTGGAATGGGGGGACCTAATATTAAACCTTTTGGTGATGGCCCAATTGCCGATTGTGTTGCGAATTCACCTGGAGGCCCGCTGCATGTTTTGGCAACAGATGAGATTGCAGAACATGTTCCTGGTTGTAACATGTCATTCAGGCGTGAAGCTTTACTTGAAATTGGAGGATTTGATCCAATATATCGAGCTGCCGGAGATGATGTTGATGTTTGTTGGCGAATTCAGGAAAAGGGATATACAATTGGATTCCACCCTTCTGCATTTGTATGGCATCATTGTCGAAATTCTTTTAAAATGTTCTGGAAACAACAACAAGGATATGGAAAAGCAGAAGCACTCCTCGAAAGAAAATGGCCAGAAAAATATAATATTCTAGGCCATTTGACCTGGAATGGTCGGATTTATGGTAATGGATTAACCCAACCTTTAATAGAAAAAAAAAACAGGATCTTTTATGGGAGCCAGGGATTAGCTCTATTTCAATCAGTTTATCAACCAGCAACAGGATTTTTGAGTACACTGCCTTTAATGCCTGAATGGTATTTGTGGATTATTTTTCTTGGAGTAGTTTCTCTGCTAGGAATAGAATGGAATCCTTTGTTGCTGGCATTTCCGTTTTTTATTTTGTCATTATTGGTGGTTTTTATTCAATCAAGTATTTCAGCAGGTAAGGCTAAGTTCAACAATAAACCAAATACCTTAATTAGAAAATTAAAATATTGGGGACTTACGAGTTTTATGTATTCGGTTCAGCCAATTGCAAGATTAAAAGGAAGAATTGCACAAGGACTTACTCCATGGAAAGGTGGGCTAAATCAATTAAAATATTTCAAAATATTATTTAAATCAAAAAAATGGAAACACTGGACTGAACAATGGAAGCCCATGGAAGAATGGCTTGTAGAAATTCAAAACGGATTAGTAAAATTGAATAATAAAGTAAAAAAAGGTGGGAATTATGATCGTTGGGATTTACAAAATCGAATGGGGCTGTTTGCATCAGTTCGTACTTTATTAACTATTGAAGAACACGGGATGGGTAAGCAATATCTTAAATTTGGAATTAAACTTTTGATATCGCCCATTGGCCTTATTATGTTTCTTGTTGTTTCAACATTATCATATTTAGCTTTTTTAAACCAAGCTTTAATTTCATCTGGGGTTCTATTTATTATGGCGTTGGTATTGGGTTTAAAAATAATTGCAGATTGCATAGGAGCAATTGTATCTGTTAAGAAAGTTTTGATTAGTCTTCCCAATGGTGTTCCAGAAACCACATTGGATACACTTAAAGTAGAAAGAGATAAACAAAAGCAAACTGAACAGAATGAAGTATCTTTAGTTTCTCGACGGGTACTGAATGATGGCTCGAATCCCAAATTTTTTAAAACAGAGTAACCATATTGCTTAACAATTAGCAATTGTAAAAAGAATACAGTATCAATGAATAATCTAAAAATAGTAGGGAGGTTACTTAAATATATGAAGCCATATTGGGGCAGACTAACTATTCTAGTCACGTTATCCTTATTAGGCGTGATTTTTATGGTAAGTAAACCTCTTGCAGTTAAGGTAATTATAGATAATGTACTATTGAAAAAAGATTTACCTCGATTTGTTTCTGTATATATGGAAAATTATGGGATCGGTCAGGATGTTGAACAATTGCTTTTTTATTGTCTGGGATTTATGGCCGTTGTAGTAATTGGAGAGGTAATTTTAAATTATATCTCTTTCCTGTTGGTAAATGAGATTGGTTTAAAATTGATTTATGATTTGTCGCTCGATTTATATAAAAAATTCCAATCCTTATCTATAAAATTTTATACTGAAAATAAAATAGGAGATTTGCTGCATAGGTTTAATGGTGATATTTTTGTCGTTTATTTAATGGTCGCGCAAATAATTCTTCCAATAATTACTTCAATACTGGCACTTGGAGGAATGTTTTACATTATGTTCCTAATTGAACCGGTTTTGGCATTTATTGCCATTTCAATTGTTCCCTTGCTGGTTATTCTTCTTGTTGTAGTTTCAGGCCCTATGAATAGAACTACACTTGAGCAGTATAATCAGCAGGGAGAATTGTCTGCTTTTGTACAACAGTCTTTAATTTCAATGCGTGTGATACAAGCTTTTGTGCGCGAAGATTATATGCTGAAAAGATTAATGACAAAGGCCATGGATTTTAAAAATGCATACTTTAAAGCTATTACTATCTCTGAGGGGTATAATCAATCTACTCATTTTATTACAGGAGTTGCATCGGTTGTGCTGGTTGGAATAGGGGCCTATAAAGGTATTGAAGGAAAAATTTCGCCTGGAGATTTATATGTATTTCTGGGGTATATCGCCGCGTTGTACGGTCCGGTTAATTCATTGTCAACTGCTGCGGGGGCAATTATCGCTTTTGGAGCAAGAGGAAAACGAATTTACGATATTCTGGATTCGGAAGATGAAATTGAAGAGGTGGAAAATCCGGTACACTTAAAAAAATTATCTGGTTTAGTCCAGTTTGAAAATATAGAGTTTGGTTACAAAAAAGGAAAACCGGAAGAAAATAGGGTACTTAAAACCATTAACTTTACAGCTGAACCTGGAAAAGTTACAGCAATTATTGGGGCAACTGGTGCCGGAAAAACGTCTTTAATTTCGTTAATGGGACGGTTTTTTGAACCCTGGAATGGAACTATAAAACTAGATGGAGTAAATATTAACCAGTTGAAAGTAAAATCACTAAGGGAAAATATTTCAATGGTATTTCAGGATCCAATATTGTTTCCGGTTAGTATTGCAGAAAATATTGCATTTGGAAATCCTAATGCAACCATGGAGCAAATTATTGAAGCTGCGAAATTAAGTGAAGCACACGATTTTATAATTAAATTAACTCATGGTTACGATACTTTGGTTAGTGAAGCTGGTTTGTCGTTATCGGGAGGAGAAAAACAACGATTGTCGCTGGCCAGAGCGTTTCTAATACATACATCGATTATAATTTTGGACGAACCAACATCTTCTGTTGACGCTCTTACAGAAGCGCGTATTTACAAAAGGCTAAAAGAGTATAATAAAGGAAAAACTGTATTTATTATTTCACATCGTTTATCGACTATCAAAAATGCCGACCAGATTATTGTGTTGGAAAATGGGATGATTGAAGAACATGGAAATCATAAAGAATTAGTACAGAATAATAAACTCTATTCAAAATTGTATTTGCAGCAAACGATTGATTAATAACTAAATTATTGTTTTGTGGAACAACTTGATTATAACATAAGAGAATACAGGGATTCAGACCTGATAGGTGTTTTAGCTCTATGGGAGCATCATTCTGGTTGGGGAAGACCTGAAACAAAAGAATATAGAAAGTGGATTGAAACACCTTGTGGAAAGTGCATAGTTTTGGTTGCTGAAGGGGAAAAAGAACAAATTGTAGGACAATTAATTTTAACCCCAACAGAATTATTTATTTATGGAAAAAAACAAAAAGGTTTAAAAATGTCCGCTCCAATAATTCATAGTGATTTCAGAAGCTCAAATGTTATGAATACCGAATCTTTGATGATTCAGATTTTATTAAAGGCTTATCAAATTGCGCAAAAAAAGAATTATGAATGGTTTTATAATTTTCCGGCAGCAGGTTGGTCTAAAATAATGAGATTGGCTTATCGGTTTGGATTTAGTCCATGGAAGATAAATTTTTATGAATGTTATGAGATTCTGGACAGTAATATAATAATCTCAGATTTTAACTTGCAAATACTTGATAAATTTCCTGACGAAATAAAAATTATTTGGGAAAGATTTAAGGAACGAAATAATGATAAGTCATTTGTAACCCGTGATTTGAAATGGCTTAACTATAAATGGGGCGATGATTTTAAAGTCGGTATTTATAATTCCAAAGGCAAATTAGATGGATATGCTGTTATTAAAAAACAGTCTGGGCTTATCCTTGATTTTGTTGTGCTTGATTATAACCAGATACCAGGTGTTTTAATAAAATTGAAGCAATTATTTGACAATCACGCTACAACTAATGACAATTCAAATAGTGGATTAAAATTCATGATGACTCCCTTTTTTGCTGAAAAAATACCGGGAGATTTTCTAAAACCCGTCAATTATGAATTTGTTTTTGGGCTTTGTCCATTAAATGATTTTGTGTCGGTGGAAAAGTTGTCGTTAGAAGATTGGTATGTATTTCCAAATGATTAAAAAAACAGTATGGCCTTAAAAGAAGCAACAGAAAAAGACTATGAAGCACTAATTGGTTTTTGGAATGAAAATTCGGGGTGGGATATTATCTCAAGGGAAATATGGGATAAGCGCTTTATTCAAGCTCCTCATGGTTCTTCAGTTGTTTTGTTCGTTGAGCAAAGTAATAAAATTCTGGCCATGCTTATTTTTATAAGATGTAAAATAAGTATGGGGAGCAAATTGGTAGATGGATGCCGACCTTTTGCTTCAATACTTTCTCAATCAGTAAGAGGTAGGATGTCTGTTATTAAATATATGGTACAGCTCATAAATTTCGGATTCAAAACTATGCAGAAAAAAGGGACTGATATTGTATTAATGTTACCGGATCCCCGGTGGAAACCATTACTTAAATTTATTGATATTAACGTTGGAGAATTCCCATTATATAAAAAAGATTTTTCAATCGATTTTGATGTTTCCTGTAATAGTGTGAAAGTTATCGATTTCGATTTCAATCAAATTAGTGAGTTGTGGAATGTCATCAAAAGAAAAAATATTTATATGGTTTTGCGTGATCCTGAAAATTTGAAATGGAAAAATAGCCATAGAGACTATAAAATAATTGGTGTATTCAAAAAAGAAAAACTAATAGGAATTGCTACATATCTTGAGAAAATAGAAAATAAACAGGTTCAGATTTGTGATGTGTTAATTCCTAACGATACTGAGCAAGAATTTGTATTCAATGAAATAAGCTGTTTTATAAATAGAGAATATCGCAATAGAACCGACTACAAGAAACAAGTTATTTTAGCACCAAAATTATTCCTCAAGAGCCTAACAAAAAGTGGTTTTGTTTTGGATGATTATCAATTTGTTTTTGCATTCAAACGTCTCAATAAAGAGATTTCTAAAAAGGCTTTAAGTATATCTAACTGGTATTTGTCTGCTAATGACTAAGTCGAAAACAACCATAATAGTAGGTGGATTTCTTGGATTAATTCATGCGGGAGGTGCAGTATGGGATTACATTCAGTATCCGCTTGGATTTTATTTGATGGAATATGATGTATACTATGTTGAGGATACAAGGATGTTTCCTATTTATACTGACAATTGGAATAATAGTATTCCTACTGTAAAAAGATTGAAGAAAATTATGGACAGTTTTGGATTGAATGACCGATGGATATATCGCGATGAAACTACTCAAACAATTTATGGAAAATCAGAAAAAGAATACAAAGAGATTTGTAAACGAGCTGAAGTTTTTTTGAATGTTTCGTGCGCCAATGTTATAAGAGAGGAATATTCACAAATACCGGTTCGCATATTGCTCGACACAGATCCAATGTTTACACAAATACAAATTGAATCAGGGCAGTCTTTTACTTCAAAGACAAGCTCATTGTATGAATTATCTAATTGGCATACACATCATTTTACATTTGGTGAAAATATAAATGGAAAGGATTGTTTTATACCAAAAACTCCCTTCAAATGGCAGGTCACACGACAACCAGTATGTATTGATTATTGGGGAAACTGTAGAAAACCAGCCGACATAGCTCCAATGACTACTTTGATGAATTGGAAGGCCGGTAAACCATTAAGTTATAATGGTCAAACTTGGGGACAAAAAGATAGAACGTTTCCAATAATAGTTGGTTTACCCACGCATTGTAATAATGAGAATTTTGAAGTAGCTGTAAATCAAACAGGGGCTGAAAAAGACGCAGAAGGGATTGTTAAATTGGGGGAAAATGGCTGGAATGTGGTAAGTTCAGAGAATGCGTCCGGAAGTCATTCAATTTATCAATCATTTATTTTTAAATCGAAAGCTGAAATTTCAGTGGCAAAAGAAACCTATGTAAAGGCAAAAACTGGTTGGTTTTCCTGTCGGTCGGCGTGTTACCTGGCAGCTGGCAGGCCTGTAGTAACACAGGATACAGGTTGGTCTTACTACTACCCCTGTGGAAAAGGTTTATTTGCTTTTACAAACCAGGAAGAAGCCATAGAAGCTATTAATAAAATCTCAAAAGATTGGGATGTTCAATCAAAAGCTGCCATTGAAATTTCGCATGCATATTTTGATCATAACATTGTGTTAAAGAATATATTAGAATCAGTTTAATTGAATTTTATGAATAAGGAATTAAAACACTTTTACAAATTAATACCAGGAAGTTTAATAGATGGTGATTGGTTCAATAGAACAATACCCAAAAATATTGTTGTAGGAGAAAATACAGTTATTGATTCGTCACACTGTTTTAAAAATTATCATTCACAATTACCAACAGGATTAAAAATAGGATCCGATGTTACATTGTGGAGAACATCGTTCGCTGTTGAAGAAAATGGTTTTCTGGAAATTGGAGACAATTGTTTTATCGCCGATGCTTCTCTTGTTTGCTCAAAACAAATTATTATTGGGAAACAGGTATTTATTGCAGGAGGTGTTACAATTGTGGATTCCGATTTTCATCCATTAGATCCCTTGGAGCGATATAAAGATATTATAGCAATTTCGCCCGTTGGCGACAGAACCAAAAGACCAATCATTGAAACACAACCCGTAATCATTGAAGATAATGTTTGGATTGGTTTTAATTCAACTATTCTGAAAGGAGTTATAATTGGAAATGGTGCCATAATAGAACCAGGTTCGCTGGTACTTAATGATGTTTTACCAGGTCAGAAAGTTTCAGGAAATCCTGCAAAACCAGTACTATGAGAAAAAACATAATTCAGTCAGGCAATAAGAATTCTGTAGGAGAAACAGTTATCCAGAATGATTGGTTTAATGGTACTATTCCTGCCAATGTTCAATTAGGGCAAAATGTATTTATTGATTCTTCTTTTGGATTTTCAGTGTTTAACAGTAAACACCCAGATGCCATGAAAATGGGATTTGCGGCTGCCAGTTATAATTTGACGGTATTTGCAACTTCTAAAAATGGACAGATCGAAATTGGTGATTATTCAATTGTTAATGGTTGCAATATTATTTGCAGCCAGAAGATTCATATAGGGAAGTATGTGATGATTGCTTGGGGAACTGTAATTTATGATAATTACTTATCAGCCGATTTGCACAAGGAAGAACGGATGAATGTTTTAATAAAAAATGCCAATTTAGATAATCGTGAAATGCCCTTTTCCAGAGCATCACCTGTGTTTATCGAAGACAATGTTTGGATAGGGTTTGATGCAGTTATTAAACCGGGGACTACAATTGGCCGAGGATCGGTAATTGGAAGTAAAGCGGTAATATCTGGCAAAATAAAACCCTACTCTGTAGTTGTTGGAAATCCAGGAAGAATCATTAAAACGTTGAATCCAACAGATAAAGATATTCTGTAAACTAATTGAATGAAGGAGAAACTAAAAATAGCAGTACTTGGCTATATTGTAAGAGGTCCACTTGGAGGATTAGTGTGGCATCATTTTCAATATGTTTATGGATTGGTACAAATGGGTCATGAAGTACTTTTTATTGAAGATAGCGAGAAATATGCTTCATGCTATAATCCCGAAACTTTTGAATTAACAAAAGATCCAAGTTATGGTCTAGCTTTCATAAAAAATATCTTTAGCAAGTACGGGCTCAAAGCAAATTGGACCTATTATGATTTTCATACAAATAAATGGTTTGGTAAAACAAAAAATGAAGTCGATAGATTTTTAAAAGAAACAGATGTATTATTAAATATTTCCGGAGTTAATCCTTTACGCGAGAGGATGCGAAAAATACCAAAAAAAGTTTTTATTGATACAGATCCCGTATTTACTCAGATAAGACATTTAACAGAACCTGATGCATTGAACCTGGCCCAGCAACATAACGTTTTTTTTACGTTCGGCGAAAATTTTGGCAAATCAAACTGCTCCATACCCGACGATGGAATGGAATGGAAACATACGCGGCAACCTGTAGTACTCGATTTTTGGGAAAATGAAAATATAAAAAACAATGGGATTTGGACCACTGTAATGCAATGGGACAGTTATAAAGTAAGAGAGTGGGAAAATCAGCAATATGGAATGAAATCCAAATCCTTCAATTTGTTTGCTGATTTACCTAAATTGGTTCCAGAAAAATTTGAACTAGCTATTGGCAGCGAATCAGCACCCAAAGAAAAACTGAAGGAACTCGGATGGGGAATTGCAAATCCTTTAGAAGTAACAAAAACACCGGAATCCTACCAAAATTACATTTGGCGCTCAAAAGGTGAATGTGGGATCGCCAAACATGGCTATGTGGTAACAAACAGTGGTTGGTTCAGTGAACGTAGTGCTGCGTATCTGGCATGTAGTAAACCGGTAATAGTTCAGGAAACTGGTTTTTCTGATTGTATTGAAACTGGAGCAGGACTATTCAGTTTTAAAAACATTTCTGAACTTAAGGAAATTTTTCAGATGGTTCATAGGGATTACGATTTTCATAGCAAAAAGGCATGGGAAATCTGTAGCAGTTATTTTAATCACAAAACGGTATTGGAAAATTTATTATCAAACAGTTAATACTAATCCTAAAAGGTTAGGCTCTATTCTAATATAAGATAGATTTTCTTTTTACAAATATGACAATGCCGTTACTGACACTGTATCTTTTAGCTGGGTTTTCCATCCTCTTTTCGTAG
>Ga0233447_1003481_pt1 | contig 10012 bp, 11 predicted proteins | sample SI_124_October20_3_FD_183014 | JGI IMG/M metagenome (GOLD analysis project Ga0233447, IMG submission 183014) | Seawater microbial communities from Saanich Inlet, British Columbia, Canada - SI_124_October2016_135_MG | ecosystem: Environmental > Aquatic > Marine > Inlet | place: Canada: British...
TTGATCTCGCTATGGCTATGGCTCCAGATCTTTCGATTAAATTTATTGGCATTAGACCTGGAGAGAAGTTGCATGAAGTTATGTGCCCTTCAGACGATTCTCATTTAACTATTGAGTTTGATGATTATTTTGTGATTAGTCCTGGTATCAAGTTTTATTCAAGAGATTTCGACTTTAGTAAGAGCCTTCTAAATGAAAAAGGATTTAAAGTGAAGCAGGGATTTGATTATAGCTCAGGATCGAATAAGAACTTTCTAAATTTAAGTGAGATTATTGAATTTAATAACAAGAAATGAATAGAAAAATATTATGTGACATGTCGTCCATTAAAGAAAATGGCATTGAATCATTTTGTGAAAATTATTATTGGCCTGTCTCAAATAAAGAGTTCAAGATTTTTTCTGAATTTATTCACAACACGTATGTTGATTTAATTCTTGATATAAAAGATGATAGCTTGTTTGATATAGCGCTTATTGAGCTATCATTTGTTCATAATCTTTTACAAATATTTCATTATAACTATATAAAAGAGTTTTCAATGAACAGTGATATGGACCTTCTATATGGAAAGGAAACTAAAGAACTATTACATCCTAATTGGCCAGACTTAAGTAGACTTTATTCAAATCCAAAACATCCTTTTGGAAAAATTAAAAGATTAGTTAGGCGAGTGGTAAAAAATATTATTTTCAATAGAAAGTTACCTATTTTTAATATATTAAAATCCTTAAATGGTAAAGACAAAGCTATCGGCATTGGTAGTATGAGTTCGTTAAAAATGGAGTTTATCCTAAATAAACGTATATTTACTAGTCATTATGATTATATTGATTTAATTAATATCGGTTCTAAAGTGGACGCCCGTACCATAGAAAAGCATGCATTATTCTTAGAGAAGCATATCGTAAATAGATTTATCGATGCCTTGCAAAATAACCAGTCCTTGTTTACTGACAATATTGATTTTGATGCGTTGAAATCTTGTTGGAAGAGAAGATTTTATGATGCCTCAAAACTGTATTTTGAAGTGGCAAATACTAAATATAAAAGTAATTCAGTATTTGTTTCAGATATGGCTAAACCATTCCATAAGTTAATCACTCTCGCATTCCAAAGAGCTGGAAAAAGTGTTTATTGTTTTCATCATGGAAATGATGCTGGCTTTTCTGTGCAGATGTTGGGCCACGAGGTAACAACTTCCCATTGTCATACGTTCGTCGTCCCAACAGATGGGATTCAACGTATATATGAGAGGATATATTCAAAATCAGAAATTGAAAAAAGAACTGGAACAAAGTATTTATCAATAAACTCTAGTTTTTATAGGGCAATTTATTTTAAAAATCAAAACCCTAAAAAAATACATATTAAGAAAATAATGTTAATGGGTTTTCCAATGAATTCTAGTAGGTACGCCGCTGAAAATAGTTTGTTTTTTTATTCACAGCTTGATTTAGAATATCGTTTAATCACTACTCTGAAAAATCTTGGGTATTATGTGATTTACAAAGCACATCCTGATAGACTTGAAGAGATTGGAAATTTATTTAACAATGTGGCTGATGAAATTATTGTAGAGTCGTTTGAAAAAGTATGGAAAGAGTCCGACCTATTGATCTTTACATATACATCTACTACCACTTTTGGATATGCACTGACAACTAATTTACCAATTGTATTACTTGATAGTGCACAGGAATTTAGAGATAAAAAAGAATATAGCGACATGTCTAGTAGAATTAATTTGGTAAAAACCTCATTTGATGATAATATGAGAATTAATTTTAATTCAGACTTGTTGTTAAAAGCAGTTTCTAACAGCGACTTTGATTTTTCATATGTTGAAAGAATTTTTGGCAATGCATAATATAACCTATTTATGAAAAAAATAGAACAAAAGAATTTTTGGCAAGGTAAGTTTGGCGATGAATATTTTGATAGAAATCAAGACGACACGTTATTAGCCTCTAATATTTATTTTTTTCTAAAATATTTAAAAGAACCGAAAGACTTAATTCTATTGTAGAGTTTGGTTGCAATGTTGGTATGAATTTAAAAGCTATAAGAGTATTATTGTCCAATTCAAATCCCTTTAACATTGAAGTCAAGAGGGTAGTTGGTAGTTTAAAAGAGTGGAATGGAAGGTGAATATCATAGAGGGTTTAATTTTATACATAGAGCTTATAGATTATAGTTTTCTTTATCAAAATGATCTTATCTTCCCTCAAGATGATGTAATCTGTCTTTTACTAAGGAAAAGTTGAATGATCCCATATGGCAAGCAAGACATTCAACAAACTGATATTGATGCAGTTGTTAATGTCTTGCAATCTGATTTTTTAACGCAAGGCCCTCAGGTTCCATTATTTGAAAAAACAGTCTCGGATTATTGTGGTTCAGAATTTGGAGTGGCTGTTAACAGTGCTACATCCGCTTTGCATATTGCTTGTTTGGCATTAGGACTTGGTAAGGGTGATTGGCTTTGGACTAGTCCAAACTCTTTTGTTGCCTCTGCTAATTGTGGTTTGTATTGTAGTGCAAAGGTTGATTTTGTTGATATTGATCCAAAAACTTATAATTTATCCGCTCAAGAATTAGAAAGAAAATTAGTTCAGGCCAAACAAGATAATAAACTTCCAAAAATTGTAATTCCTGTGCATTTTGGGGGGCAATCATGCGATATGAAAAAAATCTATTCTCTTGGTCAAGAATATGGTTTTAATATTATTGAAGATGCTTCTCATGCGATTGGTGGCAAGTACTTAGGCCAGCCGATTGGCAACTGTAAATATTCTGATATTACTGTTTTTAGTTTTCATCCAGTAAAGATCATTACAACGGCAGAAGGCGGATTAGCAACAACAAATAATAAAAACCTATCAGAGCGTATGCAGTTATTACGCAGCCATGGCATAATACGCGATTCAAATTTAATGACTAGTCAGTCTGAAGGTGAGTGGTATTATCAACAAATAGATTTAGGATTTAATTACCGTATGACAGATTTACAAGCTGCACTCGGGGTAAGTCAAATGCAAAAACTGGATGAATTTGTCTCTAAGCGTCATATTTTACAAGAGAGGTATGATTCGTTATTAAGCGACCTTCCAATCATAAGGCCTTATCAAGATCAAGATTGCTACTCTGCATTACATTTGTACCCAATCCAGATTGATTTGGATAGTGTTGATAAAAGTCGTCAACAAATTTTTAATGAACTTAGGGTTAATGGCATAGGTGTGAATGTACATTATATCCCCATTCACACCCAACCTTATTACCAAAAATTAGGGTTTAGAGAGGGGATTCTTCCTAATGCAGAAGCTTATTACGATAGAGAGATAAGTATCCCATTATTCAGCTCAATGTCGATCATTCAGCAGAATTTTGTCGTGAAAAACATAAAGAATATTTTTTAATAGGAGTTTGGTTATGAATTATAAAACAGAGCAAGAGGAGTTTTGGGCAAAAGAATTTGGTAATGATTATATAAGTAGAAATCAAAATTATATTAGCAACATTCCTTTTTTTAGCAAAGTTATCAGCAAAACATTTAATATTAAATCTGTTATTGAGTTTGGTTGTAATATTGGGTTAAATTTGAAAGCGTTAAATATTTTGTTACCTGAGTGCAAGTTAACAGGAGTTGAGATAAACAATAATGCATGTCAATTTTTACAAGAGTGGGGAAAGTGCAATGTAATAAATAAATCTATTTTTAATTATAGTGAAAGTCGAAAGTATGATCTATCTATGATCAAAGGCGTACTGATTCACATCAATCCTGACATGTTAGAAAGTGTATATGCAAAACTATATGACAGCTCAAATAAATATATCCTAATTGCAGAATATTATAATCCAACACCTGTAAGTATAAGTTATCGTGGGCATAATGATCGATTATTCAAGAGAGATTTCGCTGGAGAAATGCTTGATAAATACAATGATTTAAGGCTAACCGATTATGGATTTCTTTATCATAGGGATAATTATTTTCTACAGGATGACATAAACTGGTTTTTGTTGGAAAAAAGTTGAATATTTGTGTAATACCTGCAAGAGGTGGGAGTAAGCGTATTCCAAGAAAAAACATTAAAGAATTTAATGGTAAGCCAATAATTGCCTATTCTATTGAAGCAGCTTTGAATTCAGGTTTGTTTTCTGAAGTGATGGTTTCAACCGAGGATGATGAGATCGCCGAAATAAGTCGATACTACGGGGCAGAAGTTCCTTTTATGAGACCAGACCACTTAGCAGATGATTTTGCATCAACACCTGACGTAATGGAGCATGCGGCTACATGGCTAAATTCTATAGAAGATAAACCATCTTTTATCTGTTGTATTGCAGCTACTGCACCCTTGATAGATTCTCATTATTTAAAAGCTGGCCTACAAAAAATACTGCATGGACAATGTGACTATGCTATTTCTGCGGTAAGTTATCCATCACCTATTCAACGAGCATTTCGTATTACAGATGATGAGCGAATTGAAATGTTTTTTCCAGAAAATTTTCATAAGCGTTCACAAGATCTTGAAGCGGTATATCATGATGCTGGACAGTTTTATTGGGGTAAAACACAAGCCTGGTTAACAAAGAAACTTTTATTTTCTCATGAAACAGCTCCCGTTCTACTTCCAATGATTCAAGTTCAGGATATAGATACCCTGGAAGATTGGGATATAGCGGAGTTGAAATGCAAAATCTTACATCATGATAATAAGTGATTAGTGTCATAAAACTATTAAACAGTACGAATATTATTAAGGAGTTTTAAAACAATGCAAAATATTGAAGATATCCCTTCTAGAGTAGATCACGAACGTTATTATTCTGCTATTGGAGTAGCAGATTTTATCGCCGCACATCATGATGAAGAAGGTACATATAATGTTAATGAGCACTGGGGGCCCGAGGGAGAAATTTACAGAGCAATTTGTGTTTGGGTATTACTCGATGCATATAAGTTTAGTGATAAACCTGAATATCTCGACAAGTCGAGAATAATTCTTGAACGTTTCAGAAAGCGGCAACGTCCCAGTGGCGGATGGACATTATCACTTGGTTCTGATGGTCTAAAATTCAAAGTTACTGACGATGAAAGACGTGATACAGAAACCTTGGAAGACCCAGTAATTTCAGGTGCAGTATTGAAGTCAATTGCTGATTATCAACTTATAACAGGAACTAAAGATTTTCAGGACATGGGGAACAAGGCCTTTGATTATTTAATGGATCTTTGGAATTCAGACATAGGTACAATTAATGAATATCGTGATCGACATCTTTCTGCTTTGCGTTCTAATCCAGATTCATACCATTTTATGATTTTGTTAGGTCTTAACGCATGGAGCGATGCGGGATCAAGTAAGGCAAAAGAAGTGTTGCCACAAAATATTGATTTTGCTAGAAAAACATTCGATAATTTTGATGATAAAACGATGCCGTTAATGGTTGGATATTATGTGGCAGTGCTAACAAAATTTTGTTCTCTGGAATATTCGAAGCGATATATTAAGCCTAAGCTAGATGCATATATGAAAAGTGGTTTGTTTGGCTCTAATGACATCCCTGGTGGCTACGGACATCATGATGGACTTCGTGGCATTGTTACTGATGAACTGCATATGAGAAGTGGTATTGGCTTAGCCAATGCAATGAAATCGTACGATCTGAACACCGGTCAAAATGAATATATGAAAACAAAATGGTACCTAGATATATGTACATGGATAGACAGCATGAAAAGTAATGATGGTAGTTATTTTGAATATCAAACTACCATAGATGAAAAAAAATACGGAAAAGGTTCCGCTGGGCAATATTTACCTATTCTCTGGATTCTTGGTACTTTACTTAAATAATTGAATATATGTCAATATTACTTAGACACTTTGATCATATGCTAATAATTTACAATACGAAGCCGGTTTCTTTTAGAGATGCAGGTATTCAGTTTTATCTGAAAAGAAAATTCTTCGTTGTTCGGAAAAATCATTAATGATTTTACGTAAACTAACTGAAGCAGATTTACAGCTTATCCTTACTTGGCGTAATGCGCCGGAAGTGCGGAAAAGTATGTACACTACACAGGAAATTAGCGAAGCTGACCACCGTGCCTGGTTTGCTCGTATGGAGCATGATCCGCAAGCTCTATGGTATATTCATCAAGGTGAAAATGATAAGCCAGATGGTGTGGTATATTTTACCCAGTATCGACCTGAGAACCAGAGTTCATTCTGGGGTTTTTATGCTGCACCAGACGCCCCAGTAGGAACTGGTACAAAACTAGGTCTAGATGCACTTAATGAGGCATTTTATGTGCTAGATCTACATAAACTGAACGCTGAAGTCCTCATCACTAATGAGCGTAGCCTACGTTTCCATAAAAAACTGGGGTTTTGTGTCGAAGGTAGATTCCGTGACTATCATTTTAATGGAGAGCGTTTTATCGATGTCATCCGACTAGGTATTCTGAAATCCGAATGGTCAGAAAATAGAACTAAGATTGAAAGTCGAATAACAGAGGGTAACTATGAATAAAATTATTATTGATGGCCGTGAGGTCGGTGGAAATCGTACATATATTATCGCCGAAATCGGATCAAACCATAACCAGAGTCTTGAACTCGCTTTCGAGAGCATCGATGCTGCAGTGGGGTGTGGCGCTGATGCCGTTAAATTTCAGTCTATCGATGTTGGTGAGCTCTATTACCAGCCTTCGGAGCAGACTAAAGCCCTACATCGAAAGATTGATATGGCTGAAGAATGGCATAGTCTCCTTTCAGAATATTGCACCAAAAAAGGTATTACCTTTTTTTCTGCTCCTACCTATCTCAAAGCTGTTGATATTCTTGAGGAAATCAATGTCCCACTATACAAGCTTGCATCTGCACAAATAGGAACCTTTCCACAAATCATTGAAAGGGTTGCAGCTACTGGCAAGCCAGTTATACTCTCTACTGGCATTGTGACCATGAAGGAATTGAATAACGTTGTTGATATTTTCAAACGGCACAATAACGATAAGTTTATTATCTTGCATTGCAACAGTATCTATCCAACTCCTTACGATAAGGTTCATCTGAATATCATGAAGCAGTATCGGGATGAGTTTGATTGTATCGTTGGGTTTTCAGATCATACTCCGGATATTTATGTACCTATTGCGGCAACAGCACTTGGGGCGAAGGTCATTGAAAAGCACTTTGCTTTGGATCGTACATTACCTGTGCCAGATGCACCATTTTCACTGGAGCCAGATGAATTTAAAAGAATGGTGGAAGGGATCCGAGCAGCAGAACAAACATTAATAGACGATAGTCGAAAAGAGCTACAGCCAGAAGAGAATCAGTTTAAAGATAGTATTCTGTACAGGCTTGTAGCCAATAAAAACTTAGTATCTGGAGAGTCTGTAAAAGCTGAGGATTTTAAATTCTTACGCCATCCAGAAGGAATAGATTGCAGAGAGTTGCAGAAGTATTTGGATGGGAAAGTGACGTATAAGAAAAATATTCAGCAAGGTGTTTTACTACATTTAAACGACATTAACTATGAAGGTGTTATAGCCTAATGAAGAAAAATAAAATATTGGTAATTGGTGCGGGATGGGAGCAGTTTGCACTGTTCGAAAAGATAAAAGAACATGGACATCACATCATTGCGACGCACCCTAATATAAATGCGGATTCTTTCAGATTGGCTGATGTGACATATGTTAAAGATAGTCGTGATATATGTGCTCATCTCACAATAGCCGAGACTCATAATATCGATACTGTAATAACCGATAATTGTGATTATTCTCTATATACGGCATCTGTTGTAGCTTCAAAACTAGGATTACCGTTTACATCTGTTAAATCAGCGTTGTTCAGTAATGATAAATTTTCTCAGCGACAAGCGTGCGCAAAGTTTGGTGTAATGCAGCCTGAATTTTATAAAGTTAGAACACCTCAAGATGCTAGTGAAGCTGCTGAGAAAATTGGCTATCCCGTTGTTATAAAGCCTGTGGATAGCCGAGGTACTTTTGGTGTAACCATTGTTAATGATGCCAAAGAGCTTTTTGATGCCTATTTTGATGCTGTGAGTTACTCTCCTAGTCTGACATTGATATGTGAAAGATTTATTGAAGGTGAGTTAGTGACTGTTGATGGATTCTGTTTTTCAAATGGACATCAGTCACTCACCGTGGCATCACGAAAATTTGCAGAGGGAAAAAAGCCTGTAACTAAAAGCGTTTCATATCCTTCTCAGCATGATGATGAACTAAAATCACTATTATTAAGAAATCACCAGCGGGTCGTTGAGGCGCTTGGTTATGATTTTGGCCACACTCATGGTGAATATTTTGTCACTAAAAATAATGACATCTATCTTGTCGAATGTGCAAACCGAGGTGCCGGAGTTTATACGTCATCAACGATCAACCCGCTCATTACAGGTATAGATTTGAATGAGATTTTTTTGAATCAAGCGCTTGGCTCCGATGATTTTCAGATTGAGCATGACAAGAAAAACTACATGCGTAGAGCGGCAATGCTATCATTTCTGGACTTTGAAGTGGGTAAAGTCGTTAAAAGCCTAAATATAGATGAAGTGAAAAGACTACCATTCGTACGGCAATTTCGAACTATTTACTCAGAAAAACAGATGGTCGAATCAATTGAAAACTGTGCAAGCCGCCACGCTATGCTCGTGGTAGATGGTTCTGATATGGATGAGGTGTTACATAACTACGATATTTTCAAATCAACCCTTAATGTGGAATATTATTAAATGGCCACTATTATCGAAAACACAGTTAGAGATGGGTCATATGCTGTTAATTTTCAGTTATCACTGGAGCAATCTAATTCTATTGTAAAAGGGTTGGATGAGCTTGGCTTTGAATATATAGAAGTAGGGCATGGATTGGGGCTTGGTGCTGGTAAAAATGCTATCACTGGATTGTCAAAAGAAAGTGATGAAGCCTATATCAAAGGTGCTAAGTCTATAGGTAAGAATTCCAAAGTTGGTGTGTTCTTTATTCCAGGAATAGGAAGTCTAGACGATATTCGTATGGCAGCTGACTTAGGTGTTGATTTCATCAGAATTGGTGTAAATATCAATAGATATGGTGATATGCTGGCTGCGGCTAAACTAGCCAAGAAGAGAGGGCTTTGGTTAGGTTTGAACTTGATGAAGAGCTATGCAGTAAAGTCTTATGAATTTATGCAGATTGTTAAGAGTATTGATAGTTGGGGCTTGGCTGATGCAATCTATCTGGTCGATTCGGCTGGTTGTATGACGCCAGATGAGGTGTTTAATTGTATCACTCTAACCCGAGAGCATGTTGTTACTCCTTTAGGGTTTCATGGGCATAATAATTTATCTTTGGCTGTGGCAAATTCTTTATCAGCGGTTAGAGCGGGAGCAACATTTGTCGATTCAAGTATTCTGGGGATGGGGAGAAGTGCTGGAAATGCTCAAACTGAGGTTTTGACGTATCTGTTGAGTAAAGAAGGGTTTTTGAGTAAGGCTTTTGATCAATATAAACTTTATGATTTTGCTGATAAGATGATTGCCCCCTTAATGCCCTCAAAGCAGGGATTGAACGGTGACGATATTCATATTGGAGTGAGTAAATTTCATACGAGTTATTTACCTATGATTAATGAATTTGCAGAAAAGTTTGATGTTGATAAAAGAAAACTTATCAAAGAAGTCTCTGACGTTAATTGCCTTGACCCAGGTCGAGAACTGGTTAGGCAGATTTCACTTGATTTAGGTAAAATAAATGGAAAGTAATGCTATAAATGTTGTTCGAGAAAATAGAGCTTGTGAGTGTTGTGGATTATTGCTTTAGTTAAGTAAAAAATAAGGTAAAAAAATTAATGATTGATGAACAACGTAATGTAATGAATGATGAACTTCTCGCTATTGCGAAATCGACTGTAACGCGTTATTCCGATCGCTACAAAAAACTTGGGCGACATGTTCATACACTAGGTTGGGGGAGTGA
>Ga0233447_1003503_pt1 | contig 9959 bp, 2 predicted proteins | sample SI_124_October20_3_FD_183014 | JGI IMG/M metagenome (GOLD analysis project Ga0233447, IMG submission 183014) | Seawater microbial communities from Saanich Inlet, British Columbia, Canada - SI_124_October2016_135_MG | ecosystem: Environmental > Aquatic > Marine > Inlet | place: Canada: British...
CCGTACAAGGGAAGAAGAATAATAGTAACAGTGGCTATTCAGCACCAACGCTTTCAAGGTCTGTTAAAGAGGATATAAAGAAGCGTAACGCTTATTGTCCTATGAGTGCTTTGCTCTTGAAAATGGAAATAAAATGTTACAATTAAAAACTGTCAAACAATTCTCCAAAGAAAGTGGCTATTCAGAAAAAGCCATAAGAATAAAGCTGGACAAAGGCGTTTGGGGTACTGGAATAAAATTTAAAGCACCTGATGGCAGAGTGCTAATAAGCATGGAGGGTTTCGAGCGATGGGTACAGGGTACAGAGGTGTTTCAAAATACAGCGAGTCGTCTATCAGAATCAACTTCGTTTATCTCGGAAAGAGATGGTATGAAATTATCAAAGGCACGCCTTCCGACACTAACCTAGAGAAGGTCGCCCAGCTTCGAGAAGATATACTGGCTGAAATTAAGCTGGGTATTTTTACATACGAATTAACATTCCCTGATTCTTACAAAAACATACAAAAATCAAATGATCTTCTTGGTAGAAACTCAAATAAATTAACCACTGGTGAATACCTTCTTACTTGGCATGAGTACAACGCACGATCTTTAGAGGAAACTTCCAAGAGTGAAAATCTAAGGATAATTCACACATCTTTATTGCCTGATCTTGGTCATATTCCACTGGCAGATCTTAGCTGGTCTGATATTAAGGCAATGGCTTTAAACTGGCACAACACCACTAAGACAATCAGAAACAAGCTTGCGCCTTTACGCAAAGCATTAAGGCACGCTTTAGATGATGGGCTGATTGAGTCCAACGTCCTACTGGGAAAGTCGGTTGACGGCATTCAAAAAGACTTCAACCCTGAAGAAGAAGAGATATCACCCTTTGACATGAGAGAAAGACAAGCTCTGCTGGATGCCTGCGTTCACCAACAGGATCATAATTTGTTCAAGTTTATTATGTGGACTGGCTTGCGCACGTCTGAAGTTGTTAGTCTTACATGGAGTGACATAGACTGGCATAAAGGCACTGCTAGAATTAACAAAGCAAAACCACGCAAAGCCACGCACATCAAACGCCCAAAAACAAAGGCAGGTGTTAGGCAGGTCAAACTATTCCCTGACGCGCTCCAAGCCTTGGAAGCTCAAAAAGATCACACGTTATTAGTTGGCGATCAAATATTCAATAATCCGAACACTAAAGAGCCTTGGAATGGCGATGGAGCGATTCGTGAACACTTTAGAGTTATTTGTAGAAATGCCAAGGTTAGATATAGAAGACCTTACCAGTTGCGACACTCTTACGCGACCATGATGCTAATGGCTGGCGAACCTGTTAGATGGCTATCAAAACAAATGGGCCACGCAACTCCAATGCAAACTATGAACGTTTACGCAAAATGGATTGATGAAGATTCACCTGATGCTGGAAGCAAAGCTGTCGAAATGTTTTCAACTGTCAAACCTCAAAATAAGACATCCTGCAAAACTGGATAAATCCACCTCTCCAACACCTTCTTTTTACCTCTCAACATACCCCAAAAAAGAGGGCAAACGTGCTAAAAAACGTGCTACTCGCTCTACAGACCCTACTAAGAGTACATGAGGTGCGGGTTCAAATCCTGCCAGCCCAGCCATTTTATTTCCTTAAATATCAATGACTTACATCATATTTAGGGATTTTTACGTCCAAAACCTACCTCCCAGTACGCCTAGGTTGTAGCGTTTCGCGTGCTACAAAACGTGCTAAAAAACGTGCTACTTTTTTAAGGCACTTTTTTCACTTAATAAAGAGCCTTGGATTTATTCGTAAAAACCTGAGTGAACTTGAGGATTGAAAGTCTCGGGTTTTTATTATTTATCTTTTGTCAAGTTAAGTCTTTAAAAAACTATGGGTATACTTTTTAAAACTATACCCAAACTTTATTTATTTATTTTCGGAGACAGTTAAAAGTACACTAAACCCTTTGTCCATAAGGGATGCAAGAGATTCTTTCGGAGGACTTTATTAACAACCTCCGAAACTTTTTTGTTTAGACGAAAAAAAACCCCTAAACTGGGGTTAATTTCTTTTTAAAAAGCTTTTTTATAGGTTGTAGCCGTTGTAGCTGTTGTAGCCACGCTATTTATAAAAGACAAAAAAACTAAATACTTTCATATGGTGGCTACACTGGCTACAATATTTTTCGGAGAACTTTATTAACAACCTCCGAAAAAACTATTTCTCTTTTTTTGGCGTTCCGTAAATTGGCATTGCGAAGTTACCCATAATAAATCTTTCAAAACCTTTTCCGTCAGGTGCGTTCATTACCGCACTCATCCAAATTGGCATTGCTTTCTTTAGAATGTGAATTGTATTGCCTTCGTATGCTGGCTTCCAGTTATGCTCCCACTTACCATCTTTGGAGGTGGTTTTCTTATCCTCTCCAAATAAAGCAAACTTTCTACTATTGATATAGTTTTCTTGAGAGACTATTTCCATTGCTAGCTTAGGATAGTTACCAGTCTTAGAAAGGAACGATCCGAACGGATTAGTGAACCAATGCCAAAACTCAGTGAACTGCTTAAAGAACATCATGCTCTCGCCATTACCCCGATCAACCCTAGCCATGTCTTTGTTTTCCCACACTGGATGACAATCATCGCCCCACATACATTGTAGCGCTGTTCCCATAATAGCGTAGTACATCAAAGACCTAACCATATAAGACGTGTACATCTTGCGAGCCACTTCATCTGTCTCAATATTTTTAAGACCTTCAATGTTAAACATATTGCCAGTACGATTAAGAACTTTTCTACTGTTAAGCGTTAGACCTTTGCCAGCCACTCTGATATTAGACACTGTCCAGTCAGGTGCGAATAACATTATCTGCGCCCATTTTCTAGCATTTGGCGCTGTCACCTTGGTTGCTAAGTCACGCATCATCTTATTCTCAATACCTTGCGCAAGCTTAAACCAATCTTGCCCACCTTGAGCATCATTCAAGAATTGTGCTATCTTCCTGCCAAGATCAATGTCGCTAACGTCATCGTACTTAGAGTCCATACGATACTTCATAAATTTATCAGAAAATGCAACCAGCTTACCGCCAGTCATAACTGTATCCCACATCACTTTATCCATAGCCTTGTTAATAGCGATATAACCATCAACAACATTACCCTTACCAAGATATGGAATACCTAACTTATCAGCCAGCTTTCCAAACTTCATTTTAGACATAGCCTTGGATAGGTCGTTCATACCAGCATAAAAAACATCGTTTTGCGCCAATATGTCTTCAGTACCATTAACGCCCAAACCACTAGCAATAGCAAAATCAATCATTCCGCCATCATCACCATTACGAAGCTGGGCCAGCATTTTCTTAACCTTGAGAGGATTTGCGCCAGTCAGCAAGTAGTTTTGCCCTAGTACCGTCATGTGAAACAAAGACATTGATACTTGGTTACGCTTCAGCATATAGTTAAGCGCCATCGCAAACTTCTTGATACCGCCATCTTTATTTACATAAAAAATATGATCCATCACTGGTTTAATATCAGGGTGAATATAGTAATCTTTAAGCATAGAATGCTCGAATCTCGTATATCCATCTTTATCTCTAAGCTTGGATGCCTTTTTGTTTTTCATGACCTTGGTTGAGCCATCCTCTTCTTTAAATCTAAACTCATCTTTAACAATTAGAGGGAAGCCAAGCACTTTTTCCATCGTCTTACTTTCAAGTCGTCTGATTGTACTTTTAAGAGCTTTGGTTTTTGCCACGCTGTCAGCATACATCTTAACAATCTCGGCAACATCAAGTGTCTTTGGCTCATAGCCAAGCTTAATACCCTCTTCATAGGTTGATAGTGTGCGTTGCTTACCATGCCTAAAGGCTGTGCCAGCACCACCACCTGCAAGCAGTGTTTCCATAAACTCGGTAGTTTGCTTAGGTTTAACATCCCAATAGTGAGGAATGTAATTCTCTAGGAAGTTTTCAATAATTCCCTCATCTTTGAGAGTCTTACCCATGTCGGCTAAAAACTTCTGAACATTTTTAGCAACATTAAGCTCAATGCTATTCAACTTAACATCTTTACCTTCGATGTAATGCGTGATAGCTTCACGTCTTTCCTTATCTTTAACAGCCCTAAGAATCTTACTTTGTACTGTGGTTGCTTTTCGTGCTACCTGCTTAAACACTGCCTGATAATCATCAGCAATTTTGCCAAGATAATGATCTGCTTGTGAGCGCTTATCACCACCTTCAAATAAATTGATCCTTGCAACAACACTACCTTTTGGAACACCAACAAAACCTTCATCAGTCTCTTGGATCTCGATAATATCTTCAACGCCCTTTTCACGAAGCTTTTTAACTAGCGCTTGTTTGGTCTTATAAGGCTTGTTACTTGTGTTTAAAACCTCAATATCGGCCAGTGGTTTATAGACTGGTGCGTCAATTGAATCAACCTGCTTAACATCACCTTTAGCCGAGAATTTAATGTCATCATTGTTGGCGCTAAACTTAATAGCACCATCTTTCAGGGTCTGGCCTGACTGCTTATCACCCTTTCGCCATTTAACGTATTCACGCAACGTTTCTTTCATTACGCCTTGCGCTTTAACTATTTCATCGCTGTAAACAAAGTGATTGGCCAGCATGGAATTTTCATCCAAACCAGTAGAAGTGACATCTGAATCAACAAAGTTACCAAGTTTAGCAAGCCATCTCTTAACCCACGCCACCAGTTTTTTAAACTTACCTTTGTTTTCAACTGCGATATGAGACCAAAATTCTTTAGTATTCCAACTCTCTCCAAAAAGATCAGCTACAAACTCTTCTCGAACACCCTTAAAGTCTAAAGCACCAAGACCCTGCTCTGCGCGAGCTTCGTTTAGGTTTTTCTTGTAATTATCGAAGTCGGATACCATTGGCGAAAATACATCAATAACATGATCGTATAAATCAGGGCGCTCCAGCTTCATAGAGTGAAGCATTTCATGACCAATAATTTCTATTACTGGAGTATCTGAATTTTCATTAACAAAAATTACATCAGAAGCTTCATCAACAAACACACCGTGGAATCTATCTAGTGCCACCCCCGTTCTGACAGCTTTGATTTTTTTGTTGAATAACTCTTCAATCTCTCTTTTGTCATTACCGTGCAAACCCAAGTTACCCTTTCCGATCTTGGCTTCTGACTCGGGTATGCCGTAGGCTTTGACCAAAGCCTTTTTAAGTATCTTAATATCTTTGTCATTACCGTCATCAAAAATTCCCTTGTCTCGCGCATCAACCTTGTCATTATCTTTTTTAACTGAAAATAATACCTTTTTTAGTCCTGATATAACACGCTTTTTATCGCCTTCAACTTTTGGATCATACAGTTTTACGGTTAAGCCATTGCTACGAGCGACTTCTTTAGCGCGCTTACTGGTGTCTTTAGGCATGACTGCGTAAACAAACTCACCTAGGCCAACTTCTCGCTGTATCTTAGCTTCAAAGTATTCAGTTGGCGCGTTGGACAGCTTATTCAAAAAATCATCAACCTCCTGCTTTAACGATTCAGGCACATCTTTAAAATCTGTCCATCTTCCAGTTTTTGCGTAATCGTGCAATCCATCAGCAATATTATCAGTAACCATTAAAGAGTTATCATTTAAAGGGTACGCTGAATATGGAACTAACGCTTGAATTAAATCATAATATGTACTGCCAACTTCCTCTTTCAATTCTGCAATATCTTCTGTTGAGATAATACTATCTCTATGCTTTTTAATTTGAGCTACAGACTTAAACTGCTTACTAACTTGTGAACGAAGTGTGCCAACGCCACTAAAAAAGTTTTCACCACCTTTAAGATCTTTTTTCATTAGCTTAATGACGTTATCTAAGTTGTGCTGTATGAACTTCTTATTACCACCATAAGTCCAGCCATTAAAGATACGCTCGTTATGAATGACTCTATCAGCTTTGTCCTGCGCCCATACTTTCATCTCTTGGGTTAGCTTTTTAGACTTACTCACCTTGTCTTCTGCTTTATGCTTATTAGCATAGTAATCAGCTACTGGATTTAATGACGTGGTAAGCTCTGTATCTGTCGCATAGTTTCTTACAAGATTATCAAAATGCTCGCCTGACGTTGGCAGTTTCCCACCAAATTTCTTATTACCAAGATACGTTTTAACAGCAAGTTTGAACTTCTCATCGTCCTTCAATATAAATCTGTCTTGACCAGCAAACGCATGAAACTCTTTAGGCAGTTTAGTGGTTTTTGTTATTGGCTTAAACCCTCTGCCAGTGTCTTCTAAAAATGCAAGCCGACTATCTTCAAAAGCCCGAATACCAACCTCTTCAATCTCATTAAGATTAAAACCTCTAGCATCGTACTTATCTCTAACAATTTTGTTTAGGCTTGAAAGTTCTTTATTGAACGTATCAATCTTTACTTCATACGAAACATTCGGGTATCTAGGCGAGTAAACATCTGCATTAAACGTTTTAGCTTTACTATCTTTAGTTGAATCAACTAAATCACTGTTACCAATCAAAGAAATGTCACCAAAACTATCAAATCCTGTGCTTGCTTTAGTCACTGCCAATGAAGGCACTGCCAATCCGCCCATCTTATCAGCATGGATCAGATTATCTTCTGTTAGATTGTGCGTTACATAAAGGTCTTTCTCTTCAGTCTTAACCGAGAAATTAATCTTGCCATCAAACTCGTTAGTAGGATCTTCGTCCTGCTGTTCATCTTTAGCATTAATATCTCTAAGTGGACTTTTGACCACTGGAACAACCTCATCACCAAACAAATATTGTTCTGCTGAATCCTTGCTTGCCTGTGGTAAATTTTCAGACTTATTGGTCAATGGCAAATCAGCTTCAAACATTCTTTGGTTGAATTTATCACCTCTTGACTCTGCCTCTGCAACAGCGTTCTCCATCAGCCATTTATCAACCCTAGCTGACGTATTAAGCGCCTTTCTGTGTGAGCTTGAATCAAGCTTAGGGAATGGTGTAGTCTCTCTGCCAGTCTGTGTGGTTGTTGCTTCACCTTCTTTAAGTCGCATGCCAATACTGCCAGCACCTTCAGGTTTTTCTACTTCAGGCTCAACTTTCTCCTTGTTGCTTTGACCGTACTTATCAGCAGTAGTCTCATTTTCACTTAAACCTTCAACTTCGTCTCTTAGATCTTTAGCTCTTTGGATTAAGTCTTTAGTTGCGCTCGGGTTTTGCATTACTGCCCAAGCAACTTCCATCACCTTACCGTCACCTATCTCAAAGTCCGATTCAAGTTTATTAACAACATCTTGTAGCTCTTGCTCTGATTTAGACACATCAGCAATAGCTCTTAAAATATCGCCCTTCTCTGACGAGTACATCTGTCCATCAATCTCTTCTTGATCTGTCACATTGTTATAACGATCTCTCCAATTTCCCTGCGTTTGCTCACCTGCGCCATTAACATCTTTGTCACTAACTTCAGGATTTGTATCTTCTGATCTGCGAACGCCAACAAACCCACTGTCTTTTTCTACAATGTCATAGTTAGCAGTTAGGCCGTCTCTGTTAAGACGCTTCTCTAGTATCGCTTTAGTCTTGAATGGTTTGCCTGCTTGAGTGGCATATTCAATTGCAAGCTCAGGTGCTGGATCGTTAATAGCATCAATATCAATCTCTTTGCCATCAACTGTTACAGCTTGTTTTTCTACTTCTGAGGTTTGTTCTTCAGATCTTCCAATATTTTCATCAGCTTTTGGTAGCCCTCTTTCGTTGGTGGAAATGGAATCGGCTTGCCCTGCGATTTGGCTTGAGCGTTCATCTTGTCCAATATTTCTTTCAGTTGCTTGTTCATTGTTCCCTCTTTGGTTTTCTATGTTGGCATTGCCCAGCATAGCATTAATATAATCTTGCTCTGACTCTATTTGAGTATCATTAATCAATACATTAACATCGGTATTTTGTTTTGCAACCTCTTCATTAAATACCTGAAGGTCATATTGGTAATTCTCTTCCTCAACAATTTGATCTTCGTTTAACGTTGTTTCGCCATGACTTTCTGCCACCGCCTGTTCTGATAGCCAGCCAATATCTACATAGCCATTGCCATCTTCTTCAGGAACAATGCCAAACGCTTCAGTAAATTCTACTGATGGAATGTTATCGTAACCAGCTTGCTTGCCATTTCTATATAAGCCAACACGCTTAACATCTTGAGAATTTAAAGTCTGTCCTAATTCAGAATCTCTAGCCACACCACGTTCAGCCATCCAGCTAAGAATTGGTGTCTTGGATTTTATAACTGGCGCTTTAGGCTCGACCAATTTAGGCTTGACCTCTCTACCAATTTGGTAATCATCAATAGCATCAACAATCTCATCTTTAGTCATGTTGGCTGTATCAATCTCTCTAGCTTTAGCTTCAATGTCAAGATCAGCCTTCTTCATCTTGTTAAGCTTAGAAGGTTTTAGATGTGGAGTGGACTCTACTGGCGCTGGATTTTCAGTACCGCCAAACTCAACATTATTCATTCCTGCGTTACGATTCATCTGATACGAGCGAATGTCAGCGTTATGATGGTATGGCACTTCATTACCAAAGTCATCAGTGTTTAGCGGATTACCAAAGTCATCAGTATTACTCTCAGCATTAATATCCGTCTTGTCAAAAGAGTCAAACACATCATCAACTGCCTGACTTTCGTTTTGCGCCTGTACTGGCGCTGGTTGCCCTTGTCCTGCGTTAACAGCATCAGGATTAGGATTAAGCATGTCAACAGTATTCTGATTGATCGCTTGCTGGTTAACCTCGGTATTATCGACAGCACCCTGCATCTCATTGCCAAGCTTTTTATCAGCTGGCGCAAGTGAGTCAACAGCCATAGCCGTACCTTTAACACTACCAGCACCAGCAGTCATGAATGTGGTTGCCATTAAGGTAATTTTTTGACGCTCTAATTGAGTGTCAATCTTGTCTTGCAGTGAAATATCGGGATTGTTTAAAACTTTATCTAGCTTATGAATATAAGCATTTAATGACTGTCCAAGTGTCGCTAATGACTCACCAGCGTACTCTTTTAATACATACTCAGCAAACTGCTTAGTTGCACCAGTCTTACCAAATACTTTCATTAATGGCTTTAACCCTAGTCTTTCTGTCCAGCCCTCAATAGCACCATTAACAGTACCATAAACCAAAGACTGCCCCTTTCCTTTTCCTTCTGAGCGAGCTTCGCCATACGAGCCTAAGCCTTCATATCCAGTAAACCCAGCAAGGCCTAAAGCTGGATTAATCATGCTCAATCCAATACTTGCTAAAGTAATAGGTGCGCTTTCAACAGCGCTACCCAAGCCTTGTTGCCAGTCTGTTAGGTTGCTAGGAATGTTTTTAGCCATCTGCTCGTCATTAGCTTTAATATCACCAATGGTTTGATCAATAAACTCTTGACTAGTTGCTGGGTTTTTATCCAGCCAACCTTCAGGTAATAAATCAGAAACAGCATTATTAAGCTTCGCATCAAAAGAGTAGGCCTGCTCAGGTACAAAATCAGCTGTTACCAAATCTGCACCCTTCATAACATTGTCAGCACCTAGTGCGATGTTATCACCACGCCCTTCAAAAGCACCAGCCAGCCATTCAGCAGGATTGTCCACAAAGCTCGCCTGTGGTTGCTCTAATGGTGGTGTTAAATAATTAGGTTGTACTGGAACAGACGACTGTAAGATAGGGTCGTTATCCCATAAATTTTGCTTGTTGTTGTCTCCCCCAACAATAGGATCGTTATCCCATAATGCCATTATTTTTTCACCCTTAGTTGTCCGTCAGCAATGTATTGCGCACCTACTGGTAACGCTAAATACTCTTCGTCTGTTGTTATTGTAGGAGGTTGCTGTTGCTGTTGCTGTTGCTGTTGTGGAGCGTTATTTGGTGTGTAATCTAATTCTTTATCTGAAAACATTCCAAATTCTGTAT
>Ga0233447_1003506_pt1 | contig 9954 bp, 9 predicted proteins | sample SI_124_October20_3_FD_183014 | JGI IMG/M metagenome (GOLD analysis project Ga0233447, IMG submission 183014) | Seawater microbial communities from Saanich Inlet, British Columbia, Canada - SI_124_October2016_135_MG | ecosystem: Environmental > Aquatic > Marine > Inlet | place: Canada: British...
CAATTATTAACCATGGATAAAAAGTTAATGGTGGTAGCGGATAAGATCGGTGTTTCATATGTATGACAATTAAGTGCGAGATTAAACCTGCGCATCTTTAATTATCGATAGTAGCCATTATCATCTCCATAAAAAATCTATATAAAGATGATTAAAGAATTATCAGGAATATCCAAATGAAAATCTCCATTGCTGGCACCGGCTACGTAGGTCTTTCCAACGCCATGCTCTTGTCTCAAAACCACGAAGTTATTGCTCTTGATATCATTCCTGAGAAGATTGAACAACTTAACAACAAGATCTCTCCAATAGCAGATACTGAGATTGGAGACTTCCTGACTAATAAAGACCTAAATTTTATTGCAACACTTGATAAAGAACTGGCCTATAAAGATGCTGACTTTGTCATCATTGCCACACCGACTGATTACGATACTGCTAATAACTACTTTAACACTTCGTCAGTAGAAGCAGTCATTCAAGATGTGATTGATGTTAACCCTAATGCAGTCATGATTATCAAGTCAACCGTACCGGTTGGCTATACTCAAGGCATTAAAGAGAAGTTTAATTGTGACAACATTATCTTCTCGCCAGAGTTCTTAAGAGAAGGCTTAGCCCTTCATGATAATCTATATCCGTCACGTATTATTGTTGGCGAGCAATCAGATAGAGCTAAGGTATTTGCAGATCTTCTAGTAGAAGGCGCTATTAAAGCAGACATTAACGTTCTGTATACAGACTCTACTGAAGCAGAAGCGGTTAAGCTCTTTAGTAATACTTATTTGGCTATGAGAGTCTCTTACTTTAATGAACTTGATTCCTATGCAGAAGCGCACAATCTTGATAGTAAACAAATTATTGAAGGTGTGGGGCTAGACCCGAGAATTGGTAATCATTACAATAACCCGTCTTTTGGTTATGGGGGTTATTGCTTACCTAAAGACACTAAACAACTAAGAGCTAACTATAAAGATGTGCCTAACACCCTTATTAGTGCCATTGTTGATGCTAACTCTACCCGTAAAGATTTTATTGCGGATTCAATCATTAGTAAAAGTCCGAAGGTAGTGGGCGTGCATAGGCTAATCATGAAGTCTGGCTCTGACAACTTTAGAGCATCCTCTATTCAAGGCATTATGAAGCGTATTAAGGCTAAAGGTATTGAAGTTGTTATTTACGAGCCAGTCTTGATTGAGCAGGGTGACAATGAGTTCTTCCATTCAAAAGTGATTGGCGATTTAAATGAATTCAAAAAAGTAAGCGATGTGATTGTTGCCAATAGAATGGCGGATGAATTGCAGGACGTAAAAGACAAGGTTTATACTAGAGACTTGTTTAATTCCGATTAACAAAGCAGAATTTATATGAAGGTATTAGTAACAGGCTCAGCAGGTTTTATTGGTTCAGCGCTCTCAATCAGACTGTTGGATAGAGGTGATACAGTCATAGGTATTGATAATCACAATGACTATTATGACCCAGCACTAAAAGAGGCACGTTTGGCAAGACATGCTGACCATCCTAACTACACACACATTAGAATGAATCTTGAAGATCGTGAAGCCATGGCTGAGCTGTTTGAAGATGAGCAGTTTGAAGGCGTAGTTAATCTAGCAGCACAAGCAGGTGTGCGTTATTCTATTGAAAACCCACTGGCTTATATTGATACTAACTTAGTGGGTTTTGCCCATATTCTAGAAGGTTGTCGACATAACAAAGTAGGGCACTTAGTATATGCTTCATCAAGCTCTACTTATGGTCTTAACACCAAGCAACCATTCTCAACCCATGACGCAGTTAATCATCCGGTAAGTCTGTACGCAGCTACTAAGAAAGCTAACGAGTTAATGGCGCATACTTATTCTCATCTTTATGATCTACCCACTACAGGCTTAAGATTCTTTACCGTATACGGCCCATATGATAGACCAGACATGGCGCTACAAAAGTTCACTAGAGCTATTATGAATGATGAGCCAATTACGGTATTTAACTACGGTAAACACCGTAGAGACTTTACCTACATTGATGATATCGTAGAAGGCATTATTAGAATACTAGACAGACCTGCAGCACCTAACCCAGATTGGGATAGTAATAATCCAGACCCTGCAACGAGTAGTGCCCCGTACAGGGTTTATAATATTGGCAATAACAATCCAGTTGAGCTCATGGATTACATTGAAGCACTGGAAACATCACTTGGCAAGAAAGCAGAAAAAGAACTACTACCACTCCAACCTGGCGATGTGCCAGATACCTATGCAGATGTAGATGATCTTGTTGAACAGTTTGGCTACAAACCAAGTATGAGTGTAAAACAGGGTGTTGAGAATTTTGCGGTGTGGTATAAAGAATATAATAAATAAATTAAATAATATAAGGAATAAATAAAAATGAAGAAAGTTTATGTATCAATGATTGCAGATTTGTTGCATGCAGGGCATATTAATATTTTAAATGAAGCATCAAAGTATGGCAAAGTAACTGTTGGATTGTTGACATCTACAGCAATTAATGAGTTAAATGATACAGCCTATCTTAAGTATCAACAACGCTTGGATGTGGTAAGTAGTCTATCAATGGTGCCAAATGTTATTCCTCAAGAGGATGCAAGTTACAAAGAAAATTTATTAAAAATAAAGCCTGATTATGTTGTACATGGAGATGATTGGCAAGAGGGTAAGCAATCCAAATATAGGCAAGAAGTTATTGATTTGTTAGCTGAATGGGGTGGAGAATTAATAGAGGTAGAATACAGCTCAGAGATCAGCGATAAAAATTTAAAAAATCAATTGATGAAACTTGGTGTAACAACTGTGCATCGTCTTGGTCGTTTAAGATCATTAATTAAAAACAAACCTATCGTCCGTATTTTGGAGGCACACAATGCTTTAAGCGCATTAATTGCAGAGAATACAGTTGTTGAAAGAAATGGAGAAAGTGTTAGTTTCGATGGTGTCTGGTCGAGCTCTCTAACGGACTCAACCGCAAAAGGCAAGCCTGATATTGAAGCAATTGATATGACTTCTCGCATCAATGCCGTTAACGACGTTTTCGAAGTAACCACCAAGCCTATGATTTTTGATGCTGATACGGGCGGTAAAACTGAACACTTTGAGTTTACAGTTAAAAGTTTAGAAAGAACAGGTGTAAGTGCTGTTGTTATTGAGGATAAAACAGGGCTTAAAAAGAATTCTTTATTTGGCAATGATGTTGCACAAACCCAAGATAGTGTTGAGAACTTTAGTGATAAGATTTCAAGAGGTAAGGCAGCGCAAGTTGGTGATGACTTTATGATTGTTGCTCGTATTGAGTCGCTTATTTTAGAAGCTGGAATGGAGGATGCTCTTATGCGTGCAGAAGCCTATATAAATGCTGGTGCAGACGCAATTATGATTCATTCACGCCACAAAGATCCAGCAGAGATTATGGAGTTTATGCAAAAATTTAGAGCAACAAATGATAAAACACCAGTTGTTGTGGTACCAACTAGTTTCAACGGCGTAACTGTTGAAGAATTTGCTGAAATGGGGGTGAATGTGGTCGTAACTGCAAATCATATGCTTAGAGCTGCTTACCCAGCAATGCTTAAGGTTGCCAACTCAGTACTTGAAAATGGTAGAAGCTTGGAAGCTGAGCCAGATTGTATGAGTATTAAAGAAATACTGGAGTTTATTCCTGGTACAAAATAATGGCACTTAATACAGTAGATTTTGTTAATACTTTAATAGAGAACAATTACACGCATCTTTGTGTTGTTCCTTGTAGTTTTGCAAAAAATGTTATCAATGAAGCGATTAATAATGACAGAATAGAGTACTTGCCAGCAGCCAGTGAGGCTGTTGCTTGTTCTATTGCTGCCGGCCTTAAGATGGCAGGCAAAAAACCTATAGTAATAGTGCAGTCATCAGGTCTAACTAATATGGCAAGTTGTATTACTAGCCTATTAAAACCTTACGGCGTTACATTTCCTATCCTTACTAGTTGGCGCACTTACAAAGAGGGTGACAGTGAAATACAGCATCAGCATCTTGCAACAGAGTTGCCAAAACTGATTAGCGCTTATGGTTACAAGCATTATATTTTGGATAATAATGATTTGGATAATGCCATTACTCAAATAAATGATTGTGATGAAAATCATACAATCTGTGTGATCAAGAAAGACACTTTTGATAAAGTTACACTTAAGCAAGAACATCAACTAGATCTATCTGATTGCATACCAAGAGGTGAGTTTCTAATGTCAATAAATAAGCAGTTCAAAGATACAGATACGCTATTCATCGGCACCACGGGAAATACTGCTAGAGAAATGTATAGTTTTATGCCCGATACAAATAACTTTTATATGGCGGGTAATATGGGCGGTGCACTTAGTATTGGTTTTGGTGCGGCCAAAGCAGGAAGAAAGGTCATTGTCTGTGGAGGTGATGCAGAATTTGTTATGCACATGGGAGGTCTTACCACTGCTGGCAGAGATGCTAATCAAGTGAACTTGACTTATATACTTTTTGATAACAAGCAAAATAAATCAACAGGTGGACAAGATACATATCAAAGTCATGTAGATTATATCAGTATAGCAAAAGCTTCCAATTTTAGTGTAGTTGAAAATACAATAGAAAGTTTAAATGAGTTTAAATATATAATGACAGATATAAAAAATAAGTCATCATTGAAATTTATGTGTGTGAAATGTGGACTTGATGATGAAACTCCAAGGCCACCTTTAGATATAGTTAAAGTAAATAAGTTTTAATAAAGTGTGAGGTAAGAAGTTGGAAAAAAGAATTATGGTAGATATGTCTTCTACATTAATGCATCATGGGCATATAAGGTTACTAAAAAAAGCTTTTAAACATGGTAATGTAATTGTAGGTCTGACAACTGATGAAGAGATTAAAATTAAAAAAGGTTATACGCCTGAGATAGATTTTAAACATCGAAAAGAGATACTTGAGTCGATAAAATATGTATCAGAAGTTGTAGCAGTACCTTGGCTTTTGACTAATGAAACTTTAAAAGAGCATAATATTGACTTATTGGTGCATGGAGATGATAATTCAAATGATATAGAAAAAAATAAATTATTAATTTTTCCACGAACAAAGAATGTTTGTAGTAGTGTTATTAGAAATAAGTCAGCTCAAATATCAGGCAAAATACAACGAAATATACTTTTGAATCCTGGCCCAGCAACCACAACAGATAGTGTGAAAATGGCACAAGTGGTTCCTGATATATGCCCACGAGAAATAGAATTTGGTAATTTGATGCAGTCAGTATCATTAGAGCTTACAAAAATTGTAGCAGATCCTAAAAAATATACAACTATTTTATTTGGAGGAAGTGGTACAGCAGTAGTGGAATCAACTATAAGTTCTGTTGTTCCTCATGATAAAAAAATACTGATAGTAAATAATGGTGCTTATGGAAAAAGAATGTGTCAAATAGCAGATGCTTATGATATGAATTATATTGAATTTAAAAGTTCACCAATTGAAACTATTGATTTAAAATCGCTGAAAACTACAATAGAACAAAATCAAGACATATCACATCTTGCAGTTATACATAATGAAACAACGACAGGACTTTTAAATAATCTTTATGATTTAGGCACAGTAGCAAAGAAATATAATTTAGGATTTATAGTAGATGCAATGAGCTCATATGCAGCAATAACAATAGATATGAAAAAACAAAATATTGGTTATTTGCTTGCTAGTTCAAATAAAAACATTCAAGGTATGGCTGGAATTGGATTTGTAATAGCAAGTAAAAAGTCTATAGAAAAAGTTAAAGATATAAAGCCTCGTAATTTTTATCTAAACCTTTATGCACAATATGAGAACTTTATAAAAAATCATCAGATGAGATTTACACCACCTGTTCAAACTTTATATAGTTTAAATCAAGCAATTATAGAATTAAAAGAGGAGGGCGTAAAGAATAGATATAAAAGGTATGATAAATCTTGGAAAACTTTAACAAGGTTTTTAAAAGAAAACAATCTTAAATATCTAGTAGATGATAAATATCATTCTAGAATAATCACATCTATTTTTATACCTGATGGTATAAACTTTAACGATATGCATGATTATTTTTATGAGAAAGGGTTTACAATATATCCAGGTAAAGTTGCTGATTTTAATACTTTTAGAATTGCAAATATTGGAGAAATAGATTATAAAGATATCGAAAGATTTTTAAGTTTATTTAGAAAATACATAGGCGATTAAAATTGAAAATAATTAAAGATACTGATATACAAAAATTAGAAATTAAAGATTCAGAAATATTTCAATGGATAAAAGAAGCGTTTATTCTAAAGAATACATGTGATTTACCAGTAAAAATAAGTCAAAAATTTAATAATAAAACTAATTTTTATAATACTATGCCAGTAATTATTCCAGATATAGATACGGCAGGAGTAAAATTAGTAACTCGATATGTAGATAGAAAGCCATCAATACAAGGCAATATTTTATTGTATTCTTATTTAAATGGTGAGTTATTGTCATTAATGGATGCTACATGGATTACAACTAACAGAACGGGAGCAGTCACAGCATTGGCCGTTGATTTATTAGCAAAAGAAAACTTTGAATCAATTGCAATAATGGGATTGGGAGAAACAGCAAAAGCATTTTTAGATATGTTCTTACTAAAAAATGAAAATAAGTTTAAAAAGTTTAAGCTTATGAAATACAAAAATCAAACTGATAACATTGTTAAATATTTAAATAATAAAGATATATATGATATAGATATATGTAGCTCAGAAGAAGAATTTATTTGTAATTCAGATGTAATAATATCAGCAATAACTGTAGCAAAAAAACAAATTGGAAAAGACTCTTGGTTTAAAGAAGGGGTGCTAGTAGTGCCAATCCATACCCAGGGATTTCAAAATTGCGATTTATTTTTTGATAAAATTTTTGCTGATGATAAATCTCATGTACGTGAATTCAAATATTTTGATAAATTTAAGTCATTTAATGAAATTGAAAAAGTGCTTAGATTAGAAATTAAAGGAAGAGAGGATAATCAAGAAAGAATATTATCGTACAATATTGGTATTGCTTTACATGATCTATATTTTGCGAAAATGATTTATAATAAAGTTGTAAGTAATATTTAAATACCTGAATTCAAGTGTTAAGTTTATAGCGTACTATTTTTTGAGCATTAACCCTGACAATCTTTTGCGATCCTCCCAAAAATTAACACTCAGCGATTGGGTATATGATGCCCGCTTTTATACTCCCTTGCGGGGTGCAGAAGATGGCTGAATTGGAAAAAGTGGCTTAAAACGTGTTCAAGATTAACGGACCACTACACTGCGCAATACCAAAGGTTTTAAATGGAATTATAAGCGTGTATATCGCATCTGTAAGCAATTGGAGCTTAATCTTCAGATCAAGTCCAGTAGAAGAGTCAAACGCGATAAGCAGTAGGGCTTTAAGTGTGCTAGTAAGAATAAACCAAACTTGGTCAATTGACTTTACACTTCTCAAAGGGGTACTGAACAGAGTGTCAGATTCATTAAGCACAGGTAGGAAGATTAGAGCATTCAGCGTGATAGATGATTGTAACAGAGAGTGTCTATGCATTGAAGTGGGTCGCTCTTTGCCAGCGCAAAGAGTTATTCAATCATTAGAGTGGTTGATTGAATGGCGAGGCAAGCCTAAAGCAATCAGATGCGATAACAGTCCGGAATACATATCTCATTTACTCAGAGAATGGGCGTAAGAAATGGACATTGAGCTTATGTACATACAACCAGGCAAGCCAACTCAAAATACCTACATAGAAAGATTTAACAGAACAGTAAGAAACGAGTAGTTGAACATGCATATGTTTAATTCAATTACACATGCTCAAAATTTAGATACTCAATGGATATGGGTATATAAGTATAATAACGAACGACCGTATAGTTCGATTGGTGGAATTCCATCAAAAAAACTACTTGAGACGTTTTAAATAACGGAGATTCTATTTTTGGCAGGCGTTAGAAATGGGTGGATTACAATTATGAATAAAGAGTTAACAAGCAAAAAGTACTGGTCTAAATATTGGAAATCCAAACCAAAAATTGATGGTTTGATTATTGAAAAAGATTTCCTGTTTCATGATGTGTTAAATAAGTATGTTCCCAAAAAACAAAAGATAAATTTCTTAGAGATAGGAGGATTTCCTGGACAATGGGCGATTTTTTTTGCAAAATATTGGGGTGCAGATTCCACATTACTGGATCGTTATATCGATCAAGAAACAATCGAAGTATTATCAAGAGATAATGAAGTAAAAAATATAAATGTTATTGAGGGTGATTTGTTTGATTTAAGCGTAAATAGAAAATTTGATGTAGTAATGTCTGCTGGTTTTATTGAGCACTTTTCTGATGTTGCTGGTGTCATTGATAAGCATATTGATTATCTTGAGCCAGATGGAACTCTCATACTAACTGTTCCGAATCTTTTAGGATTGAATGGCCTCCTTCAAAAAATAGTAGACAGAGAAACATACGACACTCACTTTTTAGAAACAATGTACGATCAAAATTTAAAAAAAATTGTGAGTAGTAGAAATCTTGATATTCAGTATATTAGCTATCATAGTAAGTTCGGGGTGTGGCTAGAAGATATAAGTAATAAGCCTAGATGGGTTCGACGCTTGGTTTATTTAACTAATATTATTGGAAAATTATTAGTAAGGTTTGAGTCAAGAATGTTTTCGCCCTATCTAATACTCATTGCTAAAAATAAAATTGTTACAAAGAAATAAACTAATAAAAATTCAAAAGGCTTAGAATTTAAATGAAAAGGACGCATTAAGTATGGATATTCTTTTTGTAGCAAATTGGTCGGCGCCAAATATCCTGAATGCAAACTATGCATCATCAGGTGTTCATCTGGAGTTGTCAAAACGTAAGCTTAATGTTGGCGTATTGTCATCATTTGCTGGCCATTGCGCAATGGGGAGCAATGCTAAAGATCTTAGAATGGGCAGTTATCAGTTGCTAGAGCTTCAATCTAACTCTATAACGTACTTGATACCAACACTACCAAAAGGTTGGTCGGCTCGCCATATTCATAGCGAAGATTGGGATGAGGCAGTTCAATGGGGTGTCGCACTGCTCAAGAAGTACAATCCTAAGATAATTCATATTCAGCAATGGCAAAATTTCTGGTGGATGGCCGATGCCGCCACTAAATGCTCTATACCCTATAACTACACGCCTTATGATTTTGGACTAATTTGTGCAAGAACAGTGCTAATTAAAAGTGATGGCAATAAGTGCAATGGGATCGTCGATGATGTCACATGTGAAAAATGCATATATGGTGGTAGGAGTCTAATAGGTAAATTGAACGAAAATTTGGTTAAAGTTCCAATTATTAGAAGTGTATTGAAGTTAATATTAAAATATTTTTCTTGGTTAAACTTACATGAAAGAGGGGTAGTAGTTGATCCGATTCACATTAGAATACAGAATGACCGAGAGCGCTTGTATAGTCTACTGACTAATTTAGAAAATTTGATCGTAAATTCTGATTTTTCTAAAAAATTATTTTCGTCTAAAGCCAGAATTAATAACGTCGTATCAATACCCTGGTTTCATAATTTAGTAGTTTCTGATTCTAAAAAGAAAATAATATCCAAATCTACGACGATTGGTTTTGTTAGCCGTATATCGCCAGAGAAAGGCTTTGATATTCTATTGGAATCAATCATTATGGTTAATAAAATACGAGATATTCATGTTAAGCTTGTTGTTGCTGGTGACGCATCTAGTGAGTATGTGACCGAACTAAAAGAAAAGTATGCAAATTTAGACATAGAATGGTTGGGATGGGTTGACAGCAAAATTCTGCCAGAAGTTTACAATCAAATAGATGTACTTGTAGTGCCATCAATATCTTACGACAA
>Ga0233447_1003507_pt1 | contig 9954 bp, 6 predicted proteins | sample SI_124_October20_3_FD_183014 | JGI IMG/M metagenome (GOLD analysis project Ga0233447, IMG submission 183014) | Seawater microbial communities from Saanich Inlet, British Columbia, Canada - SI_124_October2016_135_MG | ecosystem: Environmental > Aquatic > Marine > Inlet | place: Canada: British...
ATGCTAAACTTAAAGCTTTTAGAGCTGCATTAAGAGGTGTTGTGGATATTGAATTTTTCCTTTTTAGAGTTGCTAAAATTTATGCTTAAAAACAAAACCAACCCGAATTATGAAGTGAGCCAATTCCCCACTCCTCAAATTAATAGCAGATTGAAATAAGGCCTTAAATTACTTTTTTTACTTCTGCCGATAATTTTTCGAGTGAAGAATCTGCGGCACTTAACATATCGGCAACCAAACTATTGTAATATTTCTTAACCAGTTTCGAATTGTCTTTCCCGTCGGGATGATTAACCCGCAGTCTCAATTCGCGGTGATTCTGAATAACTTCACCAGCAATTTTCATTATTTCTTCATTATTCACTTTCGAATTGTATTCCATCACATAAAAACAATCGCTCAACACCAGCGACATTAACAAATCGATATCCTTTTTTAAGTCTCTAATACTTGCCATAATAAACGTGATTTTAATTTAAAGGTAAATAAAATTGATAAAACGAGCATGATAATTATTATTACTCAGAAACCAGATTATCGGTGAGTTCTCCCGATTTACCGTGACGGGATGACTTTTACTATCAAAAATAAACAACATTAACTATAAAACAGGTTACGCTTTTTACTGTCTCCTAATATTTACGCCACTGCCCGTAGATCCACTGCTCCCCCCCTGAAACATATTATTTCCACCTTGTGGGTTATTTTGCTGTTCCTTTTCCTTGCGTGCATTTTCTTCGGCCCGTTTCTTTTGTTGTTCTTCCAATTCCAAATCCCTAATATTTTTATAAAATGTAGGATCGTGTTTTAATTCCCAACTTTTTTCATTGTCCCAGTTAGACCGGACTTTTATAACCTCGTTAATATAGGCTACACGTTCGGGCAGGTATTTATCCTGGTAACTTCCGGTATCCCATTTACCATTGCCATTTTTGTCGTAAACAATTTTTACCTTGTACTTGTCGGGGGCAAGATAATCGAAAATTACATTCGCGTCTTCCTCAATTTCTTTTTGAACTATAATTTCTTCCTCATCGTTGTTTTTAAGCAATTGAATCAACATTTGACTTTCAACACCCGTGATTTTTAACAAAATGGTCCCGTAATAATCTTCTTCTTGTGTTTTGAATTTTTTAATCATTTCCTTACTGGTAAGCCCATAAATATTTTCGCAGGCTGCCGAATCAATTTCCAGGTTGTATTCAGTGCCGGGTTCCAGGTTAAATAAAAGTTTGTACCTCCGCCAGGCTGTTGTGTCCTTTTCGAACCGAAAATTTAAAGCAGTTTTTAAGGTGTCATCTGCAAGGTAAAGATTAACACGGGTACTATCGAAATATTTTACGGGTTCGGGAGCTGAAATAAAAATATTTTTATTTAAGTTGAATGCCGAAGTACTTACATTTGTTTCCCAGCTAAACTGAGGGACCGGCACTGCCTCTTCTTCTTCGTCCCCCTTTTGTTTTCTCCTTTTTTTCGATGTATCTTCTTTATCAATAAAATTTAATTCCAGTGTATCTTTTTGAATATACAACTGACTTAAAGAATCAAATTGAAAATAAGACAATTCCATAACAAGGGTATCTGTTTTTGCTACCAGAGTATCGGCAATCCACATTGTCAGCGAATCCATATTCTCATTAGGTTCTAAAATATACCAATCGGTTACATCAGAATCGACAAGCCTTACTTTAAAGGTATCTTCAACCGACTCGTTAAAAACAAAGCTGCATTTGTAACGCGTGTCCCGATTATACGAATCTAAGTACTGTTCAAATATATCTTCGGTAAAATGCCTTAAATAAAATGGCTCAGGCAAAAACTGGGTATGTCCTGTAATTAATAACGAATCAACCCCTTTCACCAAAGTATCCGGTTCTTCATGAAATTCGGCCAACGGAAACACGATTGTATCGACAAATGCAATTTGTTCTGCCCCTTCGTTGTACATCAAATCGGAATTAGCATCATTTACAGAAAAAATATGATAATTGCCCGGCGGAATATTGTCGATCATAAAAAGTCCTGTTTGATCTGTTTTGGCTATAAAATCCGGGCGAACTTTATGGACTGCAGAATCGTGCAAGTTTTTATGCAACATTACCAAAGCACTTTCCACAGGTTCGAGATTAAAAGCATTAATTACACGTCCGGCAACTCTCAATGAATCGTAAATATCGCCTGTGCTAAATGAAAAGCGTAAATTTTCGAGTGGATTTCTTTCGTTATTATCGGCAACCGAATTTTTAAAATCAAGCGAATAAGTTGTGCTGTCTAACAATTCTTCATTAAATTGTACTATCAGCGTTTTTGATTTTGTACGAATAGATGGCTTTTTTGTTAATGGCGGTGAAACCACCAATGTTTCAGTAATTTCATCGGGTATAATATACTCACTAAAAGTTAGGCGAACATCTTCTCCTTTATAATTTAAGGCTTTATAAACGGGCTGGGTTCCAATTAAAACAGGAGGAATACTATCGAGTGGGCCACCCGTGGGCATTCCCTGGTTGGCGCACGACGAGATGATAACAATCCATGCCAAGCCGGCAATAATAAAATATGGTATTTTCCCTAATAATTTCATTCACTAAAAAGGTTACAAACATACAAATTCCTGCAAACAAAGAATGTTATGTGTTGTTAATTTAAGTTGCACGAATTGAAAAAATAACAGGAACGTCTAACCTTAATCAATTAAATATTGCCCACCCTTCAAAATTTGACAATCTATTTATATCATTGCAAAATGCTTATAAAGAATATTAGCTTTAAAAAGAAAATTCAAAAAGAAAACCAATTTGTTCAGATAAATTAAAGTAACTTGTTCATCAATTAAAAGAAAAAAACTGATGGTTAGAAAGAAGAAAAGAAAACACATAAAACACAGAAAAACAGGCACATTTAATAAAAAGAAATTAAAAAATGCCATCCTTTCTGTTCTATACGAAGAACCTTCGCAAACGGTAAATTACAGGCAGGTTTCGAGTTGGCTAGGTATAAAAGATCAGGAAACTCAAAAACTTGTAAATGTAGCTTTGCTGGAACTAAAAGACGATGGTTCGTTGGAACAAATCTCGCGGGGAAAATATAAATTAAAAGCAAAAACGGGGACAATCTGCGGAATTGTTGAATTACAACCCCAGGGTTTTGCGTACATAAACAGCGATGAAGTTGACCGCCCCGTACTCGTTTCTACCCGTAACCTAAAACATGCCATGGAGGGCGATAAAGTTCGCGTACACTTATATGCCCGGCGCAAAAAACACGACCTGGAAGGAGAAGTAGCTGAGATTGTAGAACGGGCCAAATCTGTTTTTGTGGGAACTGTTCAAATTTCGCGCAATTTTGCCTTTTTGCTTCCAGCGGGGAAAGTTGGATTCGACATTTTTATCCCACTCGATAAATTATATGGAGCAAAGAATGGTCAAAAAGCCATTGCCGAAATTAACGAGTGGCCATCGCATGCCCGCAGCCCATTTGGAGAAATTATTGAAGTTCTGGGTGATGCAGGAGATAACGATGCTGAAATGCACTCGATTTTAGCCGAATTCGAATTACCACATAAATTCCCTCAAAATGTTGATAAAGCTGCTCAAAAAATCCCCTTGGAAATCCCGCCAGAAGAATACACAAAACGTCGGGATTTTAGGGGAATAACCACTTTCACAATCGACCCCGCTGATGCTAAAGATTTCGACGATGCACTGTCGTTACAAAAATTAAAAAACGGAAATTGGGAAGTGGGCATCCACATTGCCGATGTTACTCACTATGTCACACCAAATTCGATTATCGAAGAAGAAGCACAAAACCGGGCTACTTCTGTTTACCTGGTTGACCGAGTAGTCCCGATGTTGCCCGAACGGCTTTCGAACGGTGTTTGTTCGCTGCGCCCCAACGAAGACAAACTCTGTTTTTCTGCAATTTTCGAAATAAACGGACAGGCGGAAATATTAAACCAATGGTTTGGGAAAACGGTAATTCACTCGAACAAAAGATTTACATACGAAGAAGCACAGGAAATTATTGAATCCGGAGAAGGCGAATTAGCTGATGAATTATTAAAATTAGACAAACTGGCGCAAAAACTAAGAGAAGATCGTTTTAAAAATGGTTCTATTGCTTTCGACAGAGTTGAAATAAAATTCAATATCGATGAAAAAGGGAAGCCGCTTTCTGTATTTTTTAAAGAGGCAAAGGAATCAAATAAATTAGTTGAAGAATTTATGCTCCTCGCCAATAAACAGGTTGCAGGATTTATTGGAACACTACCCAAAAACAAATCGCCAAAAACTTTTGTTTACCGGATTCACGACAAACCCGACCCCGACAAATTAGTCTCCCTAAATACTTTTATTCAACGTTTTGGATACGGGATCCAGCTTTCAACAACTAAAGCCATTTCTAATTCGTTAAATAACCTGTTGAACAATGTAAAAGGGAAAAAAGAGCAAAATGTAGTTGAAACTCTGACAATTAGAACCATGGCAAAAGCAGCTTATTCAACGCGCAACATTGGTCATTACGGCTTATCGTTCGAAAACTACACACACTTCACCTCCCCTATCCGGCGCTACCCCGACATGATGGTACACCGCCTGCTGGAAAAATACCTCGCAAACGGACGTTCAGCCAACGAACAAAAATACGAGAACCTGTGTAAACACTCATCCGAAATGGAAACAAAAGCGGCAAATGCTGAGCGTGCTTCAATAAAATATAAACAGGTAGAATTTATGCAAGACCATGTTGGGGAAATTTATCAGGGTGTAATTTCCGGTATTACGGATTGGGGGATTTATGTGGAATTAGAAAATAAAATTGAAGGAATGGTGCCCATAAGAGAATTAGACGATGATTTTTACATTTTTGATGAAAAAAATTATGCTTTGGTTGGCCGGCACACAAATAAAACATATCAGTTAGGAGCCGATGTTGTGGTTAAAATCTGGCGAACAAATTTAGAACGAAAACAACTTGATTTTCTTCTGGCAGAAAAAGAAAATTAAAACAATTTCGAATATTAAGTGTTGTATATTCAACTATTTACAGGCATTTTAAGTTTTTTAAATCAATATCGTCTGTAACAGTAAAAAATTCAAAACTGTTTTACAGGTAAAATAAATAATTATATTTGTACACTTTTTATAATGCAAAATAAGGGATAAAAAATGCAAATCAATAACGAAAACGGGAATAAAAAAGACTTCAACAAAGAGAACATCTTAAAAATTGCCCGCGAAATTTTTAGCAAATACGGCTATAAAAAAACTACCCTCGACGACATTGCCAATGCGGTGCGAAAAGGAAAAAGCTCTCTCTACTATTATTTTAAAAGTAAGGAAGATCTTTTTCAGGCAGTAATTTTAAAGGAAGTTGAAATATTGGCCCGCGAACTGGAAATTGTTATTAACCGCAATACCGACCCTGTAGATAAATTACGCGATTATATTTTAACAAAACTTACTACTTTTCGCAGTCTGGCAAATTTCTACCATGCCATCGAAAACGATGTAACTGCCATCGATTTTATTGAGGAAGTCAAACTCCGCTATGAACAAGATGAAATTCGTATGATAAAACGGATCCTCATTGAAGGGGTGCGTAAAAATGAATTTGAAATTTACGATTTTAACCTTGCCGCCATTGGGATTACTACTGCAATTAAAGGACTGGAAATGCCTCTTTCGGCAGGTACTTACGGAAACGTTAACCTCGAACGGAGTGTTGACAATATCTTAAAAATAATGTGTTACGGAATTATGAAACGGTAAAACAAAACGCCCGTATTATTAAATTGCTGAGTAAACCTGCTTTAAAGAACGTTAGTGGGATTTATAAACCCCCTTAATCGAAATAAATTAATAAGCCCGTGTTTACCAATTATTTTTTAACAATCTTTTTTGGCGTTGTTTTCCTAAATTCACTAAAAGCATAGCCCGCAATTGCCAACATCAATAAAATTGAACTTGCAAACGAAATTTTATTTCCTGTAAAATACGATTTTGGCTCAAACTTAAATTCGACGATGTGTTCTCCGGCAGGTAAAATCATTGCCCTTAAAATATAATTTACCCTGAAATGTGGCACTTTTTCGCCGTCGATAAATGCATTCCAACCTTTATCGTAATAAATTTCTGAAAAAACTGCAAGTTGCTCTGATGAGGTTTTTGCTTTATATTTCAAATAATTAGGTTCATATTCAATTAATTCAATGTTCCCGTTTAAATCTTTATTGAATTTCTTTCCATCGACAAACCCCGAAAATCTTTTATCGATTGTAGTTTCAAGGGCTGGATTAATTCTTTTTAAAGCCGCAATTTCTTCATCTGCATTTTCAACAATTTTGTAATCGTTTACAAACCAGGCATTGCCAAAGGCCAAAGGATTTCGAATTGGCCCCTGATTTAGATCGTAAATAATATAACGGGTATTAAGCATATTAATAACCGGGGTTTGACCAAAAACAGAATCGACTGCAGAACCACTTTGAAGACCGGTCACCATTACCTGCATTTCTGGAGATAAATGATTTTCTATCACTTCCTGATATCGGCGTAATTTTGCAGCGTGGTAACCACCCACATTTTTATGATAGTATGAAGCACGTGCGTCCATAAAAGGATTTTGCAAAGGTAAAACACGGTAGTTTAAATCTTTATCCTGAAGTATGGCCCTGTCAGCCGGCATTTCCGGGAATGGATTTGCTGCTTCGCGTTTCGAAACAAAGTTGCCATTATTTAAATATCTTTTATCAACAGACCATAAATCAATTAGGATTAACAATCCTAATAATCCAATAAACAAGTTGGTTTTAATTTTTTTGAGATGCCATAAAAATAGTACGCCTGCGGCCATCGCAATAAACAAAAATGAACGCAATGCATCAGAACTTAATGCAGCTTTACGGTCTGCAACCGCACTATCTATTAACCAATCCGGAAATTGTTGCCTCAGATCATAAGGGCTGCTAAAGTCTCCTGTAATTCCTGGTGCAGCAGCAAATAATAACGACAAACCACCTGTAATAATAGCTGCCCATTTCAACCCGTTTAACCATTCCTTTTTTTCTGTTTTCCCCGTTAAAATCTCATTTAATGCTATAAATCCAAGTAAAGGCATTGCAATTTGTGCAATAACCAATGTCATACTTGGCGCCCGGAATTTATTGTACAATGGCAAATAATCGAGAAGAAAACTGGTTAATCCCATTACATTTCCTCCCCACGAAAGAACAATCGAAACAATTGTTGCAATTAACAACCACCATTTATAACGTCCTTTTACCACAAAAAGGCCAAGAAAAAAGAGGAACACTACAATGGCCCCAACATAAACCGGCCCTGCTGTACTTGGTTGATCGCCATGATACATAACAACAGAACCAACCACTTGTCTCGGGTTCTGAATCCCTCTTTCATGCAGGGCTTCATAACTTTTAGAATTTTCGTCGGCACTAATTTGACTGGCTCCTCCCTTAAAGTTAGGAACAAGCAGTGTAAATGTTTCGCCAATTCCATAACTCCACTGAACCACATAATCTTTATCCAATCCAGAAGTTTTATTGGTATTGTTTGATGTTAATTCAGATGGGCCGCGTATAGTTTCTTTGGAATATTCCCAGGAAGTATAAAGCCGCGAAAAATTCATGCCGACAGCAACTATTGCACCTACAAATAAAAATAATGTAGATTTAAAAAAAGAGGTCGTCGTTTTTTCTTTTATTGCAAAAACTAATTCAACCAACCCGTAAATTGCAATCAAAATTAATCCATAGTAAGTTATTTGTGGATGCCCTGCCAGCAATTCCAATGAAAGGGCCAAGGCAAATAAAAGTACACCCTGAATTCGTTTTTTGTTAAAAACCATTAGCACGCCTGCAATAACTAATGGAAGATAGCCTAGAGCATAAGCTTTTGAGTTATGTCCTGCACTAAGAATTATTAAAAAATAAGAGGAAAAACCAAACGCAATTGCACCAACTAAACTTTTCCAGCGACCAACACCAAGAGACAATAATAATATGTAAAACCCCAATATATAAAGCATTAAGGCTGAGGCCGGATGAAACAATCTGGTAAAAATCTTGTGTATGGGCTGAGCCAGGTTTGAAGGATAAAGTACCGAGATCATATATCCTGGCATTCCCCCAAACATGCCATTTGTCCAAATAGCTTCTTCTCCGTTATCGCTTCGGTAGTCTGCTAACTCTTTCGACATACCTTTAAAATGTGTAATGTCTGATTGTTCCAAAATTTTCCCTTCAATTTGAGGAGAAAAATAAATAAACGATATACTAATAATAATTACTATTATAAATATATTTATTCCAATCGGGTTTGAACTAATAATTTTCTTCATAGTAACCATGTTGAATTAGAATTGCTATTTTTGATTTGTACAAAAATATATATTTCTAATTCTTTTTGCATATAAATGGGAATAATCATAAATCAAAGTATTAAGGGAAGTTTCTGGTCGTACGCAGGGATAGTTGTAGGATTTATAACTACATCATATTTATTTCCAAAATTTTTAACGCCTGAAACAGTGGGGTTGTTTGGGCTTCTGATTGCTTACTCAGTACTAATGTCGCAATTCTCGGCCTTAGGCTTCCATGGTGTAACATCACGTTTATTTCCTTATTTTAGAAATAAAGAAAATGCACATAATGGTTATTTGTTTGTTGCAGCGGTTGTAATAATTACCGGTTTTATTTTGTTTGTTATGGTTTTCTTTTTTGTAAAACCACTACTTATTGAAAGCAATATTGAAAAATCTGCATTGTTTGTAGATTATATTTATTTGCTTTTGCCCCTCACTTTTTTCACTTTAATTTTTATTCAACTCGATGTTTTTAATAAAGTATTGTACGATGCCGTTTTTGGAACCTTTTTGCAGGAATTTTTCCAACGTGTACTTATCCTTTTGATAACCATTTTATACGTTTTTAATATTTTCAACTTACATCAATTAATTTTGGCCTATGCTGCTTCGGTTTGTTTTAAAGGGGCATTTTTATTTATTTATCTACTTTTTAAGAAGAAAATAAGTTTTAAACCTCAGCTTGCTTTTATTGACAAAAAACTTCGAAATGAAATGATCAGTGTAGCACTATTTAGTATATTAACAGGTTTAGGGAATAGCATTGTTTTTAATATTGATAAAATAATAATTAATCAAATACTGGGTTTAAGCCAAACTGGTGTATATACAATCGCTTTCTTTTTTGGTACCCTTGTAATAATTCCTTCGCGAGCTCTATTAAGGATTTCCGGGACACTAATCGCAGACGCTTTTAAACGAAAAGACTTAAAGTATATCGCTGACATTTATCACCGAAGTTGTTTAAACCAGTTTATTATTGGAGCATTTATTTTTGGTGGTATTTGGATTAACATCGATAATATTTTAGAGGTTTTGGGGCCGGATTACGAAGAAGGTAAATGGGTTATAATAATAATAGGGCTGGCTTATCTTTTTGATATGCTCACAGGTGCCAATTCACTGGTTATTGCATTTTCGCCATTTTACAAGGTTGCTTTAATTTTTATTTTGATACTAATTGTTTTGGTTGTGGGAACAATGTACCTGCTTGTTCCCGAATTTGGCGTTGTTGGAGGGGCCGTAGCAATCGGTATTTCCATAATTGCTAATAATATTATGCGTTATACATTTCTAAAAATAAAATATGGGATGCAACCTTTTAATGCAAAGTTTTTATTCGTTTTATTTATTTTTGCAGGTGGCATAGGTCTTTCGTATTTTCTACCCAAATTAAACCTTATTGTCGATATTTTAATTCGGAGTACTATCTTTGCAATAATTTTTATTTCTGGCATTTATGTTACTAAAGCATCGGAAGATTTCAACTTACTTGTTAAAAAGCTAAAAGAAAATTACTTGTTTTAAGTTGGTTGTTTTTCTGTAAATATATTTTCTTTAATAACTTCA
>Ga0233447_1003511_pt1 | contig 9946 bp, 3 predicted proteins | sample SI_124_October20_3_FD_183014 | JGI IMG/M metagenome (GOLD analysis project Ga0233447, IMG submission 183014) | Seawater microbial communities from Saanich Inlet, British Columbia, Canada - SI_124_October2016_135_MG | ecosystem: Environmental > Aquatic > Marine > Inlet | place: Canada: British...
AAATCACCTGTTCTATATAATCTATCTCCATTGCCAAATGGATTCGCTATAAATCTCTCTGCCGTTAAATCTGGACGATTTAAATAACCTCGTGCTATCCCGGCTCCTCCTATGTATATTTCCCCAACACATCCCATGGGAACACACCTAAATTCACTGTTGAAAACATACAAAAACTGATTTTTCAAACGTTTTCCATAGGGAATGTTTTCAATTTCTTTCATATTAAAATTCACAGTATCATAATCAATAGACCATATCGAAGCCTCTGTAGCTCCACCTAAACTAAAGATTTTTTGCACTTTGTTACTGGAGCGCATCTTTATCCTATCTATTATGTCATTAGGAACTTTATCGCCACTCAACAAAACCAGACGCAGTGAGGCAGCAAAATCCTCTTCGACTCCTAACAACATTTCCATAAAAGCTGGAACTGAGTTCCAGATTGATACACTATGCTTCTGTATTAGACGCAACAAAATTGATGGTTCTTTAGAAACGTTAGATGCAACAACTGCTCCACCAACAATCCACGGACCTAATAAATCGTATACAGAAAGATCAAAGCTCAAACTCGAAACTAGTATTGTGCGATCAAGATGGCAGATATTATGCTTACTATTGATAGCCAAAATAGTGTTTAAAACGTTCTCATAACTTATGGCAACACCTTTAGGTACTCCAGTAGAACCGGAAGTGTATATAACATATGCCAAGTTAGAATCATGTATATCGGCATTTGGCTCTGATATATCTTCAATATTTACTTTGCTTAGATCTTGAAGTAGTTCTTTAGCCCCACTATCAGCTAATATTTTCTTTTTTCTGTCATTGGGAAAACTGGAATCTATGGGTAAATAAGCACATCCCGCTTTTAACACTCCAAGAATAAGCAAGAATGCATCATAATATTCGTTTGCACATATCCCTATCACATCATCTCCAATAAACCCTTTCCCCATCAAATAATTTGCAACAGCATTAGCTTTCTCGTTTAACTCCTTATAACTTAAGGTCTTATTCTCAAAAATAATTGCATCTCTATCCGGACAACTACGCACTTGCTCTACAAATAGGTTTATCACATTTTTTCCAGATACCTGCACAACAACATCATCAGTAATCTCTGTAATCCTTTTTCTTTCTTCATTTTGACTTAGTAAATTAAAGCTTGATAAACGCGCATCCAAATTATCCATAGCAAAAGATAAGGAGCTCATATAATATTTAGCAAAAGATTTAATAAAATCAGAATCGAACAAATCTTTAGAATATTCGTAATCAATCGTAAATACACCTTCGTGCTCGGTTACAAGAATCACCATATCAAACTTAGCAGCTGCAAAAGTTAAGTGAATTTTTTCAGATTTTGTGTCCCATAGTTTTAACTCTACATCCTTAGTATTTTGAAAAACAAACATAATTTGAAATATCGGGTGGTAAGCCAAGTTTCTCTCGACCTTTAAAGCATCTACTACCATATCAAAAGGAACATCCTGGTTGGCATAATCCTCTGCAATGGAAGAAGAAATTTCCTGTATTAAATCAGCGAAAATTTTACCTTCATCAACAACAGATCTTATCACCAACGTGTTGACAAAAAATCCCACCAACTTCTCTACTTCTTTTGCCGCCCTATTAGCTACCGGAATACCCACTAAAATATCATGCTGCCCACTCATCTTGTACAATGTTAGTTTAAGTACAGACAATAACACCATAAAAAAACTAATATTCTTTTTATTTGAAAAATCGCTAACTTTTCGCATTAGCCCATCCTCTAATCGTTCGGAGTACACTTTTCCATCATGGCTAGCTTCAGGAGGACGTTTTTTATGAGATAGTTTGATGGGTAAACCGGAGATTCCATTCAACCTATTTTTCCAATATTCTAGTTGTTGCGAAAACAGCCCCTGCTCCACCAACTTGTCTTGCCATAATATATAATCAAAGTACTGTAAATCTATATTGGGCAAACTGGGAGCAACCCCGATAAGCTTAGCATTATACAAAACATTTAACTCATCTATAAAAATACCTAATGACCACCCATCCGATATGATGTGATGAAAAACAAATACCAAAATACTTTCCAATTTGGATATTATGAATCTTTTTGTTCTGAATAAACTATTTGCACCAAATTCAAATGATTTACATATTTCCGCTTTTATAAAATCATCATAATTATTATTTTGAGCTAAAACACTTTCGCTATAATTAACTTGCATCCCACCCACTTCTTGATATGGAATTCCTTCATGATCCCTAATATTAACCCTAAGAACACTATGCCGCTCAACTATAGCTTCCAAGGCCCATTTTAATGCAGCCACATTTAAAGGCCCTTGTATTTTTACTGCATGACAAACATGATAGACATCCTTTCGATCGATAAATTGTTGCAAAAACCACAATCGCTGCTGCGCAAAACTAAGTGGATAAGTTTTCAGCCTGTCAGGCCTTGCCACAATATGAGGAAAACTAGAACTTATTTTCGAATCAGACAAAAAAACAGCAAACTCTTTTAGTATTGGATGTTCGAAAATGTCACGGATAGCAATATCTATATTCAAATGATATCTAACATCAGAAACAATTTGTGAGGCAATTAATGAATGCCCTCCTAGTCGGAAAAAATTACTATCTCTACCAACGTTGCAAACTGATAAAACGCCTTTCCAAACTCTACTTACAAATTTTTCCATTTCACCAGTCGGAGCCTGATAAGCTTGTTCATCGATCAATAAAGATGGGACGGGCAATGCACTACTAACTATCTTTCCACTACTTCCTATCGGAATTCTATCAACATAAAAATAAAAAAATGGAATCATGTACCCCGGAAGTTTTTTGGATAGGAAATCCCTAAAAACTTCCGGAGGAATATTTCTGCCTGGATAATTACAAATATAATCATCAGAAACTCTCTTATTATTCAACAACAACGCAGCATGCATCTCAGTGATTTTGTCCTTACTTAGAACCAGATCCAAAGAATATTTCGAATTAGGAGTTAAAAAGGCATACAATTCGCGACCGTTTTTTTTCGCAATTCCCTCTAGATAAGAAAGCGTAGACTGATAATCAACAGAATCAAAACAGATCTTTTCTGCACAAAATTCCTGCAGAGAAAAATTTGTGTAATTTTTAATAATACACACTTCTTTATCAAATCGCTCAAGGAAGTGTTCTATGTAACGCCCCTTTGACTCAAAAGTTATTACTTCAGCCTTATTATCCAACAATTTTTCTTTTCCAATATGCACTACAACATCATATCTAAATAAATTTAGCTCATTAAAACATGCCCCTCTTTTAGGCAATATTTCCACACAGCATATTTTAGCCACCTTATCTTTCAAGCCCAAAAAAAACTCAGGGGAGATCAGTAGTTCTTTTTCTTGCAATTCCCTTAAATTAAAGGTTTTATCTATCGAATCACCATATTCTCGAGTATGGTGTGCATCTAACGTAGAATAAAACTCCTTAGCCAATCTATAATCTCTTACATCTCCTATGTATATAGATAACTTATCAAAAGAAGAGCTCAAAATTCTTAAAATAGTTTCCAAATAGTCCAAGCTGGGAAAATATTGAACAACAGAATTCATAACTATCACATCAGCATTATACCTTTTGGCCAAAGATGTAGCTTCGAAAGCCTCAACATAATGAAAAAAAATATCCTCCATACCCTGCTTAGATACGTATTCGGTCAATCTTTTAATTACATTTTTAGAAAAGTCTGTTCCGACATATCGCTTACAATTATTAAAAACAGAAAAAGCTATGATACCTGAACCACAGCCTATTTCAAAAATAGTATGCGGATTTAATGCAAGAATATTTTTAACAGTATTGTCTCTCCATTCAACCATATCCTTGTACGAAAAAATCTCACCTGTATAGGAATTAATCCATCCCGTAATATCAAATTGATGATTATCAACACTAGATGTCCCATATAAAGACTCATATATCTCTTTCCAAGAGGCGATTAGGGAGCTATCGCTATACGAGCTCCTATTCATCGTATAATATGCCACTAAAACATTATCATTAAACTTATCTCTTACCCCACGAACAAACACGTTTTCAAGTAATTCAAATTTATTGAGTGCGAGTTCAACCTCTCCAGTTTCCACCCTAAAACCATTAATTTTAATCTGATAGTCGGACCTCCCATGAAACTCAATCTCTCCATTTTCTAGAAAACAACCAATATCTCCCGTCTTATACATTCTAGAACCATCTTCTTTGAACGGATCGGCAATGAAGGATTCGGCAGTCGAAACTGGATTATTAATGTATCCTCTAGCAAGTTGTGTCCCACTTACGAAGATATTACCACATTTATTTTTAGGAACGAAATCCAAATTATCATCTAACACATAAATATCGACGCCATTTATAGCCTTTCCTATTGTCGGTACAGCTCCATCATCTGTGCATTTCTTTACAGAAACTCCAACCGTAGTTTCCGTGGGACCATATTCGTTATAAACCACTGTGTTTGGCATAGCAGATTTACAAAAAGCCATCTGTGAAGCAGTAAAAGCCTCTCCGCCGACAATTAAGACATCTGCAAATTTTGTCAAATCAATATCGCAAAACTTTTTCATTATCCTCAGATGCGACGGAGTAAGTTTTACAAAAGCAAATGGAGTTTCATTCTCCTTTAATAGGTTATTCTCATTAAAATCACCATCTAATATTTTGATTGTTTTTTTTGCCAATAAAGGAACAAATATGCTAGTAACAGACATATCAAAAGACATACTACCATGCAGTAAAATCACCTTTGAATCTGAAACGAGATAAGAACTGATACAATACGATAAGTAATTATCTAAAGCTCGCCTGGTTATACCAACCCCCTTGGGAAACCCGGTAGAACCAGAGGTATAAATAATATACGCCAAAGCCTCAGAGCACACATCAATATCTTTACACTCATCAGACACATTGTTCAAAGCTGGAAATTCATCTATAACAAACTTTGCTTTAGAATCCTTGATCATATATTCCAAACGTTCTTGGAGAACCTCCTTACCTAAATATAGGTAAGAAGCTCCTATTTTGAAGCACCCGAAGATAAAGAAGATTACGTGCACAGGATCCAATATATTTATAGCAACGAGATCATAGGGCCTCACTCCAAGACTCAATAGATAACTGCCAACCTTATCTATTGTATAATGCAATTCCTTATAGGTTACGGAACGGTCGCGAAAAACAATAGCAATCGAATCATCGTCAAATACTTTTTTTTTAAAAAAACTCACAAGCTACTCCACTTAAATTTATGCTAATTTTAAATCTAGGAAATATTAGCAAGACAAATAATTGTGACTATTTAAACAGTTATGCTCAGCACCACGCATCAGAACAACAACTCTAAAAACACACAGCCTCATAAATAGTTAAAATCGTTCAATCCGAAGAGAGGTCCCAAAAGTCCCAAAATTTGACGTGGAGACATTCGAGTAGTATCTATCAAAAAATCAACATGCCCTCGCGGAACAAGGTGCACTTTACTTCTACCAACACTTTCAAACCAGGACAATATTTTTCTTAAATATGGCCTTTGAAACTCCTCTTTTCCTTGCAAAACTTGCAATACGTTATCTCGAACTTCTTCCGAAATCTTACACCCCTTAAAAAGTTCTCTGCACTCATTGAAAAAATCTACACCCATAAAATCTTCTTTTTCAACAACAATCTTACCGTTAAGACCACTATAAGTCGGCTCATACATCTCCTGATATTGGTGGAAAGGAAAAAACAACCTAATATCATCCATAGATCCCGCAATACTAATACGATTTCTATTCATTATTCGATCAGAAAGAACCCGCGGACTACAATACATTGCTACTATATAAACACGACAACGGATAAAATTGCGTTCCAATGCATATAAGAATGGAAAAGCAGCTACTACGTCTCCTACTATCGTTTTTCCTTGATCCAAATTCTCTACCATAAAACTATTACAAAACTTATGTGCCATTCTTAACAAATCATCATAATCCTTTACATAGTCCCCCACCTCTTTCAATATGGCATCGCTTCCAGTAACAACTAGATCGTCTTCCTTGTATTCAGAGGTTATACAATTCACCAATGATGATTTACCAGCAGATGACATTCCTAAAACTAAAACAACCTTCCCCTTTTTGAAAAAATAAAGAGACATATCCCTTTTTTGCCACCTATATGATCTTTCCAGCAATTTCCCTAATCTCCATGAATCAATGCCCATTGCCTGCTTGAGATCAAATCTCACTTCTGGCATAAATCTTCTTAATAAATTGGCGTGCAAAAAACGAATTTGTCCTATAAGCTCTCCATCAGCAATTTCATAAAAACATATATTTTGTGCGGCACGAACTAGATTCTCTACAGTCAAAACTCCAGATGACGCATCATCAATTTGTCGCAAAATAACTGGAGAGTCAATATAAACACTCTTACCATAAACATCTTTTATAAAATTCCCAATCTCTACAGAGATATCACCAGCCAAAGAATCTATATACTGAACTCGAACGGGATCATTACGAGCATCAAGCTTTATTGCCAAGCCAACCCAGTGAAAATTGTTTAAATTAATCGGCACCAATATAATTCTTTCTGCCGAAAAACTCTCCCCACTTAAAAGCCTTTCCCTATAAGGCTCACGCTCTTTACACAATTGTTGAACAATTTGATTTCCACTGTTCTCCAATGGCGGCATTAAAACCACTTCTCCTGATAAGCCTATACCTTCCTCTTGGAGACGTAGCAAAAGCAGATTATGGATATCCGCATCATCATACTCATATTGCATGTTAATCGAGCTATCAGTCTCTGTTTTCGGAAATGACATTAATATAGACAGGGGAGGCACGCCGTCTGGCAACGGCTCCTTCTCGTCACAAGCCATTATACATGCATAAGGAATACAACAAATAAAAGACAACATAAATCTAAAAAATAACAGCATAATATTCAACCACCCTCTCTTTAAGAACGCTTGCAGTTTATTATCTCTACCAAACGCGTTCTAAACAAATCGGCAAATTTACTAATAGTCACAAATGAATAATAATCCCCTTTGTAAGAAATCCACATATCAAATACATTAGATTTTACACAACAATTTATGTCTATCAAATTGCATGATATATTTTCCTCATCACAATCTCTTCCTGATCCACACTTCGCATAACGAAGAAGCCCACCACTCGACACACCTGCATCCCACTGCCCCAAATAATTAAAACTGATCTTGGGCAAAGGCTTGTTCAGTCTCCCGAGGAAATAGCGAATTATTCCGTATCCTATCCCCTTGTTGGGGATCAATTGCAATGTGTTTTTGGATTCACTCACACTTAAAAACAAATCTTTCGGATTAGTTATTTTTGAAAAAACTGGAAAAATAGATGTGAACCATCCCACCGTTCTCGTAACGTCAATACCTATAACATCTTCTCTCCCATGTCCCTCAAGAACAAAACTAAATTCGTAATTACCACTAGCATCTCCTGCAGCCAAGGTTAGTGCGGTTATCAATATATCATTTATTTGAGATTCATATGTTTTTGGCGCCTCATACAACAATTTCGACGTTTCTTCTTCGGTTAATTTTATATTGACACATCCGTTACTTCTTTTTAAATCACGACTGTCAGCCTCAATACAAAGCTCTTGCAGCGATTTTTCGATATTTTCCCAATATTCAATCTCTTCAAACACCTTGTTGGTTTTAACATAATCCATCAGGGCTTTCACCCATTGTCTGTAAGAATAAGACTTAATAGGCAACGCTACCTTTCCAAATTTTAAAAAGCCTTTATAAATAGTTTCAATATCGTCGCGTATAATTCTCCATGATACGCCGTCAATTATCAAATGATGGATTACAAGCAAAAGTTTATCCCCATCAACACAATGATATAAAACAACCCTTGCCAAAGGACCATTAAATATATGCAAACCAGACTGAATCATGGTTATGTTATTTTGTAACTCCGCTGAAAAGTTTTCTACCCTTAGATCTCTTAGATCCCTTTCAGAAACATCTATTAACGAGTTATCCGTATAATACTGGTAATATTTGCCATCAATCTTTTCATACTTTATACGAAAAATATCATGATACTGGGCAATAACATTAAAGATCGCACGCACTATAGAAATAGAAATATCGCCGTTTACTTCAAACATAGCGGACTGATTAAAGTAGTGAATATTTTTCAGATCCCTTTCAAAAAACCATTTCTGCACTGGAGACAAACCAACCTCGCCCGTTATGCATCCCTTTTCAGGAATTTTCAAGTCGACATTAGATGGAAAATTCATATTATGACCCTCATATAACATGTTGTATTCAACTAAACTGCGTGTGCCAACTTATACAACTTATTTTGATAAAAAAACCAAAAAGCAGTAATGCCCACCCCCATAGGATTTATATTGTAACTCATTTATAATCAAGAAATAGTCATCCAAAAGGAACAGAAAAGGCCTTGTACTGACCCTAAATATAGTGCCTGATGGCAAATTTTCTATTACTCCAATTTTTTTCCTTGGCAGAAACCACAACTCCTAAGAACTAATGGGAAAGAAATCATCAGCCTGGGCTCATGGGTTACAAACATCAGGCTTAATGCTAGAAATATAGAAAGATTAGTAAACAAAGGAGAAAGACAACGCTGAAAAATAGAAAACCAGGGATTTAAAGAACAGAAACGTAACGAATATGAACTTGAAGAACTCTACGGCGAAGATTCGAATGCGTGGAAAAATTATTATCAGCTTTTGTAAATAGCTCATATGATCACGCAGTTAATAGTGTATGGCGATTTACGCCAAAAGCTGCAAGAATACTCTCCAGCAGAAAACTGCAGTAAGCCAATTCGATCATTTAGTGAATATTATAACACTGTTCGTAATTTTGTTAGGCGAATATGTGAATCTTTTAGGAATACGCCATTTTCCAACCTTGCCTATTCACTTATAGGTAAAATTCAGATACGCTTTTCTTCCGGATAAGATAAAGCTGTAGCTGGTGTTTAAAGTTCAAGTCGTCATAAAAATTAAAAAGAATTTCAATAATGTCAGGGACATTAGGTATTAACTTGCCTGTATGATTTTAGGTTCCAAATAAAAATACAAAAAAGACAGATAAAAAAAATCCATTCTTTACCACTGCAGAAACCAATGATATTTGCAATACCATATCACATGTGATAATTTACTGAAACGGCTCTCTGATGTATTCCTTAATTCTGCACAAGAATAACAGACTACATTAATTATTGATACCGTTTTTTTATGCAAAGCATACTATTGTCACTCCCGAAAAGACGGGGCTATTACATTGGAGCTAAAACAAGAAAAATATAAAATTGAATCAGTTTGAGGGACTAAAGAAAGATGGTAAGAAAAGTTTATCTGCCGATAGCTTTTTATTTATTAAAAAGAACATGGAGAATTTATGAATACTGATGAGAACGAAAAAATGAAAGTATTAGTGAATGAAGAAGAACAATATTCTTTTTGGCCAGAATGGAAGGAAATTCCTAAAGGTTGGAAGGATGCTGGTTTTTGGGGCACAAAGGATGAATGCGTAGAATATGTGAAAAAGGTATGGACAGATATGCGACCGCTTAGCTTGCGTAAATGGATGGAGAAAAATACTGATTCTTAAAGTTACAGATCATCTATCAGTATCAGAGTAAGCCAAGTTGCGTGCGCAAATGATCAGTTTTGAGCGTAGTTTTTCTTATCGCCAAATCTGTAGTTTTTTAAATGACCAAATTTTCAGCTGACTACGTATCCTTCCCACCTCCGTACTTCATAACACAGGAGTTTACTTCAACATAGTTTTGCTTATATCATAGAGCCTCTTGCAAAATGCAATGGGCTCATCTCTTAATAACTTTCTGAATTGTTC
>Ga0233447_1003514_pt1 | contig 9933 bp, 6 predicted proteins | sample SI_124_October20_3_FD_183014 | JGI IMG/M metagenome (GOLD analysis project Ga0233447, IMG submission 183014) | Seawater microbial communities from Saanich Inlet, British Columbia, Canada - SI_124_October2016_135_MG | ecosystem: Environmental > Aquatic > Marine > Inlet | place: Canada: British...
ATGCTAAATTATTGTAACACATAATGCACATATATATCTTTGTAATAGTAAAGGCTCCCTGATTACCTTGTAAAACTAAATGCACAGTTCTGAAAATTGAATGTGCATTTACTTTTTCAATTAACTTGTAAATGTTAAATATCATATAATTGAAGAGCCCATTGCATTTTGCAAGAGGCTCACTATATTGATAATATCTTTGCAAAGCAAAAAAATCCAAATTACTGTCAAATGAAAAAGTTCGCGAATAAATTATTTTTGACCACTCTATTCCTAACCACTCTTTTTAGCGCACATTTTTTGCACGCTGCATCTGAAACTGAGATGGCCAATGTTATGATTCTGTGGGGAGGCATACAAAAGTTCAATTATGAAGAAAACCCTGATGCTATTGTAGATACATTATTATTAGGGATCATGCAAAAAGCAGCTCCAATAATTACAGCAAAAAGAACACTCTACAACCTTGTTGCCAGAAGAAAAAAGTTTCTCGCAGAATCGAAAAAAGATGGAACCATAGAGAAAACGATATTAGAAGAAATGAACAGATGGAGCGCAATTGTTGAAGCAAAAAAAAGAGGCGAAATAACAGGCTTATGGGCTACATCAATGAACCTAAAACAGAACATTATGTGGAAAGTCATAGAACTCGGTATAAGCCTTGATTCAAATATCAGAGCATCATCAAACTACATGATGACAATTCCAACATTGAGTGAAGATTGTATCGAATTATATCACAATACATCTGAAAATTTATTTCTATTGCTTCCAACAGAATTTAAAGAGTATAAAAATAAAAATTTCTTTAATTTTGAAAACTTAACACAAACAAGCTTTGAGGAGCTAGAAAAAAATCTTGAGGAAGGCATAATCAATCCATGGGTAAAGTCCCGATTTGAACTTCCTAATCTCAACGATCTACAAAATACTTTTACCAAAAATAATAACATTCCAAGCTGGAACATATACCTAATGGGCCATGGATCTGAAGGGTCGATTGCCCATTTTAGCCTAGATCAATTTAGAAAACTATTAATTTTTTTCAACAGGGACATTCAAACTAATTTATTGTATTATTTAACATGTTATGGTGGAGGATCCCATTTAGAAGAGCCTTTTGTAGAAAATCTTCGGATAACAGATCCTCTGTTTAAAAAAATGACCCCTCAATATATAATAGTATCCGGTGCAACGACAGACTCTAGCGCATTAAGAAACACCATACTCAAGACCACTATATTCGCCGATTATCATGATCAAGCCTTAAAAACAGAAATTATAGAAGATTTTGCCCCATATATAAATCAAGGTATTGTAAATTTTAATCCGTCTAATTTTATAGGTTTTTTCAATGGTTTGAAAAACTTTTTCAAAAACGAAACTGATCAAAAAAATCAGATAAACTCGATCCTAAGCAATCTATATGAAAAAGAATATAGTTCAATACCCTCTATAAGGTTTCCACATTCTCCTTTTTACAGAGCAACAGAGGTGGACAAAGACGTAGAAATACTTACCTATGTAAAAGAAGCAGCACATGAATTGGAAAATAATCCAATAGTACTAGAAAACAAAAAGTGTTTTTTGGTATATCCACCAATTGTTAGAGTTCCTGTCAAAATCAAAGGTCCCGAACCAACATTAATATTGTCAATGCAAACAGGACCATCTTTAACATATTTTGAAGAAATAGATACTAAGAATTCTATAAATCTAAAAGACTTTTTCCTCTCGGAAAAATTTGATTTTTCTGTCCCTAAATACTTCGCAATTAAAAAATCCTCTGTATCAAACAATAATATCCTACTCAAAATAACTGGAAAAACAGTATATGCAATTGTCTCTTCAAATAGTGATCCAAAAGTAAATAGAGTAGTATATATAAATTCGGAAGGAACACGAGAACACCCTTTGTCTGAAGAACAAGCTCAATTAGAGCGAAACAAAATGTTTAAAGAATTTAAAGACTTACAAAAGGATTATACCAAAGCATATCGAGAAATAACCTACGGGGAGATACTCAAAAAAGAGGTTTATTATGATGATTTTCACACATTAGAAACAAACCGTATACATAGAATACGTAAAAATAAAATTTGGCATCGTAGAGAAAGACGAAGCCCCAACAAGAAGAAGAACTGATCACATTTATAGCTCTATCTCAGAAATGCAAGAATTTTTAAAAAGTGGCAGAATCCTGTGGGCAATAGGTTTCTGGACAACAAAGGTCAGCCCCTTATTTAAATCACCCGCAAGAGACATTGAAAATAATATCATAAATAAAAGTGACGGTTATGGGTTCTGGGCAACCCTTTTGGACGCATGCATGAATAGATTGTCTGTAGCAGATCCCATCTCTCAAGAAATAAAACAAAAACTCAAAAGTAGATTAACTAATCCTATAAAATCTACTAGTAACCCATATGGTGACCTATACAAGAACTTTTTACTCTTTCTAAAAAATGACATACTTGGAAATGGAGGCGAGTTGCATCTCACAGAAGATCAAATTCCATACTGCAAAACACCACAACGCCTCGCAGAATTAATTTCATGGCTTCATAATACACAAGAACAATATTCCCACTTTCTAGAAACACAAAAAGATATCGACCTACCAGAGCCTTTGCAACAGCGCTTAAGCAACAAAAAGTAGAAATCGATGAACTTTTAGAGCGAGACAAAAGCATTGGAAGACTTTCGGCTACTCTTAAAAAGGAAAAATCGCAATTACTAATTGATTCAAAAATATTGGAATTTGCAACATCTTTGGAGCGATTTATTCTACATGACGGAAGAGTAAACAAAAAAAGCATTGAAAAAAGTATTCTGGCAAGAGTAAACTTAGAACTCAACTTATCATATGATCAAAAACTAATTTTTCTTCACAAACTTATATCTTTCATACACAACCATGAAATCAAAAAAACTGTACAAAAAATACTTTTGAAAGAAAAACTTAACTGTGCGGTAAGGTCTGCGAGAAGGAAGGGAGAAAGATACGTTCAAGATGCAATTAACATGTGGAGGAATGCTCCAATAACTACGAGTTTGCAAAAAGACGTTTATCAAGAATATATAACTAATGATGAACTATATTTATATGGCTAAAAATGATTGATGCTTGCCTTCAAGGATCATTTAATACATTGCTCTGGAGAATGCCAAAAGAAAAAAGAAACATGATCAAATTTTACCTGACAGATCCAGTTTCATCAGCAACAAACCCAAATGATAATTTATACGCAGATTTCCTTGTAAACTTAAAAACATTAGCCGATAAAAGTAACCCTGGGCCTGTGCAATTAGATTACTCAGAAACTCCTGCTTATCTGGCCAACTGTATTTCATGGGTGTGGACAGGCAAAAAACAAGCCTTTAAAAATTATTTGAAAGGATCCGTACCACTACCAGAGCCGTTTGCAACAGCAGTAAACTATTTATAAAAATGTTCCGTTACCGCTATTCTGATTTTACGCTGAATGTTCTGTTGTTTATCCCCCCTTCTTTTTTTAATGTCCAACTCATCCTTTGAGAAGGGACAATACTATAAGCTTTGTGTAAAAACAAACTCAATGTTTAAGTAGTTCAGTTGGATCTTAGCTGCAAATATATAAGAAGGTAGAGTATAACGGAACTTGAAAAGAACCCGAACGAAAGTAACTTAAAATTCAATACGTGATGAACAGGATGGCTTTATTGAGTATGGATTTTACCGGTCTACTTTTGGCTATACCCCATGAGGTAATAAATAGTCGCTTTGCCACATTTTAAGCTAAAGCGCAAACACTTAAAAGTGCCAGTTATGGTCAAGTTGAGTATAAAGCAGAACGTAATAAACAAGAAAAACAGACCATGCAAATAAAACCATTTCGACTTGAAAGATATTTCGCAGAATATGAATTTAAAGCCCCTTATCTGTTATGTAGTTCTGACTGTGAATCGTTGTTAATAGACGATTTACTGAAACTGGAAAAAGGTTCAAGTGAAAAATTTAAAGAACTATGGTTGGGTTATACCGAGTCACAGGGTCATCCGCTGTTAAGAAACGAAATATGCAATTTATATTCAAATATCCAGCAAGAAGAAATACTTGTCCATTCCGGAGCTGAAGAAGCAATATTCAATACAATGAATGTTGTATTAAAAAAAGGCGATCATGTAATTGTTCCATTCCCGTGTTATCAATCCTTATTCGAGTTAGCTAATTCAATCGGATGCGAAATTACCCCCTGGCACGCGTATGAAAAAGATGACTGGAAATTTGATGTTGACTTTGTAAAAAACAATATCAGATCAAACACTAAACTGGTAATAATTAACTCTCCGCATAACCCGACCGGAAGCGTACTTTCAAGTGATGATCTTACTGAACTGGTTAATCTATCAGAAAAACACGGTTTTATAATATTTTCAGATGAAGTCTATAAATATCTAGAACATTCACCTGAAACCCGCCTCTCATCCGTATGTGATCTTACTAAAAATGGTATTTCTCTAAATGTGATGTCAAAATCTTTCGGTCTGGCAGGGCTAAGAATTGGATGGCTGGCTACAAAAAACCGGGAGTTGTATAAAAAACTTGCCGAATATAAGGATTACATTACTATTTGCAATAGTGCTCCAAGCGAATACCTCGCAACAATTGCCATAAGAAACAGAAAATATATAATTAATCGCAACCTGAGTATAATAAAAGATAATCTATCTGTTCTAAACTCTTTTTTTGCTAAATATAATAATTTGTTTTCATGGAAACCGCCAGTTGCCGGTCCCATAGCATTTCCATCACTTAAATCCGGCAATGTAGATAAATTTTGCAAAAATCTTGTAAGTAAAGCAGGAATACTTTTGCTCCCTGGAGCACTTTATGGTTCATCATATCCCAATTTTAGAATTGGATTTGGACGCGCAAACATGAAGAAAAATCTTTCAAAACTGGAAGAATGTATACTGAACAATAACTTCCTTTAATGTTAGATTTCTCTGGCGAAAGCTCTTCCACACAAATAATTTTATGAAAATTCCTCAATTCTTCAAACAGAGAGAAAAATAAAGATGCAAGTTAACGGTAATGGTAGTACCTTAGACGATGTACTAAAAAAAAAGAATAATTAGCAACGTCATGAATAATATTATATCAAAATCAAGTTATTCTCATAATAACAATAGGCTCGTTTATGTAGAACCACATTCAGGAATTGCTGGTGACATGTTTGTTGCGGCAATGTCAGAGTTTTTTCCCGATCTGAACTTCCTGCATGACGGCCTTAACAGTCTCCCAATAAAAGATGAATTCAGTATAAGCTTCAAGAATGTTTCAAAAAACGGTATAGCAGCAAAACATTTCAGTGTAAAAACAGTCAAGCCTAAGTCATATCATTACCATGTACGTACATTAGATAAAATTATATCAATCATCAACGCCGCCAATAAAATCACTTCAAAAGCAAAAAAAACAGCTGTAAGTATATTTAAAAAGCTGGCAGATGCCGAGGCAACTGTTCATGGAACTGTACCTTCACAGGTTCATTTTCACGAAGTAGGAGCTATTGACGCAATAGTAGACATTACGGCTGCTGCTATTTTGCTAGATGCGTTAAATGTACACAACATAATATCAACTCCTATCTCAGTTGGCCAAGGTACTGTCAAAAGTGCGCATGGAGTCATTCCTATCCCGTCTCCTGCTACGGTTGAACTGATCAAAGAAATTCCTGTAAACTATACTACAATAAAATCCGAACTAACCACACCAACCGGCGCGGCAATATTAACCACTGTTACTGATAAATGGAACACACCATATACTGGTATATTAAAAAAGACGGGTTATGGCGCCGGAACAAAAGATATAGAAAAGATTTCCAATGTTCTTAGAGTTTCTTTACTCGAACAAAATATCGATATAGGAAGAAATGAAGAAGTTATCGTAATAGAATGTAATATAGATGACTATCCAGCAGAGCACCTCTCTTTTCTTGGTCCAGCAATTTTAGATAAAGGTGCATTAGACTTTGCCATCATTCCAACTACAACAAAGAAAGGACGGCAAGGGATGATATTACAAATACTTAGCCCCCTAGATAAAACTTCTGTTTTATCCAGCTTACTACTCAAAGAAACAACTACTTTAGGGATTAGATATAGAAAAGAAAACAGAATTATTTTAAACCGTAAGTTCCACACTCTTAACACATCATTAGGAACAATAAAAATAAAATTGGCATTGGATAATAACGGAAATATCATAAAAGCAAAACCAGAACAAAGTGAAATAGATAGAATTTCAAAGCAGCATAATAAAAGCTACTTTGAAACCTACAAATATTTAGACTACTGTACGGAACAATGGTTGCAGAAAAATAGCTAAAAACTATATGCGGCTTTATTTCCAAAATCGCAATCCCCGTAATTGCTGGAAGACTTAAGCTTAGGCCATAGAAAAATATGGGTCTAAAATAGGTTGCGGTCTTAATAACTTTTGCGTTAAAAAATATTAAAAATATAGGAAACTAATGAAGAAAATACCTAGAACATCAATACTTATTGTTTTAACTTTTATAATTTTTGCACAAAACATCTGTTTTGGAAAAAACTATCCGAATGGAATCCTTGATAGAAACAAAGTTTACGACGCATCTAAAACCATCACTAGCAGTATTTACCCTAACTCGGAAGAAGTTCTCCTTGATGATTATACTAAAGAAGTTTACAATCCTGACGGAACTTCAACTGTATGGGATGATACTTTTATAAAAATCCTTACAGAAAAAGGCAAACGTGACAACAAAACTTTATCTTTCTATTATACCCTCCCTTACTCCACTGTTGAATTAGTTCTATTAGAAATAATGAAGTCTGACGGATCTATTCAAAATATAGATGTTTCACAGCAAAGCCGTGTCATGATTAATAATTCACAAATGAGCTCAAACATCTATAACCCTAATTCTAAAATTTTAAAAGTAAATATTGCAGATTTACAGGTTGGCGACATTATTAGATACGTCAGTTATCGCAAACAGATAAAAGCCAGAATGCCCAACACCTGGAGCGATTACTCGCTTTTTGAAAGTACTACCCCAGTAAAACATCTTATACTCGAAATAATTTCACCAAATGATCTACCCATTAAAAAAATAAAACTGCTTGATAAAATAAAAGAAACTGTCTCTTATACCTCTATAAAAGAAAAAGAAACAACCACTCACAAATGGGAAATAAAAGATGTTCCAAGAATGTTTCCCGAACCTAGTATGCCTCCTATATCATCAGTAGTTCAACGTCTCTTAACAAGTACAGTCGCTGATTGGCAAACCATCTCACGTTGGTACTGGAATCTATGCCTAGCGCACATAAACGCAACAACGCCAGATATAAAGAAAAAAGTAGCAGAACTGACACATAGAAAAACTACTGATTTAGAAAAGATAGAAGCTATTTATTACTATGTTTCTCAGCAAATTCGCTATATGGGGCTTACTACAGAAAAAGATGCGCCAGGTTATGAGCCGCATGATGTAAAAATCACTTTTGAGAACAAATATGGAGTATGCAGAGACAAAGTTGCGCTTCTTGTTTCAATGTTAAGACTTGCCGGTTTTAATTCATACCCAGTACTCATTAATGTAGGCCCCAAGATGGATAAAGAAGTGCCTATGATCTATTTTAACCATGCCATCGCCTGCGTAGAATTAACACCAGACCATTATACTTTAATGGACCCTACCGATGAGAATACAAAACAAATGCTCCCTTCATATCTATGCAATAAAAGTTATCTTGTGGCAAAACCAGACGGGGATATTTTAAGAACTACCCCCATCATTCCAGCAGTTAAAAATCTTATGCATATAGATACTGTTGGACAACTGGATACCACAGGTAAATTAACAGCTAAAGTTCAACTCAATTTTGGCGGCATAAATGATAATGGATATAGAGGGTTATTTGCAGAACTTACACCTAAAGAAAGGCAACGGTTTTTTGAAAAAGTCCTAAGAAAAATCCTACCTACAGCAAAATTGATAAATTTAACTATATCCCCTAAAAATATGCACGATACATCTAAACCTCTTTCTGTTAACGTTGAATATGAAGCTAAAAATATATTCATTAAAGAGAATGGTACAGCAATGCTTCCGCTTCAGTGGTTTGGAAAAACAGTAGGTATTATCAATTACATAATAAGAGAAACCGGCCTTGAAAAAAGAGAATATCCACTGGAAACAAATACCACCTGCGGATACAAAGAAAATTTTAGCATTAAAATTGATAGCAGACAGCTAAAGTTTGAGTCTATACCTAGTTACATGGATGTAAACACAGAAACGGTTACCTACAAACAAAAACTAAACTTTATAGATAACACACTTAAAGGAACTAGTGAATTTCTTTTAAAAGTAGTTGAGTTCTCACCAAACCAGTATCTTGCCCTAAAAAATACACTAAAAGAACTTGAGATAAATCGTAAAAAAATGCCTATTCTTTCTATTGTTGATCAACATTCCAAAAAATCTGAAATAATCAGTGAAGCAGATGTAAAAATAATTGAGACTAAAACCGAAATTGCACTCGAAGACCAGCATGGCTGGACTGAAAAATATTATGAAAAAATAAAAATACTTAGTTATCCTGGTAAAAAAGAATACTCAGAGATAAAAATCCATTACAACCCAATATGGGAATCTGTTAAAATTAATAAGGCCGTTGTAACTGGAAAGGACGGAGAGAAACAGGAAATTTCAAAGGACGAAATTAATTTAATGGATGCTCCATGGACAGGTTCGGCACCCAGGTATCCAGCTGAAAAGATACTTGTCTTAAATTTACCTAGGGTTGAAATCGGTTCGATAATCGAAATACAAACAACATACCAAACAAAAAACAAACCATTTTTTGCGCATAGTGCTTCGTTTAGAAAGGACAATCCGATAGAAAAAATTAGCTATAAAATATCTATACCGAAAAGTATTATACTTAAAATTACCCGAAAAAATCTGGCTGGTATTGCAGAGAAAAAAACAGAAACATCAGATTATGTAACCTACGAGTGGAATGCTAAAAATCAGAAGGCTCTTAAGAGAGAGTCTTCACTACCACCTGAATGGACATTCCTACCGACAGTTATAGTTTCCACCGGTGACTGGAAACTATATTCAAGCCAACTAAAAAACAAATTTCTCGAAGCAGCTACAATTCAACCTGGTATCAGTTCTTTAGTAAAAAAGCTTACAGCTGATAAAAATAGCACTAATGATAAAGTAACAGCAATTAGAGATTATACTGCAAAAAATATCAGACGAGCTGGCCCTCCTTTTGCAAAAATTCCTTTGACATCAATCTCACCTGCCACAAAAACCCTATCAGATGGATATGGAAATAGTGCTGATCAAGCAGTAGTATTATACTCAATGCTGAAAACCGTAGGTCTAAAACCTGAATTTGTACTTGCTTCAGATTACCCGGCTAGCATTGAGCAAATAACAGAACCTATATTGAAAGCTCCACAACCTGATTTCTTCAATACCGTTTTGATCGCAGTAAACGTCGGGAACAATAAAATATACCTTAATGATACAGATGAATATTCTGTCTTGGGTGCAACCACAAATGAATATAATCTTGGTTTAAATTTAAATGCAGTAACACCAATTGTAATTAAACCTTTAGACGGTAAAAACAATAAAATATTTTTTGATTACCAGATAAAACTTGAGGATAAGGGCAATGCAAAAATAGAAATTACAAAGAAATACTATGGCAGCTATTTCGGATTATATAATAAAAAATTCTCTGAATTGAGACCTGAACAAAGGGATAGATATTATCAATCTGCAGTTTCTGAAGTTTCACAATCAGCTGAACCTCTTAGTAACCTTATTACAAATTTTAGGAGCTATCCAGGAATTGAAAGGTTTTCTGTAA
>Ga0233447_1003518_pt1 | contig 9922 bp, 11 predicted proteins | sample SI_124_October20_3_FD_183014 | JGI IMG/M metagenome (GOLD analysis project Ga0233447, IMG submission 183014) | Seawater microbial communities from Saanich Inlet, British Columbia, Canada - SI_124_October2016_135_MG | ecosystem: Environmental > Aquatic > Marine > Inlet | place: Canada: British...
CAGACTTTTGCCCGTTTCATTGTCAACATACATAAGGCCGTCTTTGCCTTGCCAGGCACCGACTGGTTCTTTGCCAACAGGGATAGTCTTAATCAGGCGCTTGGTTCTTGTGTCTATCACGCTCACTGTATTTGATTGGCCATTGGCGACGAATGCGTTTTTTCCGTCTATGGAAAAAGTTATCTCTGCTGGCTTGTTGCCTACGGTTATGCTTTTTAGAAGTTTGAGAGTTTTGGCATCAAGGACCAGAACTGCTCCAGGTGACCCCATCTGACCTGTCCATATCTCTTTTGAGTCTCGCGAAAAAATAGCGTTGTGGTTCATTTCACTGAACTTGCGCTCAAGCAGCTTCGTTCCGCTGCGCGAGTCCAAGACTAAAACCGAACTACTGTTCATGGCCATTGCCTTGTCTGTCGACATTTTCGCGCCCAGGCCTTCTCCCATGGACATGTCTCCGTGACCTATAGAAGCCGCGTCATGACCGATGCTTAAGTCTGCTCCAGGCGCCGCTAGTGCCAGCTTACTACCATCTGGGCTCAGACTAATGTGATGTGGAAAGCGGACCTTGGGAAGAGCAATCGTGGCAGAAATAGCATTCTTGCCTGGGTCAATCACAGACAGGCTATTATCTTGACCATTTACAACAAAGATAGAGTCGCCCGCAAGACCTTGGGTAGTTGCTGGCAAAGTCTTTTTCGACGTATCAGCATTTACCATCGACACACAACCTGTAAGCATGGCCAACGTCAGAAAGCCCACTCTCGCAATTGTTCTCACCGAAATACCTCGAATATAGTCACGCCCTGCCTAGAGCTGACAAGTAGCTTTATAGTCTTAGAATCTATCTTCGGATTCGATTGCTTGCAAAATGGCGCACTGGTCAACACTTCCCACACCACTGCATTGGCTCACCAACTTTGCGAGTGCCACGCTCATTTTCTGAAGCGTTTCAATACGATCGTTGATGTCGACGAGCTTTATCCTTGCTAGTTCCTTTATTTCCTTGCTTTGAGCAGACGGAGCATTTCGCAGCGATAGTAGTTCTCTTACCTCTTTTAAGGTAAAACCAAGTTCCTGTGCTCGCTTAATAAATAGAATTATTCGTGCCGTATCTTTGGGATAGCGCCGATAGTTCGATTCGGAGCGCATAGGAGGCTCCAGAAGACCACAGCGCTCATAGTAGCGAAGTGTCTCGATGTTGACCCTGGCTGCCTTCGCGACCTGTCCTATCGTTAGTTCTGGCATTTCTTCATCCTCCACCATTCATTATGAACCCCGGACTTTACTACAGAGTCAAGGGTGCCTGGAGATGATAGAGTCCGGGTCCCGACATTTTTTTGGGGAGAATCCCCGCTAAGGTACTTGGCAGCTTTTTTATTGCCTACTTGGTGAACAAATCATTCCTTTTGTTCAGGGCAAGAGTCCAGCCAGTTGAGCGTTTTCTTATTCCGAATCAACTTTGGAGGCTGTAGAATGAACAAAATATATCTGTAGGGAAATTTTGCTCACATGCCAGGCAAAGCCAAAGTTCTGACTGAAAAGGAAATTTCGGATATCTTCAGGGTACTTAGAAATAGCCGTGACCAAGCGCTTTTTGCTTTGGGCATATACCGCGTACTAGCCACATAAACCCAAAAAGTTCTCCTAAGCCATATGACAACTTGACAAAAGCATGATTCTGTCAGGTTTGGGCAGTATCCCTGTGACCATCTCAGGCTTTAGCCAAGATGTTGTGAGCAGCGGCCCTGGTCAAATGCCCAGAAGCTGATGCTTCAGAAGGAAATAGCCACTTACCAAATTGGCCCGGCTCATGGTAATCAGCCAAGATCTTTTTTAGTTTTTCATGCATTGGAATGTCGCTGTAGACAACATTCTTCTTTTTCTTTCGTTTGACTTTGAGAATACTCCTGACGTTGCCGGACTCTGTAAAAAGCTGATCAGCTCTCAATGCAACTATCTCACCGACACGCAGACCTGTATAAATGCCTATGGCAAACATGGCTTTGTCCCGGGCTGTCGGAAGCAACTGGAAAATATTCTTGATCTCTTTCGGGCTTAAAATTCGAGCTTGTCCGACCATTCTTTGCGCTTGACCTCTTCCTGCTGATAGCAGCTTTCGTCAAGTCTAACAGAGCAAAAAAAGAAAACGAAGCCGGAAACGCTCATATAATCGGATTCTTAGCTTGACAGAATCATGCTTTTGTCAAGTTGTCATATGGCTTAGGAGAACTTTTTGGGTTTATGTGGCTAGTACGCGTTTTTCAGCAAGCCCTTTTGGGGTAGTTCAGGAAATTGATCTCGGCTGAAGAAAATAAATGTCAAGCGTGACATTTATTGCCGTTAAAAGTGCGACATTTAATTCTAAGAAAACCGCGACATTTAAAAGCGAAGACCACACTCTGGACAGATCACCAGGTAATTCGAGTCTGCCTTGGGTCGACAAAATTGCAAATGAAGAATATTTTGTCGCCTTCCAGGGCTTCGGTTTTGCCCGGTTCAGGCACCTTTCTATCTTCAGCGTCCCCAATAAGTCCGAAGTTTCTGTAAAACGCCAGCCACACCAGGATTAGCATAGGGAGTCTGAAATCCGTAGTTCAGATTCTGCGGCAGCGGACGACCATCATAGGCGGCATGATCGGCCTGCCATTGCGCATCGAGCATAGCGTGTTCTTGCGGGGTTATGATTCCTTGTTCTAAAAGCTCATGCGCCTCTCTTTCTGAACGTCTAAGCAATTGATGCTCCTGCGGATTTTGATTCCAATAATTCAAGTAGTTACCAAATTGACCACCGCTACCCCCGAAGTTGGTAGCCATTGGTTGATGCCCATGCTGGTAAGTATTCCCGCTGAGAGCATCGTTCATCGCATGCCGTAATCCGCCGGTTTGGCCAGGCGCACCAAGCGATGGATTGGCAGCGCCCATTCCCCATGTACCGGCGAGTCTTTGTAAAATGCCTGGCACAGCTGGGTTTACGAATGGATTTGCTGAATTATAACCAAAGCCTTGCGGCAACGGCTGTCCATCATAAGCCGCATGGTCCAGCTGCATTTGTGCTTCCAACATTGCATGCTCTTGTGGTGATATCAATCCTTGCGCTTGCAGTTGATCAAGCTGTTGACCAGCTCTTCTCAACACTTCATGTTGCTGCGAATTTTGACTCCAGTAGCCTGTATAGCTACCAAAGCCGCCAGCGCTGCTGCCCGCAAACTGGTTGTTAAATCCCGTATTTGGATAAGTTTGTGGTGCAGAGTATTGCTGTGGGTATGCATTGCCACCATGATGCTCATCTTCATCGCCATGTGCTAACACGGATTGACCAGCATAAGCGCCGACCAAGGCAGTGGCTATAATCAGCGGCATTATCCTTTTCATTTGTGAACCTCGCAGACGTGTTGTAAACACAGGGCCAGCACGGAAAGCTTCAGTGTTGATGCTTGTGACCATCTTTATGGTCTTTGTGCTCATCGTTGTCTTGCTGGCCTTTGTCATGCTTGTGTCCCTTGTGACCATCGCCGGGTTGCCCTTGCTGCCCTCCTGGAGTACCTTGCTGGGGATTTTGTCCCTGTTGCCCGTGCTCCTCGCCCTCATGAGCGAAAACAACTGCCGTAGAAGTCACTCCCAATACCGAAAGTGCCATTAGTACTAACGCAAAACGCTTCATGTGATTTCTCCTTTTCTCTAGAATTTAAAAGTGTCATTATTTTATCTGGGACTCAAATGCCTTCGCCTCTGCCGTCTTGCCGAGTTTCTTCATCAAATGCGCGCAGTTCTGGAGGCTTTCAGCGACTTCAGGGCTTTTGGGGCCGAATGCCTTTTTCCGAATATCTAGAGCGCGTTGGCAATACGGCTCTGCCGCTTTGTACTTGCCCTGCTTCACATAAAATCCGGCCAGGTTATTTAGATCTCTTGCAAGCGCTGGATGGTTTGCGCCTAACGTCTTTTCATCAATTGCAATAGCCTTCTTGTAGAGACTCTCGATCTCAGCGGCTTTACCGTGACTGATGCAGAGACCGGCGTAATTGTTTAGGGCTGTTGCCAGCTCAGGACTCTTCGGATTTTTCTCTCGAATAGCCAACGCACGCTTTGCGAGCTTCTCTGCTTCATCGCATTTGCCTTCTGTTTCGCAGATGCCGGCGAGATTGTCCAAAGTTGTGGCCAACTCCGGGCTGTTGCCACCAAGCACTTTTTCTTTGATTTGAAGCGACCTTCTGGCTGCAGCTTCAGCATCTTTTGAATTGCCTTGAGCATCATATACGGCGGCGAGGTTATCTAAGGTTTGAGCAGTATCAGGATGTTCCTTGCCCAAGGCTTTCTCCCTAATTGCTAATGCATTATCGAAATAATCCTGCGCTTCTTTGTACTTTTCTTGCTCAAGCGCAACAAGACCAAGCTGATTGAGACTGATTGCTCGACGAGGATCTTTATCACCGAAGGAATCAGCTTCTTTCAGAGCTAGGTGGAACTCTTTATTGGCCTCGTCATATTTGCCCTGGTCGTAAGCTTTTGCACCATTGACAATATGTGTGTGCCACTCGTTGTGATCCGCAAAAACCGCCAGCGGCAGAAGAAAAAGGCCGCCTACCGCAAGTCCCGCCAATACTCGATTCATGTTTAAAACTTCTCCGTTTCCAGCTGCTCAATCATGATGGTAGCCGCCATGCTCTGTGTACTCGCTGTGACCACCATATTGAGCATGTCCCCAGCCTTGCTGTACTCCATATGTGCCCCAAGGGTTTGAGTAGCCATAGTTCGTTCCATGGTAGTTGACTGGCGGGGGATACGCTCCATAACCATATTGCCAACCATGACTGTTGTATACCTGGTCCTTGACCTGATGCCAAAAGGAGTGATGAGCTTCAGCAGGATTGACGAATAGCCCAAATGCCAGCGCCACAAGTGTGATTGCTATTTTGTGCTTCATAGCAGAATTTACCCTTATGTATCATGAATCAGTAAAGTATAAGCCACCTGACATGCGACCATTGGGTGTTTTGAAACAAAAGGTACGTTTTGTATCACAGGATTTTATTAAGCCTTTGAATTTGTGAGGCATACAGCAAATAATCCTCCTCCCAAATTTCGGACAGTAAAATTCCTCGAAATTGATATTATTCCAAAAACGATCGTTTTCCCTTTATCCAACCATCGACAAATATCTCTGATATTTGGATAATAGTAGTTATAAAATAACTTGGATTGATCCGGTTTATATCGAATCTTAAAGGCAAAAAAAACTTGGCAGCCTCAAACAGTAGTAAAACCGTCGCCTATTTGCGCGTCTCTACCCTCGATCAAAACATTGAGAAGAACAAGTCCGACATTTTGCACTTCACCAACCAACAGGATCTCGGCAGAGTCACCTTTGTCGAAGAGGTTGCCTCTGGTCGCACGTCATGGCGAGATCGCCGGATTGCTGGCATTCTCGATGAATTACAAGAAGGCGACACTATTATTGTTGCCGAGTTGTCCCGCCTCGGGCGCAGCATGCTTGAGTGCATGGAGATACTCTCTCTTGCTTCGCGCAAAGGTATCCGCATTTATGCCATCAAGGGAAACTGGCACTTAGACGAGAACATTCAAAGCAAAATCATTGCCATGGCATTTTCAATCGCCGCTGAGATCGAGCGAGACCTGATCTCTCAGAGGACCAGGGAGGCGCTAAAGTTCAAAAAGGAGCAGGGACTTAAGCTCGGCCGGCCAAAAGGACCAGGCAAGAGCAAGCTGGACCCCTTCCGTCCGGAAATTGAAGCTCTTCTTGCAAATGGGTCAACCCAAAAATTCATCGCCAGGCGTTACAACACCACCCAGGCAAATCTGCACAACTGGATCAAGAAACACGGTCTCAAAACCTGACAGCAGCGTCCGATAACCCAAGTGACATTTCGTACCTTTGTTTAATTACACCCACCATTGGCTTGTTCCCAAGGAATCAATCCACCAAAAGCCATGAGCATAGCCATTTCGAGATTTGAGGACAGGCAGTGTTTCATTTGCGGCAAGCTTCCGAATCAGATGACTTAATGCCAACAGACGCTACCAAAAGTGCTGAGTTCCTGCGGCCATCTAAAGGGCTTCCGAGCGGTCGCTTGCGGACGGTAAAGCGGCGCCTTGGCTAATAGTTCTCAGCATTGAATGCGTCAACTTCGGGTCCCGACATCTTTTTGGGGAAAACCTACGCTAAGCTATTTGACAACGCAATTTTGCCCGGTTTTCCTACGCTAAGGGACCTGACATCTGCATCTGGCGGAGCTGCTTGGATGAACAAATGGGTGATTTTGTTCATAGCAAAACACTGCACTGGCAACGCTTTTAGCGCTTCTATCCAACATCCAGGCGCTAGAAATGAGCAATTTGTTCTGCTTTGGAACAATCGTTCAGTCTCGAAAGTCAGGCTTTCTGAGCAGGTCCCGAAATCATTAGTAGTTAAGCCTTTCGGGCTTAACGTAGGATCTCCCCAAAAAGATGTCGGGACCCGATTTATATGCCACCCTATATTCGGGGCACCCTTTCCGCCCCATCTCATTACCAAGTGCGTCTGATAATTAGCGATCCCTTATGCCCCCCTGGCTGTCTTCGGCTGGTTGAAATCAACCATCGAGCCAGGCAAATCCTTGCGGCTCTTCAGATGCTCGATGATCGCTGCTGCTAATTGCTCGTATGTTGTTGTGACTGGAAGATAGCAGTCAATCAACCTATCAGCTTTGCGATCCCATGTACCATCAGATTTCTTTGGTTGCGACTCAATACGAAATCCAGTATCCAACCTAGTTACACTCATAAATACTGTCTTTCGTTCAAGCTCCGCTTGAGTTGAGATCCTTAACAAATCCCCGACAACAAGACTCTTGGGAGCAATAGGGGGAGCCGATATGACTTCATTAGGAGAGCTAAGTCTATCTCGCAAAACATCTGTTAATGCGCTCGCATCATACGGGTTGAATATTTTTACGGGCTCTTTTTCGAGAAAATAACCTGCATCAGTATCCTTAATGGTAGGAGCGTAAGCCGCATCAGAAGCTATATAGAAGCCAGTGAGTGCTATTAACTTTGGTTTTTGTGCGCTTGTTTTCATCTTAATGCCGTTAACCTTATACGAGTGTCAGAGCCCCTTTCCTCTAAATCTTTTGCTAGTTTTTCTAGCACTTTTTTCTGCTCACTACTCATAGAGCCCTCTGGAATTGCTAAATGAAGCACTTTTTGATTGATTCTTTCTGATTTGATCCAGTGCCCTAAAACTGGACCTCTTGTCCCATCGTAAGATTCTAACTCTTGAAGATAGCCATGCACGCGCTCCTCAAATTTCTCCATATCCTGATAGGTAGGCGCTCTAAGCTCAATTGATTTAATGCTTGTTACCAAGCCTTTATCAATGGACCAGCCATCAATAGCGGGAAAACTATTAGGTAACGCCTCCCCGGCTGCCATGAATTTGTCTTTTAGAGTGCCTTCCACCTTCCAGCCGGTAATGAAGTTAGCGCCCGTCCAGTGGGTGTTTGATACATCCCCCACCGTCTCGCTTATCTCCAAATGCTTCAGTTGTTCAAACTTGATGAGCGCCCCATCCTTTCCATTTACCAGAAGCCGCCCAGGTCGGGAAGCTCCGCCCAGGTCGTCAGCTTGTGACATTAGCACATGGGTTAGTGGTTTGTCGGCGGGCTTTCCAAAGTCTCTTGGGTACTTCACCTTGCCCACACCCGGTATCTCTACCTCTGGCTGGGTCAAATTATCTATTGCACTTCCTACGGCTCGGGCTGCCCTCTTGCCTCCCTCTATCGTGGCTTTAGTTGTCGTTCTTGCCTCTAGGGCTATTGCGTCCAGGACTTCTGTAAATACTTTTGCTTTGCCGATTGCCTTGGCTCCACCGGCTCCTATTAAGCCATCAGCCGCCATTTCGGTAATTAGCTTGTACTTTATCCGCTCTTGCTCCCTTGGCGGAAGGTGTGCCCATCTATCATTCAGTGCGGCTCCAACAGTTACTAAGTCTCTGAACGGTCGCCCATAGTCACCGTCAAATCCCACCTTGAATAAGTAAGCATCAGCATCTTGAAATAGCTTTACTCCACTTACCAGGGTTTGACCTACCGCCTCTCCGAACTTGCCGCCGCGCTCTGCTGCTCGTTCTTTGTTGCCTGCTATGCAATCACAAGTAAACTCAGCAATAGTTGCCAGATTCACTGCAACGGCTCCTAGTCCTTCTGTCGTGCCGATTATCCGCCCCCAGGTGCGCTCTCTTTCATCTGCCTGGTACTGCTGATATCCCGCCATGAGACCGGAGCCTATCACCTGTAGCTGCTTGTCTATCGGCAATTCTGATATGCGCCGTCCAGCTTCTAGCCATCCATCAGCCGTGTTTTCTAACGGCTGATCATGCCTTACCTGCCCCTCAAGTTTTGTCCGGCTTGCCATTTCAGGCGTTATTGCCTGGTGTATGCCGCCCTCTTCTAGCCCAGCCTCATCGATCTTGCGCCGGATTGCCGCTAGGTGCTCCATCCTGGCTTTCATTTCAGGCGACAGGTCGGAGGCTTGCTGCCGCACTTCTTGCGCTAATGCTTCTTTCTGCGGGCTCTCTGGTTGCTTGTTAAGCCACTCTTTGAATAGCTTTACTGGCTCTGCTGCCGGGTTAGTTTTCGCTTCTGCTGCCAGTATTGTGCCTGTGTCCATTAGGTCGCTCTGGTCACTGCGAGCATTTAAGCGCTCTTGCTGCCTCGCTGCTACGACTTTACCAAACCCCTCGTTACCATAGGCGATTAGCTCAAAACTCAGCTCCTGGTCCCCGCCAGCGCTCCCATTATGCCTATTTGGATTCAGCGCCTGGACTGCCTGCACATCTGACGCCCCTGCGTTTCTTGCTGCCTGGGCGTCTGCTTGCTGCAATGGCTTTACTTCCGGTACAGCTTGTAGCCTCCGGTCTCCCTGCTCTTTCTGTTCGGCATTGGACACCCGCTAGACCCCGCTCTACTCCTTTTTCTTATTCCCTTACCTGTCTGATAAAAAACTAGCCTGACTCTCCCTCCGGCGGCTTCTGGTAATTTAGCGCCCTCAGCCATGATTCCTGCGCCATCTGCATTGAGGCATTGCTGAACCTGCCCAGCAGTGCCTCTTTTGCGTCCTTCTCTGTTACTTTGCCGTCTGTCATAAGGCTTTGTATATCCATGGCGTAGCTCGTCATAAGCTCCGCATAGAACCGGCTTCTTGCTGCCTCGTTGTGTATTCCTGCCAGGACAGTCCCGAACCCTTCCAGGTACTCTATTATGAGCTGGTTGCCGCCCCCTGAGCCATTAGTCAGCCTCTCGACAATCAGGTCTCTTACCACGTCAGATACTTTCTGCCCTTTCAGGGTTGCTATCCTTTCTAGCTCCTTTAGCGACTCTTCAGGGATTCTTACACTTACGCTCTTTGTTGCCATCTTCTACCACCTTCCCCATGGGTCACGCTCAAATGGGCTCCGGTCCTTCTTCCGCTTCTGTTCTTCTTCTTTCTCTCGCTCTTTGTCTTTTCGTTTCTTGTTCTCTTCTATCGCTTTCTCTATCTTCTCTCGGCTCTCCCTGTCTCGCTCTTCTTGAGTCTTCAGCATGTCCCATGGCTTTTCCCATGTCCACTGCTTCCTGTCTTTTTCCCTGTCGTCTAAGTCCCGCTTTGCTGACTCCAGCCCGTCTCTCTGCTCTTTTGTATAGTCTCGGTTTCTGTCATCCAGCGTTATCGACCTTACTACCATGTTTGCCAAGGACGCCCCCTGCATGAATAGACCGACTACAGGATTTTTCATAACTTCCTGCTGTACCGGGTCAATTACCCTGCCGCCTTCGGCTGACTTTAGGTCTGCTGCCGTTTTACTTCGCTCTACTTTGTTTCGCGCTTCTCTAATACCTTTGTCCAGGTAGCCGCTAAAGCGCTCCCGGTCTTTGTTCTCTATCCACCCTCT
>Ga0233447_1003538_pt1 | contig 9883 bp, 9 predicted proteins | sample SI_124_October20_3_FD_183014 | JGI IMG/M metagenome (GOLD analysis project Ga0233447, IMG submission 183014) | Seawater microbial communities from Saanich Inlet, British Columbia, Canada - SI_124_October2016_135_MG | ecosystem: Environmental > Aquatic > Marine > Inlet | place: Canada: British...
AGCCGTAGCTATTTCAAAAAATTATAACGCAGTCAGATTGTTTATTATCTTCGTTCCCGAAGGGTTTTCAGAGTTTTTCAGAGATAATTCAAATTTTTGAAACACTATCAGGATAATGTAATAAAATTTGAAGCAGGATATGGAAAACTCTGAAAATTTTGATGCGAAGGAGTTTTTAGAGATGCCCTTAATAACCTTGTTCTGTTTCAAAAAATAAATCAAAAAATTACAAATTAAAAATATGGTGCAATGTGATGCAAATTTCGTCTTTTTTGATTTTGTCCAGAAAATCTTTTTAAAGATTAAACTACAATAATATAAAAGTTATAGTTTAGCAGTTTAAACAAAAAAGCTTACAAATAACATTCGACTTAAACCTAAAACCAATGATACGAAAAAATATATTTGTATTAATATCAGTTACTTTTCTCACATTTCTTATAGCAAATACTAATGCACAAAACAGGAAAATTATCGATGGTCTTGTTGGCCGTTGGGAATTTAATGATAAAACCGGCAAAAACTTGTCGGGAAACGAAAGTCATGCTGTATTGAATGGTACTCAAATTTATTCATTGGAAAATGGTGAATATTGTATTCAATTAATGCCTGAAATTGGTCAGGTTACTATTCCGGTTTCAGAGAATTCTCCTTTGGCAATTTCACGGGGTACTATTGGTTTCTGGCTGAATGTGGGCTGGAATCATTCTGATATTCTGTCTTTCAACAATGGAGCTATTCAGCTAAAAGTGTACCGGGGCGATTTTCAGGTACGTTTTAAAGGAGAGGATGAATTTAATTATGGTTCGGGAATTCTCGATTACAACTGGCCAAAATACGACATGCGCGAATGGGCATTTTACGGACATCCACTTGCAGCGGTACACGATTCAAAATGGCATCATTTTGCCGTGGCTTATGACGATGAAGGGAAACGGATTATTGGCTGGGCCGACGGGAAACTAATTGCAGTTGTGGATTTGTCGGAGGTAAATACCGAACCTCTAAAACAGAAAGGATTAACAGAAATATCTACCGGAGAAGGTTTTGTTGGATTTATGGATGATCTGCGAATTTACAACCGGGTGCTTACTGATTCAGAAATTCGGGAGATTTACGATGCTAAAAAAGATGTCTTTGAAAATCGGTTTGATACAAATGCAACTAACAAAACCACGGAAACTTATAAATATAAAAAAGAGGATCATACGCTTTATCAGGCTTGGTTGCAGTACAATCCTGTCATCAATCTATCTACCGAAAATTTGTTTAAGAACATTGTTGCTGAAAGCATAAATTCGACTGTTCAAACCGCCGCAATTGAATTAAAACAAGCTTCCGAAAAGATGTTCAGGTTTTCGCCATCAATAAATAAAACATCGATTTCCGGTTCTCAAATTATAATCGGAACTGCAAAAACTTCAAACTGGATTGCTAAAAATGCAAGCGAATTAGGACTTGATCGAATAAAAGAAGACGGTTTTATTTTAAAAACAATCGACAAAGGAAATGATAAGTTTTTAGTTGTTGCAGGCCGGATTCCGGCAGGTGTTAGTTTTGGTACTTTCGATTTAATTCGACGTCTGCAAAAGGGACAGAATCCTGAAAAGATCGATGTGCTGGAAAATCCAAAAATCCCAATTCGAATGGTTGATCACTGGTCCTATTTTCGTGGTTTATATGGCGACAAATGGCGCGACGGTAGCAGGGACAATTCTATCTTCAGTTGGAAAGAACTTGCCGATGGCGACACTAAACTTATTCGTGATTGGGCTCGGATGATGGCGTCTGCCGGGTGGAATGCAATTTGCCCCAGCGAAGTAAATTGGGATTATCGCGATAATTTTCTTGATCATTTGGATGAAGTAGAAATATTAGCCGGTATTCTTCGTGATTATGGAATGAAATTGTACTGGAGCCCAAGTTATCTGATTGCCCTCGACCCGGCGGCGGCTGATTCTCTTTATTCGCGTGTCCCCGATTTTGGCGGTTACATGATGAAGCTGGGTTCAGAAAAGCAAAATGGTGATCCCCGACCGCAAATGGCAAACCGAATCGCTGATAACTTAAAACCTTATGGTGGAATGTGTTTGGTCAGGGGCTTTGTTTATGGAAATTCACGTTACACGCCGGAACCTTATCGACATTTAATTCCTGTTGATATTTTTGGGCCAGAGGATGGTAATTTCCGAGATAATGTTGTTTTGGTACCTAAAGGAAGTGCCGGAGACTGGGATCTTTCTGCTCCTATTCCCGCTATCGATGGAGCCTTGAAAAAAACTTTGAGAGGAACAGAGTTGGTCATCGATAAAAATTTTCCAAGTTCGTGGGTTGAAAAATGGAAATGGTGGTTGGAACAAGATACGTACAGAGATGGACCGGGAAGTTTAAATAAATTTTCAGTTCATTGTATAATGGGCGTTTCAATGATTAGTCCGTCGCCTGCATGGACCAATTCTCCTCTGAATATGATTAATTATTATGGTCTTGGCCGACTTGCATGGAATCCGGATCTTTCTCTGAATGAAATTTATACTGAATGGATTCAACAAACCTTTGGCAGCGATCAAAACCTAGTTGAAACCATTAAAAATATTCTGTTTTTGTCAGATGATGTTGCACGTAAACTTTATATGTATCGAGGTTACCGGGGCATTTGGATCGACCGTGGCGACGAGTTTATGGTTGAAAGCAAAACACCATATTCCATTAATAAAGAAGGAATCGGTCCAACTTCCCCCGAACTTCAAAAAAGACTACTTAATCAATATCCGAAAGGCTTGCAGGAAATTTATGGCGATCCCTTACGTGGAGAAGAATTTCTTTCTTCGTTTCATTTTCGTTCGCACGATTATCGTTTATCAAACGGTCGAACTTTAATTCAGGATGTTTATGGCGGCATGGATGAAGCCGTTCACTTAGCACAAACAATGGTGGAACTTTGGAAAACTTTGGAAGGCAAAATTGACAAAAACCGGTACGATTTCACTTTAATAAATCTTACTGATTTTGTTGAAGAAACTAAAACAACCAGAAATGAAATGGCGGAAAGTTTTGAAAAACACACGGGGCAAAAACAATCGGTGGCAACTGCCGCTTTAAAATCAAAAAAACTGGCTTCAGTCGGTGTTTACAATGTTCGTCATTTTGGTGCAAAAGGAGACGGAATAACAAACGATGCTCCGGCAATTAACAAAGCAATTGATGTTTGCAATAAAGCTGGCGGAGGTACAGTTTTCGTCCCCTCCGGAATTTATGCTTGTGGCTCCATTCATTTAAAAAGTAATATTACACTGGCTCTTGATGCTGGAGCTATATTAAAAGCAATGCCGGGAATAATGGATCCGTGGGAACCAAATCCAAACGATAAAGGATTGATGGACGCTGCCTATTACCATTGGGAAGCTTCTCTGATTTGGGGTAAAAATCTTGAAAACATAAAAATTTATGGTCCGGGCACTTTGGATGGTTCATTGTTAACCAGAAGCAGTAAAGTTCCCAAAGGAACCGGTGATAAAGGAATTGCACTTAAATTATGTAAAAATGTTGAGATTCGAAATTTGAACATTCGCGAAGGCGGACATTACGCGATTCTTGCAACCGGTTGCACCGATATGTTAATCGACAATGTTACCATAAAAACCAGTCGCGACGGATTGAATTTATCTCAGTGCAGCAACGTGGAAGTTGCAAATTGCCATATCGATGCGGTACGTTATGAAGATGGTTATCCGGCAGGTGGCGATGATGCGATAAAACTCGGAAGCGATCTTTCTCTTGGTAAAGCCTTGCCAAGTGAAAATATTACGGTGCGTAATTGTTATCTGGCAAGTGGCTGCAACGGATTACAATTTGGTTCAGAAACCATTTCACCTTTTCGCAATATTCGTTTTGAAAACATTACAATTAACCGTGCTGGAAAAGCAGGAATCAGTATCACTTCAAACGATGGCAGTTTAATCGAAGATATTCATTACAAAGACATTAAAATGGAGAAAACATTTGCGCCTATTTTTATTAAAGTGTCGGACGTTGAGCGCGTGCCAGAAGGAAGTTACGAACGTGGAGCTATCAGAAATATTACTTTTGAAAATATCACCGCAACTGATTGTTACTCGTATTTTAAAGGCAGAGAAATGCCATCTGTTATTTGGGGGAAACCTGAAACTCCAATCGAAAACATACATTTTAAAAATGTTTCAATTACAGCTAAAGGAGGTCACCCAATTGCAGATTCGGAAGTAAAACCGGCAGAAAATGATGAACGATTTCCGCGTCACGTGGGAACTATCCCCGCTTATGCATGGTATTTACGCCATGTAAAAAATATAAGTTTTGTTGACTGCACATTTACTTTTGAAAAGTCAGATGGCCGACCTGCTTTTGTAATTGATGATGCAACAGATATTCTTTTTGATAATACACTTTTGCCAATTGGAACAGAATGCAGTTCCAGAATCAGTGTACGGAGTGAATGTAAAAATCTTACCATTCAAAATAGTAAAGGAATGGCAGATAGAAAATTACAATCGGTAACTAATCGGGATTTATAGTTGGTACAGTTTAATTGTTTTGCAAAAATAACAAGTGTTGAATTACCCGAATATTTAAAATTAAGGAGGTAAAATTTAAATTAGAAAAAATAAACGACTGTGAAAAAGAAAATATTTAATTAACCCGCTAACACCGCATTCACTTCTTTTAAGATTGCTTTTTTGGATTTAACTCCTACAATCCGTCCGGCTTCAACACCATCAATAAAAATCACCAAAGTTGGTATATTACGAACCTTGTATTTTTTTGCCAAAGGTTGGTTATGATCTACATTAACTTTTCCGATAGTGATATTTTCTTCAGTTTCGGCAATATCGTTTAAAATTGGTGCAACCATTTTACATGGACCACACCAGGGAGCCCAAAAATCGACTAATAAGATTTTCTTTCGCAATGCCATTTTTAAATTTTTGTTTCCAAGAACTAAAATTTTTTTGCTAGTAGTTACAGGTTTGGCATTTTTCATCCGGTAGTAATTTATTGTAATTAAACCTAGAAAAGCTGCCAGAACAATAAGGATTATTAATAAAGTGGTTGACATGTCTTACGTTAATTTAAGATTTTAATTTCAGAGGTAAGTTCCATCGACTGCTTGTAAGTTGCGCTAACACCACAGTAACGTTCTTCAGAAAGATCAATAGCTTTTTGCAATTTCGCCATTGGAAGGTCTTTTCCCCTGAATTCATAAATAACGTGCATTTTTATAAAATGCTTTGGATGTTCTTCGGTTAATTCACCTTCAACTACAACATTAAAGTAGTCGGGTTTTACCCTCATTTTTTTTAATATTGAAACTACGTCCATTCCTGTACAACCTGCCAGAGCAGTTAACATAAAAGGTTTTGGGCGGGGACCACGGTTTTCACCACCAACTTTATCGCCTGCATCAATAACAATTTCGTGGCCATTTACCTCTGCTTTAAAAGCCATGTTTTCTAACCACTCTACATTTACTGTTTCTTTTGCCATTATATTTTATTTAATTTTAGAACAATGTATATTTTAAATTTATGAATCTCATCATATCTTCTACTTCCAACGAAACTTCCTCTATAATCTTTTCGGTTTCGCCACCAAACAATTTACCCATTATTGCACCATTCATTGTTGATACAAACACTTGCCCGTCTGATTTTTCGTAAACTGCAAATGTTTTTGGCATCATATTTCCTAATTTTTTACGATCATCGTCGTGAAGCATCCGTGCAGAATAAGCTCCATGACAATATTTAATAATATCAAACTTACCGATTGGATATCCACCATTCTCGATTGCTTCTTTGTTTTGATCAATAACATCGGTTACGTGCCAGCCTTCTTTCTCATTTATCCGAGCGACCATAACTTCCATTGTTTTTTCAAAATCATACGGACTTTTAAACTCTTTCACCATCATTTCTCCCGATGATACACTAACTGCTATCCCCGAAAAAATTATCCCGGTAAGAAACCCAAGAATGATTGAAACAATAACTAATATTTTAATTTTCATTTGTTTTGAATGTTAAATTTATTACAAAATAATTAATCTTCGTTTACACATATTTCGCCCTGCCTTATTTTACCAATGGTTTTCCAGGTAACTACCCCAATTGTTAATAAAGCAACTGCGAACATTACAAACGACAAATATTTATAAATTTCGTGCTGCGAAACCTGAAATGCTACTACCGATGCTATTGTAATTGCCATTAAAGGAAAAGTAAATGCCCACCACGAAATAAAGAATTTCAACTTATGAAAACTTCGATATAAAAACAAAATTAATACAACAAAGAAATAGGCTATGAATAACATAAAAATTGCAAAACTGTCCCAACTTTGGGCTATTCGTATATAAGCAATAAAACCAATTGCCGGCGGAGCGATAAGTATAAAAAGTGTTGGAATAAATTTCTGTGGTAACTGATGGTGAAAAATTGCCCTATTCATAAAAATTACAAAAAGGATAATCCAAAAGAAAAAACCAACAGTAAAAAAAATAAAAGAAAATGCTTTTGGCATATAATCAACACCCGCCACCGGAACAAGAATATTTCCAACCACAGGTATAAACCATGCCGGGTTCATAAAATGAATTTCAAAATTATGTTGTATCCAAAAACTAATTGTGTATAACATTAATACTGTGTGAGATATAACACCTACCCACCACAAAAACATCGAAAGAAATGGCCAATATGTCATAAATGCAATCGACAGCAATAAAAATGAGATTGAAATTGCTGAAAAGAAATTTATGCGGATACGATGTTTAAAATCGGCTTTTACTTCGTCGAAATGTTTAATGGCTTTTAAACCATACATTATTGAAAAGAATAAAAATAAACCTAATGTGATAAACAAAAAAGTGTCGTAGAATATTTTTGGCATCCATTGCATGTGATAGAATTTACCAAATACGATTGCCAATCCTGAGAGTCCCATTATTATCGAAAATGCTGTTATGGGAAAGTATTTCAATTTTTCCTTCATAAATTAAGATCTTAAAAATTCTGAAACACTAAGCGCTGCAATTGTTCCATCGGCAACTGCTGTGGTTACCTGTCTGTACTTTTTAACAATACAATCGCCGGCCGCAAAAACACCTTTAATATTTGTTTTCATGTCGGTATCCACAATTATTTCCTTGCGCTCGTTCAGATTAATATGCTTAGCAAAACTTTCAGTATTTGGTTGATATCCAACGAAAATGAAAGTTCCATCGGTTTTATATTCCGATATTTTACCGGTTGGCAAATGTTCGATAGTTACTTTTTCAAGATTTTCATTACCATAAAAACCACGAAGTTCAGATTCCATAATGAACTCAACTTTAGGATTTTTTTCCGCTTCCTGAATTGCATGTTCAAAAGCCTGAAAATGATCGAACTGGTGAACAACGGTAACTTTAGTGGCAAACGTTGTTAATGCTACCGCCTCTTCGAGTGCTGAATTTCCACCACCCACAACAACTACTTCTTTACCTGTAAAAAAGTCTCCATCGCAGGTTGCGCAATACGAAATACCTGTTCCTTTAAATTTATTTTCACCGTGAATATTCAACGATCGTGGCCTACCGCCCGGAGTTAAAATAACCGATCTCCCCTGAAAAATACGGCCATCTTCAAGTTCTACAACTTTAATTTCTTTGTCGAACGAGTACTTAATTATTTTAACATTCGATTTTAGTTTACACCCGAAACTTTTGGCCTGCTTTTTCATAATATTGGCAAGCATGTACCCTTTTGTCGATTCAACGCCGGGATAATTGGCAATTTCTTCGGTTAAAACTATTTGGCCACCAATGGCACCTTCATTCAAAATTACTGTTGAAAGCTTTGCCCGCGAAGTGTAAATACCAGCAGTTAAACCAGCAGCACCCGCACCAATTATTATTACATCAAAAATTTCGTCCATAATCTCAGGTATTTTAAAAATTAATTGTCATTCCTACAAAAGTGGGAATCTTAATCTGTAATAAAAAGATTCCATCATTGTAGGAATGACTGTTAAAAGCAATTCTCCTACACTAACTTTGCGTCTAAAATGCTTGTAATTTGTTGCATGTTTTGAATACTGCTTGTTGCATGGGCAACTTCTCCATTTTTATAATACATGGTAAAAGGTAAGCCCATAAAACCACGACATTCCGGTGCATTTCTGATAATCCCTGCTTCGGGCGTATCAAAAGCCATTGATGCAAATTTCACATTTGTACGTTCTTCTTCCAACTCTTCCATAATGTCGTAAACAGGAATACACATTGGTCCCATGCGGCCACAACAAACCATTACATTTTCGTTTTCAGAAATCATTTTTTCCAATTCTGCTGCTGTCTCTACTTCATGGATAACTGTTTGTAATCTTCTCATAACTAAATTTTTATTATTTATATTAATTGTTTTAAATATCGCTTTCTGTTATTTCTGTTATTATTTTTTTGTCCGATTCTAACCTGCCCTGTAAATATTCGTCGATAAGTTTTTGTGGAGTTTCAACCTGAACCCCTACAAACAAATTTACTTTCTTCGATGCAAAAAGTGAAATAATCTTTTTATTGACTTTGTAAGCAATCACATCGGTAACTCCCTGTTTTTCAAGCCACCCCGGCAACTCAGTTATATCAGTTCCTTTAGGTATTTCAATCGATTTTTTTTCGGGCACTCCCCTATCAATTTCAAATATTTCGTAGTGGTTGCACTCCCCGAAAAATTCGCTTAACTGATTGTTTGTTACTGGTATTGCTACTCGTTTCATTTTAGAATTTTATTGAGTACAAAAGTAAAGCTTCATTTTTTTTATTGAAAAAATAACGACACCGGGATCGTAGCCCGGACACTGAAATATTTCAGTTTATTTCCTGTCAAAATTCAATTGTTTGATTTTATTCGTTTTGAAAACCCAATTTTTATTGAATGATTTGGTATTTTTGCAAGGTTTTTAAATGAATACCATGACTGTTTCAAAAAAAGGAAATTCAGAAAAAATAAAAGGAAAGGACAGCGGGGATTTTGGGCAATTATTTCCGGGAGAGTTGAAAGCCCTTGAACAAAGCAAAACCCAAATTACCTATTTAAAAGGCGAGAATATATTTAAACAGGGTGCATTTGCACCTTATGTAATTTATGTTGTTGAAGGACTGGTAAAGGTCTATTTGCAAACCGGTTACGAAAAACAGATAAATATAAGTTTAGCCCAATCCGGAGATTTCCTGGCTTTTTCGTCTATTTTTGGCGAGAATATTCACACCTATTCAACCCAGGCAATTAAAGATTCGGTAATTTGTATGATTGAAAAAGAGAGCCTCAAGAAGATATTACTTCAAAACCCGGAATTTGCATTACAAATAACATCGAAAAATTACAATAACGAACGACACTTATTTGAAATAATCAAAAATGTATCTTATAAACAAATGCGTGGAAAACTGGCTTCCAGCCTACTATATTTGTCGCAAGATGAATTTATTATAGAAGATATTTTCAAACATTTAACCCGCCAGGACATTGCCGATTTTGCCTCTATTTCAACCGAAAGTGCCATTAAGTTTTTAAAGGAGTTCGAAAAAGAAAAGATTTTGAAATTAGCTGGTAAAAACATTGAAATTATTGATACTGAAAAACTGGAAAGAATAAGCAAGAATGGTTAACCTGTTGATTCGTTAAGTAGTTAATTGCTTGAGCAGTTTGTTTGGATCGAGGGTAAAGACCTTTTAATTTGCTCTAATAATTTTTACGAATTTAAAAATCAACTAACCTGAATTATTCATGAGTTTTTCGTTATGAGAATTCAAAATGCACAGAATAAAGGGAAGCACAGAGTTGAGCCTCGCAGAAATAGCCTTAGC
>Ga0233447_1003541_pt1 | contig 9878 bp, 10 predicted proteins | sample SI_124_October20_3_FD_183014 | JGI IMG/M metagenome (GOLD analysis project Ga0233447, IMG submission 183014) | Seawater microbial communities from Saanich Inlet, British Columbia, Canada - SI_124_October2016_135_MG | ecosystem: Environmental > Aquatic > Marine > Inlet | place: Canada: British...
AAAATTATTTGCCTAAATTTGGCCTCTGAAATACGTGAACGAATCACATACTTGTTTTTTACTTTCATGACGGTACTTTAACAGGTTTTTAAACATGCTTAAGTTGTCATGACCCAAAATAAATATCTTCCTGGGAAGTTTAAATACGAGAGGCAGACAAAGGTGAAAATAACAAGGAGCAAGATACTCTTGCCATGTTTAGTAAATACCTTTCTATATTTATCTCTATATTCATAAATCAATATTCCAAGCATAAACACAGGAAACCATGCCAATGGAAAAGAAGCAAATTGTGACTGCTCCAAACCATTTAGCTGCATCACATATAAACCATTTACAAATGATAAAATAAAAGCAAACACGACTATCTTTAATAAGTGTTTTTTGTAGCAATAAATTAATGGTAGTAATAAATAAAATGCAACTTCAACAAATATTGTCCACTCAACACCCATAATACTATTGAAATAATTAACAAAAAATCCATTAATAAATAAAATATGAGTGGTGAGATTAAGGGTGGAGATACCTTGATCATTGTCAACAATAAACAACACTATTAATACCAAGTAATACATTGGTGCAATTCTAAAAAATCGCCTTATAAAGTATTTTACAAAGCTATTTTCTTTTCTAAGATCTAAACTTCTAAATAAAGTATAGGCGCTCACTATAAAAAATAACGCAACCCCATATTTTCCAGAATAAAGGATTTTTTCAATATTAAAAGGAAGTTCCGAAAGGTTAAACAACTTAAAAAACATCGTTGAATGCACTGCCAACACCATTAATATTGCAACTCCTCGCATCGAATCAATGTAATCTACATTAAACTTATTTTTGATACTATCCTTTAAAATAATCATAGGTTTTTTGAATACCCTGTTCAAGTGTGGTTTGATACTGCCAACCAAACTTCTTTAACCTGGTATCGTCAATTAACTTTTGCTGCATGCCCGTTGGTCGTGACAAATCATTAGTAAACTCTCCTTGATAGCCAATTGTGTCAGCTATTTGTTGATAGTATTCATTGATTGTGTAATCATAGCCTAGACCGACATTAATATTTTGAGGCATTTCTTCAAAATTATCAATGGCGTAATATACAAAATCAGCGAAATCAGCTGCATACATAAACTCTCTTCTTGCTAGGCCATCGCCCCAAATATCAATAGACTTTAAATTTTTATTCTTAGCATTGTCAATTTTTCTAATTACTGCTGGAATCATATGAGAATGTTCGGGATCAAACTTGTCATGCTTGCCGTATAGATTACAAGGTATGACGGTTTTATATAAAAAAGATTCATCCTCTCTATTTATATATTCACAAAGTCTAGTGCTGGCCACTTTAGCAATAGCGTAGCCTTCATTGGTAGGTTCAAGTTCACCTTTTAAAATAAGCTCTTCTGATAATGGATTTTGAGCATCTCTTGGGTACATACATGAGCTACCAAGATTCATAAACTTCTTAATACCACTAGCCTTAGCTGACATAAGAATATTAAGCCCCATTTGCATGTTATCAACCAAAAATTTTACAGGATGAGACATGTTTGCTTGAATGCCACCAACAACACCAGCAGCATGAATTATCATATCTGGTTTATTGATATTTATATAGTTCTGTACGCTTTTAGAATCCAGTAAGTTTAGTTCTATACTGGTAGGTGATAATATTTCGTGCTTAAGGGCGGATACATGCTCAATAATATTGCGACCAACCATTCCACGAGAGCCTGTTAAAAGAATTTTCATATTAAAACAGTATTAGTTATTCTTTAGTGATGTGCAATTCATGACCATGTTCTTTTAATAGTACATAGCGCTTAGCATCTTTAAGATCTTCACGAATCATTTCAGCGCACATTTCTTGTACAGTGATTTCTGGCACCCAGCCTAGTTCATCTTTTGCTTTCTTTGGACTACCTAGAAGTGTTTCAACCTCTGCTGGTCTAAAGTATCGTTTATCAACTCTAAAAACAATATCGCCAACCTTTAATGCGGGAGCATCATCACCTTCAATAGAGTCTACAATGCCAACTTCATCAAGACCTTCGCCTTTAAAACGAATGCTAATACCTAACTCTAATGCAGACCATTCAATGAACTGACGTACAGAATATTGCACACCTGTGGCAATACAAAAATCATCTGGTTTATCTTGTTGCAACATCATCCACTGCATGCGTACATAATCTTTAGCATGGCCCCAATCGCGTAGTGCATTAATATTACCCATATACAAGCACTCTTCTAGGCCTTGTGCCATATTAGAAAGTCCTCTTGTGATTTTACGAGTCACAAAAGTCTCGCCTCGTCTAGGAGACTCATGATTAAACAAAATACCGTTACAAGCATACATGCCGTAAGACTCGCGATAGTTAACAGTAATCCAATAAGCATACATCTTAGCCACTGCATAAGGTGATCTTGGGTGAAATGGTGTAGTTTCAGTTTGGGGAATCTCTTGAACCTCGCCAAACAATTCTGAAGTTGATGCTTGATAAAAACGAGTTTTCTTCTCCAGCCCTAAGAATCTGATCGCCTCTAAAAGTCTTAATGTGCCCATTGCAACAACATCAGCTGTATATTCTGGTGCTTCAAAACTAACTGCAACATGTGACTGTGCGGCTAAGTTGTATACCTCATCTGGCTCTACTTCTTTTAGTATTCGAGTTAGATTAGAACTGTCTGTTAAATCACCATAGTGTAAATATAGGTTTGGATTTTTATCATGTGGATCTTGGAAAATATGATCAATACGCTGAGTATTAAATGATGAGGCTCTACGTTTTATACCGTGCACCTCATAACCTTTTTCTAATAAAAACTCCGCAAGATATGACCCATCTTGCCCAGTAATACCTGTTATTAACGCTACTTTGTTATTTGTCATAATTTAATTTGTGAAATAATCCTTTACGTATTTATGTACTTGTTTACTTTTTAATAGCTCGTTAATAGTGAGCCATTGATATTCATTATGCTGTTCGGTTGGTAGGTTGAGCGTCTCTTCAATTTTAATCTCATAAGCCAAGTTAACATAGTGTGTTGATACATCTTGATAAATACTGTCATCATAAAAATGTTCAAAAACACCAATAAACTTAGAGGTTGATTTTAACTCAATATTGAGTTCGTCTTTAGCTATACGCATCATTGCGCTATTAATTGTTTCATTTTTGTAAACCCTGCCACCAATTGAAAAAAGATAGTCTTGTGCAGGTTTGTTTATACGCTTACCTAATAGGATTTTATTGTCTTTTTTAACGAGTAGGTCAATTGAAATTAGTGGGGTTGAACTTATGACTGTTTTAAAAATTTTATGATCTATCATTAATCTTCAACCCTACCATAAATATCTTCAAATCTGACAATATCATCTTCCCCTAAGTAAGCACCACTTTGCACTTCAATGATTTCTAATGGCTCGTTGATTTGGTTTTCTAGGGCATGGGTGACACCTAGTGGGATGTAGGTAGATTCGCCTTTGTTAAGGGTAAGTGTCTGCTCGCCATTGACGACTGTAGCTGTGCCACTAACCACTACCCAGTGCTCTGCGCGTTTATGGTGCATTTGCAGTGAGAGTTTGGCTCCGGGTTTAACATGTAATCTTTTTACTTGGAAATATTCACCCGATTCAATAGAGTCGTACCAGCCCCATGGGCGATAGACTTTGCGGTGTGCATTACTCTCGTACCTGCCACTTGCTTGCAGAGATTCGACAATGCTTTTTACTTCTTGAGCTTTGTCTTGGGTGGCAATAAAGGTGGCATCAGGCGTATCTACAATAATTAAATTATTCACGCCTATGGCTGCGACCATGTGATGATCGGCGTTGATGTAGGTGTTGGTGGCATCTTGAGTGATAACATCACCGTTAATGACATTACCTTGGCTATCTTTTATGCCAATATCATATAATGCTGGCCAAGCGCCAATATCGTTCCACTGTGCATCCAGTGGCACAACCACAACATTGTTGGATTTCTCCATAAGGGCGTAATCAATAGAGTCTGATGGAGATGACTCAAAGGCTTGTTTTTCTAGGCGAATAAAATCTAGATCTTGGGTGGCGTTATTAACAGCATTATTAACTGATGCAACAATATCAGGTGCATGTGTTGTGAGCTCGTCAATAAAGGTGTGCGCTTGGAACATGAACATACCAGAGTTCCACAAGTAGTCATTAGTCTTAAGGAATAAGTTGGCAGTTTTTTGGTTGGGCTTTTCAGTAAATTCTTTTACTTTAAACACATCATCAATAACTTCGCCCTTGTGAATGTATCCGTAGCCAGTATTAGCATCCGTTGGCACAATGCCAAAAGTTGCCAGTTTGCCATTTTGTGCTTGATTGCTTGCAATATTAATTGCTTTATGGAATGCTTTAACATCTTGAATGACATGATCAGCTGATAAAACTAGCAATGTCGAGTCATCTGAACCTTTTAATGATTGTAGTGCTGCAGCGGCTATAGCCGGTGCAGTGTTTCTAGCAACAGGTTCTAATAGTATCGTTGGATTTGTAACGTTAATTTGTTGACATTGCTCAGCCACTAAAAATCGATGATCTGCATTACAAACAATGATCGGATCTACAAGATTATCCAACCCATTAAGACGTAGGATGGTTTCTTGAAGCATGGTGTTATCACCCGCCAGCGCCAAATATTGCTTGGGGTATTCTTTACGAGATAATGGCCAGAGCCTTGCTCCTGAGCCACCTGACAAAATAACTGGAATAATATTCATAGAGATCTTTTGCATAAATAATAGTTTTTACCAAAAAATAAAATTCAACTGTTTAACGTTAAGTTAGGCTATTTTTAAGCCATTGACCACTCTATTGATTAGTATAAAATTAATCACTTAGATTATATCAATAAATTTATATTTAAAAAAAACTATGGGTGAAATATATTTAAAAGCATGGTATTCAAATTTTATAATTGCACTATTATTGTTATTCCCTATTTTAATTAACTCAGTAAAAATACTTAGTAGTTTAGTATTATTAATATTAGTCCTCTTGGGTACTTATATTGCCATCACAGAGAAAAAAAATCCATTTCAAATAAAAGAGTTAAGAGTTTTTTCATGGCTGACAGTGGGTTATTTTGGCGTTATGCTATTATCTATTTTGATAGCAGATGGTTTTAATGCTGATTTTTATCATTTAGGGCGTAAATTACAATTTCTATTGGCGCCGCTAATTGCATTGGCAATTTATCAAGTCAATTTACCGCTTAAAAAGATACTACTCAGTCTGAAAGCTGGCTTAATCATTATTGGTGTTATTGTTATAACACAGTTTTTACTAGGCAATGAAAGACCATCAGGCATGATTAATGCTAATATATTTGGTGATATTGCTGTTGCCATGCTATTTCTATCAATCGTACAAGTGTTTAACGAAGAGCCAAAAGACCGACTTATTACCTTTGTCGCAGTATTGGCAGGAATTAGTGCGATATTTTTATCGGGAAGTCGTGGTTCGTGGCTATCGTTTATCATTTTATCTATTATCTATATTGCCTTAATTTACAAGCCATTCTTAAAAAATAACAGTAAAAGAAAATTATCACTAATACTATTAGCTTCAATGATATTTATATTTATCGGCACACAAACCAACGTAGAAAAAAGAATTAATGAAGCAGTTACCGAAGTGCAAAAATGGAATGCTGGAAGCAACTTAAATGACTCTAATGGATTAAGATTACAGATGTGGAGTGCAGGATTAACTGCCGCAAGACAGTCGCCATGGTTTGGTTATGGCTACAGAAATGCAAATAAGATTACATCAGAATACGCACCTACTAATAAAAAAACAATTAGAAATAAAACTCACCTACATAATGAATACATTACTCATTTAGTTTCTGCTGGCATTGTCGGTCTACTAGCTTTACTAACGCTATTATTTGCGCCAATGCTTATTTTTTATAGAAAGCTAAAAGATAGAAAAACTTACTATTACGCATCCATGGGGATTTTATTGTGCACTGGTTATATAACATTTGGCTTTACGCACATAGCATTTGGAGAAGAGCATATAAATACTTTTTATATTTTTTTTATGGCCTTTTTACTTTCAAATGTAGAAACTTTAACACTTAAAAGATGAAATCTATTATGAAATATACTATATTTGTATTGAGTCCTGAAAAATTTATAGAGAGAAGAAATCACATATCTAGACTATTTGACAAGGCCTCAATAAAATTTGAATTTTTATCAATTGATGATGAGGCTGTATTAACTCCTGACTCAATAAAAGAAATCCATGATAAAAAAAGAACTCTAGATAGTTTTGGTAGAGACCTTACTCGAGGTGAGTTAGCCTCTACATTAAACCATTTACTTGCATACAGAAAATTTCTAGACTCGAATAATGAAGTGGTAGTAATATTAGAAGATGATGCTAATTTCAATGTTAATAACTTCCGCCTTATAATTGATTTGCTGATAAAAATGGTCAATAATAAAAAACCACAAGTTTATTTATTAACGCCCACCACTTCATATTTAAATCATAACGCCAAACAAATAAATAAAGACTTTAAAATTGTAAATGTAGTGGCTGCCTGGGGAGCTGGGTATATTATTAACCGTGCAGCTGCAACCAAAATACTTGATGTGAACGCTAGATCATGGATTATCTGCGATGATTGGGTTAAGTATAAAAAATATGCCAATATTAATCTAATGGCTGTTGTTCCACCAATTATTCAGCCAGATCGAAGATTTGAGTCTAATCTTTTAGCAGATCATGAAGACGCTTCTAAACAAAAAGCTTTCAAACAAAGAAGTTTAAAATATATTCTTTCTAGAAATAAAGATAAGATAGCTGCTGACTTAAAAAAGTATCTATGGTTAATTCCATTTAGAGGTTATATTAGAAATAATTCAGAAGAAAAAATCTCTTAACTAATCAAGGACTAAATATAAATATCATTTACGTGGTCAGATAAAATGAAAAGAGGGTGCTTGTGTAATGCTCTTCTCCTTGTGATTCTCCCAAAAACTAACACCTCTATTAAGAATCAGTCAATATTGGAATTTTTTCTATTTTTTAGATTCAAACCTTTCCACATAGCCTCTGCCATTAGAAATTGCTCTTCTGTATCAATATCAAAGACCTCTATCCCATCTTCAATTTCAATATAACGAACATCACTCCAATCCCAATATTTTCCATGCTCAAGGAAATATGATTTTTTATAGAAATAAAGTGCATGTGCAAACTCATAAACTGGCTCAACAGCCTTTGTATCCATTGTCTTAAGATCTTTGCTGAAATTATATGGATTACCGTCCATATCTGTAAAATAATTATTCCTCTTGAGTACCGCAAACTTAGGCTTGTCATCCTCGATGCAGACATCAAGAAACTTAGAAATTGTTTCTAACTTTAAGAAGGGTAAACATCCATTAAAAAATAAGAAATATTCATAAGGCTGATCTGCAAGAAAATCAAAAACCTCTAATGCGGGTCCTTCAGATAAGGCGGATATTTTAGTTCTTTGAACAAAAGGAACTCCATGCATATGACACTTATCCTTAAATAAAGACTCATACCCAGAGAAAAATACATTGTCACCAATTTTTGCAAGCTTACCTAACAGAATATCCGTTAATGATGTATCTGCAAAAGGCCGAATCATCTTCTTTTTACAACGTGTGCTGCTAGTTCTTGCAGCACAAAAAATCCCGATATCTGATTTTTTCATATATTTCTCCTGCTCACAATATCAAATCCAACGAAATGGGGGTGCCGCGAGCAATGTAAGATTTTGCAACACAACTTAGCACGTGTTCATAATGTTTGGGCTCCAAGCCGAATCCAGGTCGAATCCTTTTAATATTTTCTTTTGTTAATTTTTCACCCTTTTGAATATTTTCTACTGCATAAATTGAACGACGAAACTTAACATTAGACTTTTCTGCTTCTTTTCTCTCATAGCCAGTGATACCTAAAGACTGCCATGCAATTTTAGTATCAATACACAATTGCTTCAATTCATGAGGTTCTAGTGAGAATTCGCTATCTGGACCTTTGTCACCCCTTGAAAGAGTAAAGTGCTTTTCAATCACAACTGCACCCAGGGCAACACTTGTTGTTGCAACAGTTGTACCCATTGTGTGATCAGATAAACCCACTAAAGTATTAAATCGTTTTTCTAAATCAGGGATAGTGTTTAAGTTAGATTGCTCTACCGGTGCTGGATAGCTGCTAATACAATGTAACAACACTAAATCTTGACAACCATTTTCTCTTGCTACATTCACCACTTCACTAATTTCATCTAAATTTGCCATGCCTGTCGAGATAATCATTGGCTTTTTAGTTTGGGCAATGTATGCAACTAATGGCAGGTCTGTCATTTCAAATGAAGCAACCTTGTAAACAGGATTGTTTAATTCTTCCAGAAAATCAACAGCAGTTTCATCAAAAGGTGTACTGAATATTGTTATGCCAATCTCTTTAGCATACTCGAACAAAGGTTTGTGCCATTCATAAGGAGTTTGAGCCTCCTTGTACAAATCATAAAGACTGTAGCCATCCCACAATCCACCTGTGATTTGAAATTCCTTTCTATCGCAGTCAATTGTCATTGTATCAGCAGTATAGGTTTGAATTTTTACAGCATCTACACCAGCTTCTTTTGCAACTTTAATACTCTCAAAAGCACGCTCAATACTGCCATTGTGATTAGCCGAAAGCTCTGCAATAATATATGGCGGACAATCTAAGCCAATGTTTTTATTGTCAATTGTAAATAAATTATTCATCATCTTTATATATAGTTAAGTTGAACTTTTTCCCGTCTTTATAGAAAAAAGCAGGGAATCGACTTTCGTCGCAAACTCTAATCAAATCAAATTGCTCTGACAAGCTTTTATCTATATCTATCTCGCTATCTTTAGGCGTTCGCTTTGAAAAATATGAGGCGCCTTCCTCAGATTGAGGTTGAGAGCTAACAGTATTAAAATTATTAATTGCAAAATTAATTAATTCTATCTCAGTATTAAAAATTAATTGATTAATCTCTTCAAAAAGTACTGTCTTAGGAATTTCAATATTAAGTTTTTCCCAAATATCCCCAGTATCAACTTGATCTTCTGCCTCTATCAAACTTACAGTTATACTAGTTGCGCCACTAACTATTTCCCATATATGCGGACTCCATCCTCTACCATGCGGTAAATCACTTGCATGGACAACCAATGTCTTTTGAAATTTATCTCGCACTGTCTTTGACACAACCTCAGAGCACGATATTAAAAACAGAATATCTCCTTCGCTTAGATCTTCCACTGAATGCACAAGGTTTATCTGATGGTTGCTTTTATTCTTCTCAATCCATTCAACTAGGTATGAGAATATAGGGTGCTCTTTTGATGTTATGAAAATTGAAATATTCATATTGCTTGAGCCACTCTTTTAACTCCTAATCCATCGCATACGATTTTCGACTTAGCCGACATATCTTGCCACAAAGTAAAATCATCGATTACCGTCTGAAGATTATTTTTTAAATCCTGTACTATTGTAACAGCGCCTAATTGCTCCAAACTATTTGCTATTTCTTTTTGATTTTCAGCTAAAATATATAGCAATGTCGGTAAACCTAAACAGCACCTTTCCCATGAAGTAGACCCGCCCGCACCAATTGCCAAATCTGCATTCAACATTAACTCCGCCATATTGCTAGCTCCAATAATTACTTCAACATTCTTATCTTGAGAGTAAGTTTTAATCATTTCATTATGCGGGGAATTTTGACCCAAAACTACTACAATATTAAATATATTACTAATGTTTTGTAAAACATTATAAGTCAGATTTTGATTATCACTACCACCCATAC
>Ga0233447_1003549_pt1 | contig 9845 bp, 9 predicted proteins | sample SI_124_October20_3_FD_183014 | JGI IMG/M metagenome (GOLD analysis project Ga0233447, IMG submission 183014) | Seawater microbial communities from Saanich Inlet, British Columbia, Canada - SI_124_October2016_135_MG | ecosystem: Environmental > Aquatic > Marine > Inlet | place: Canada: British...
CGATGACCTCCAATGACAAATATGCTGAGCTACCTTTTAGTTTTTGCACTTGCAAAAACGTATTATCTGAATATCGTTTTCTTCTAATTTTATGTCAACTTAATGACCTAGTTCTCCAAAACCCCGATAAAAATCAGAGGATTGTTCACACTGCTTTTGCAGAAGGTGATCTTTTGCAAACATGGCTCTTGGTCAAGGGGCTTTTGAGCTTAGAATTTACCAACATCCATATTAATCTTATTGGATTAACATTATTTTCTGAAGAAATTGCCGATAAATTTAAAAATTCATTCGATCGTAGAGAATGCCTTGAAGTTAGTGTTTATCTTCATGCACAAGAATACATAGATGCTGTAGAAGAAAAAAAAGCTGTTCCTAGTAATAGTTTTGATGTGGTTGACGCACTTGAACAGCCTCTCTTCCATGGTTTTCCAGAAGGTTTTAAAGAAAAATATTTTAATTCTATATTCTTTAAGAGGGAGTGGGGCACGGGTCTTGAAGAAATGCGATTTTATGTGTCCAGGAAGAGCGGAGAAGGGAGAATGTATGTGCCCCAGGATCTCACAAGAAGTGAGTATGTAAAAGTAAGATCAGAACTAAAAACTTTCTTAGAAACAGAAGGTAATTTAATACGTACTAATGTTCAAGAGTGGTTTGACTCTATTGGAAGTAGAGCGATGAGCGATCCATTGTATAGGTCCTTAATATGGCGTATAGACGAAGCTTGGAGGAAACGTTGTGACCGTTCTTTGTCTTTGGTGGAAGATGATGTCGATCTATCTTCCTGTCCTCCTTTTTCTATTGAACTTAGATTTAGTCCATTCTTAGATTTTGAAACATTGGTTGAGCAAACCAAAGATCTACGCTCAGTTCCGTTAATTTATGGACTTAATGGAAATCGTCTTGTAAAACATGAAGGGAGTACATATTTCCCATGGGATGATATTCCGAGCAATGAACCTAGATGCATTGAAGATTGCGCTGATTCTGCTGCACCAGCAGCAGCACCACCACCACCACCACCACCAGCAGCAGCAGCACCACCACCACCAGCAGCAGCAGCACCACCACCAGCACCAGCAGCAGCAGCGGCAATGCCAGCAGCGATATAGCATCCGGGAGGGAAACATGAGTAAGATTTTTACTTCTTAAACACCATTGATGGAAGAAGCAAAACCTTACATAGTACAAGATTCGTTGAAAATGAATTGGGGTTGTAGTATAACATTAAAATATAGTATATATAAAACGCGAACCTTTAGTTAGAAATAATCGGAAATCAGAGAAAATTTGATGGAATATATTCAGAGTTGTCATCCTATGTTTTTATATGAAAGAGAAATATGGGATGATGGTGTTTCTTTTATAGCTGGGATTGATGAAGCAGGCCGCGGGCCTCTTGCTGGGCCTGTAGTTGCTGCAGCAGTAATTATTCCGAAAGAAACAAAGTTTCCTTTAGTCAATGATTCAAAAAAGCTGACAGATAAACAGCGTAGGGTTTTGCGTACAGAAATTATGTCCGTTGATGAAGTGCTTTTCTCTATAGTTGAAATTTCAGTCAGTGAAATTGAAAAAATAAACATATTAAGAGCTACGCATTTAGCGATGAAAAAAACTGTTCAAAAATTGCAATGTGCTGATTTTGCGTTAATTGATGGTTTACCTGTCCCCCAATTTCCTATTCCTTCCAAAGCGATTGTAAAGGGCGATTCTAAATCAGCAAGCATTGCTGCAGCCAGTATTCTTGCTAAAGTTTACAGGGATGAGTTAATGGAAAAATACGCTGTTAAATATCCACAATACGGTTTTGATAAAAATAAAGGTTATGGTACATCAGCGCATATGACAGCTTTAAAAAAATATGGTCCATGCCCAATACATAGAAAAACATTTGCACCTGTGAAAAGCTTACTATAGGCAGTTAGGCATCGGGCATCGGGCATCGGGCATCGGGCATCGGGCATCGGGATTTTATACTAAAAAAGTGATGGAGTAGTAGATGAGCAGAAATTTCGAAGAGCTGGAAGTTTGGAAAAGGGCTTGTCGTTTAGCTGTAGAAATATACAAAGCATTAGCCGATAGTCGTGAATATTCACTAAAAGATCAAATGACCAGAGCTGCGGTTTCAGTTGCATCTAATATTGCAGAAGGAGCTGAACGTGCAACACAGAAAGAATATCTGCGATTTCTTGATATTGCAAAAGGTTCAGCAGGAGAGCTTAGAACACAACTATACATTATTGTAAAGTTGCATATTATAAACAAAGTTGAGGCTCAAAAGCTAATAGAAGAAACAAGAGTTATTTCTAAAATGCTTCAGGCTTTACAAAATGCGTTGCGAAAAGGATAGCGCTTCTGATATCAGAAATCGGATGTCGTGCATTCGTTTTATGGAAAGATTATTGGCGAAGCCCGAAGCCTGAAGCCCGAAACCCAAAATTATTGGAGTAAAAAAATGGCTAAATATTCAGTTGATATAATACGGCATAGTGCTGCGCATTTAATGGCTGCCGCCGTTCAGGAATTGTTTCCGAGCGCAAAATTTGATATTGGGCCTTCTACTGCAGATGGTTTTTATTACGATTTTGACTTGGAACAACGTCTGGTGCCAGAAGATCTGAAAAAAATAGAAAATACAATGAAGAAGTTTATCAATAAAAAGATTCCTTTTGAGTATTTTTTATTACCTCGTGAAAAGGCAAACGAATTGCTCAGAGATCAAAATCAAACCTATAAGCTTGAAAGGCTTGCTGACATACCTGAAGGAGATGAAATAACTTTTTATAAATGCGGTGAGTTTGTAGATTTATGTCGAGGTCCGCATGTTGAGCACACTGGACAGATAGGGGCAGTAAAGTTGCTTTCAATTGCGGGTTCATATTTTCGTGGTAAAGAAAGCAACCCTATGCTTCAGAGAATATACGGTACTGCTTTCAATGAAAAAAAAGAACTTCATACTTATTTGCAACAGATCGAGGAAGCTAAAAAACGCGATCATAGAAAGCTAGGGAAGGAACTGGATCTTTTCAGTATTTCTGAACAGGTTGGTGGAGGACTGGCTCTTTGGCATCCTAAAGGTGCTCTGGTTAGAAACCTTTTTGAAACTTTTTGGAGAGAAGAACACTATCAGAACGGTTATGATCTCTTATTTACTCCGCATATTGGACGTTCCGGGCTATGGGAAACCAGTGGACACTTAGATTTTTATGGTGATGCAATGTATGCACCAATGGACGTTGATGGGAATGATTACTATGTAAAACCCATGAACTGCCCTTTTCATATAGAAGTTTATCAGTCAAGGCTACGTTCCTATAGAGAATTACCCTTACGTTGGGCAGAGCTTGGCACCGTTTATAGATATGAAAAAAGTGGGGTTTTGCATGGCTTGCTTAGAGTGAGAGGTTTTACGCAGGATGATGCGCATGTAATTTGTACTCCAGAACAAATTGAAGCTGAAATTTCAGAAGTTCTCCGTTTTAGTTTATCTATTTGGAAATCATTTGGCTTTACTGATATTAAAGCTTATCTGGCAACAAAACCGGAAAAATCTGTTGGTGAACCTGAGCAATGGGAACAAGCTCTTCACTCTTTGGAAAAAGCAGTAAAAGAGCATGGGCTTGAATGTGAAATGGACATTGGAGGCGGAGCCTTTTATGGACCCAAAATTGATTTAAAAATTAAAGATGCGCTGGGGCGAGAGTGGCAGATGACTACAATTCAGTTTGATTTTAATCTACCTGAACGTTTTGGAATGTCATATATCGGAGAAGACGGAAGAAAACATCAACCGTATATGGTTCATAGAGCTTTGCTGGGGTCACTAGAGCGTTTTTTTGGAATTTTAATAGAACATTACTCGGGAGCATTTCCTTTATGGTTAGCGCCGGAACAGGTTAGGATTCTGCCAATTACAGAATGCCATCATGAATATGTATTAAGTGCTCAAAAAACATTGAAACTTTTGGGTTTGCGTATAGATACGGATTGTCGTTCAGAAACGATTGGTTCCAAAATAAAAAATGCCAGAAACGCAAGAATTCCATATATTTTAGTAGCTGGAGACCGCGAAGTCGAGTCAGGTACTTTTTCAGTAAGGTCTAGACGAGAAGGACAAATTGGAGAATTAACCCTGAAAACATTGAAGGAAAAACTTTTAGATGACATAGATAAAAAGATTTAAAATATAGAATACTTTAAAAAGGGAGATGAAAAAATAACTAGTCTGAGTATATTAACATTTGAAATTTTTGAAAAACATCGTATTCTTATACTCTTTTTGATGTTGTTTGTGAAATTTTATAAGGAGGTAGAAAAATAGCTAAATTATTGAAGAAGGGTAGTTCGTCTTTTTCAGGAAAAGAAGTTCTGCTGATTGGCGAAGATGGTGAGCAGATAGGAAAAATCACTGTTGATAGAGCTTTTGAACTTGCAAAAGAAGCAGGGTTAGATGTTGTAATTGTAGCTGACAAAGCAGACCCGCCCGTCTGCAGAATTCTTGATTATGGAAGATTGCGTTACGATCAGAAGCGCAAACTTAAAAATCAAAAGAAAAAACAACATGCTCAAAAGATGAAAGAAATTAAGTTCCATGTTAATGTGGATAAGCATGATTATGAATATAAAATTAACCATGCAAAAGAATTTCTTAAAAAGGGATATAAAATAAAACTAAGCCTTGTCTTCAGAGGTAGAGAGGCAGCACATAAAGCAATCGGATTTGAAATAATTGAAAAAGCAGTTTTAGCTCTTGATGAAATCGGGCTGTCTGAAAACAAGCCAATTCTTTCAGGCAAAACCATTTCTGTTTCAATGAATCCATCTAAATAGACGTTGTCTGTGAAAAAGTTTCCAGACAAAAGTGAATAGTATCTAGTCGATACTGAAAAGCTCCAGCTTATGTTGCATGAGTGTAACTATTTAGCCGAGCACTGTTCACTGAGATATTGAAATTGGCTGGCATCGGCCTTTTCAGTAATAAATTAACTTAAATACATAAGGAGATTAACGATGCCTAAGATGAAAACAAGAAAGTGTGCGGCAAAGCGCCTGAAACAGACAGGTACAGGTAAATACCGCCATAATAAAGCAGGTTCGCGTCATATTTTGACAAAGAAAAGTTCAAAACGTAAGCGTCGTCTTCGTCAGGATGGTGAGATAAAATCTTCTGAACTCGGAAGAATCAGGGCATCTTTACCTTACGGTTTATAAGAAAAAGTATTTGTTAAAAAATAAAGTGGAGTTTTAAAATATTATGGCTAAAACCAGTTTTGCTGTAGCGTCGCGTAAACGCCGAAAACGTGCACTAAAAAGAGCAAAAGGCTTTTATGGTGCAAGAAGTAAAAATATAAGAACTGTTTATGATGCAATAGATAAAGCAGATGCACATGCTTATGTTGGACGTAAACAAAAGAAGCGTCAATTTAGACGTCTCTGGACGATACGTATTAACGCAGCATGTAGAATGCTTGATATGAATTATAGTACTTTTATGCATGGATTAAAGTTGATTGATGTAGAAATTAATAGAAAAATGCTATCTGAAATGGCGATTCATGATGAAGCTGCTTTTACAATGCTTGTTGATAAGGCAAAGGAAGCATTAAAAAAGTAAATTTACTCCAAGATAATGCTAAAATCCTAGGTAGATTTGTTTTTATGAGTTTAGGCCTTTAACAAAACAATGAATCATCCGGTTCGGTTTAGTTAAAGGCTTTTCAAGTTAAACTTGCTTTATCTTTTTATTTTGATCAGCAATACAAACCTTTTCTACATCAATAAATTAAAGAGCAAATTCCTGTATTTTTAAATTATGTAAGTATAGAAAAACAAGAGATCTTCAAAATTATGGATGCTTCAATTAACGAAAAATTTAAATTAATTTTGGCTGAAGCTGAACAATCATTGCTCTTAGCAAAAACGCCTGAAGAAGTAGAAGAAGTTAGGATAAAGATTAACGGTCGTAAGGGAAGTATTACAGCTGCTAGTAAAGAACTTGGAAAATTGGTAAAAGAAAAACGCCCCGAGGCCGGCAAGGCACTTAATATTACCAAAAACAAAATACTGGCATTATTCGCTGAAGCGAGTGAAAGGGTTAACAATCTCAACCAGACATTAGCAGTTGATAATAAGATAGATGTAACACTCCCTGGACGTAAATGGGAATTTGGCAAAAAACACCCAATTACTCAAACAATTGATGACTGTATTGATATTTTTAGGAGAATTGGATTTATTGTTGCAGATGGCCCGAATATTGAAACGGTATATCATTGTTTCGATGCCTTAAATTCTCCAGAGAACCATTCATCAAGGGGGCTAAGTGATACCTTTTACTTTTCAGATGGCAGACTGCTTAGAACACAAACTTCAACTGTACAGATACGCGTGATGGAAAATCAGGAGCCACCAGTTAGGATTATTGCTCCCGGACCTTGTTTTAGACCTGATACCCCTGATGCATCACATAGCGCTAACTTTCATCAACTTGAAGGTCTGTATATCGACAAGGATGTATCATTGGCAGATTTAAAGAGTACTCTCCTTTATTTTGCAAGAGAACTTCTTGGTGATAAGGTACAAATTCGTTTCCGCCCACATTACTTTCCATTTACTGAACCAAGTATTGAGTATGACTTTTCCTGTACGGCATGCAATGAAAAAGGTTGTAGAGTATGTAAAAATTCAGGTTGGCTGGAAGTTTCAGGTGCCGGCATGGTAGATCCAAATGTATTAAAAAATGTAGGCTATGATCCAATACAATGGAGTGGATTTGCTTGGGGAATGGGAGTTGAACGAATTGCTATGATACGACACGGCATCAATGATATTAGATACTTTTATGATAACGACACAAGATTCCTTAATCAGTTTTAACTGTTAAGTTTTGTGATAAATTAATTTCCAGATCAAAAATGTTGCATGCATTAATGAAATCCTTAACACCTAAAAAAATAGGCGTTTTTTTATGAAAATTACCTATAATTGGTTAAAAAAATATATTGATGTCCCTTACACATCAGAAGAACTCGCAGACAAACTTACAACGGCTGGAATTGAAGTTGAAGAAGTTTCCATAGCTAATATTATTCCTGAAGGCATTGTTGTTGCAGAGATTCTGGAGAGAAAACCTCATCCTAACGCAGATAAGCTATCTATTTGCAATGTTTCTACAGGCAAAGAAGAACTTCAGATTGTCTGCGGTGCACCAAATTGTGATGTCGGATTAAAAACTTCGCTAGCAACGATAGGAACTGTCTTCATTAATGAAAAAATTGGAGAGAAATTTAAAATAAAAAAATCCAAACTTCGTGGTGTAGAATCTTATGGAATGCTTTGTAGCGCAACAGAGCTTGGGCTTAGTGAAGACCATCGTGGGATAATGGAGTTTTCGAAAGACACTCCTGTAGGAATACCTGTGTCAAGTTTGATAGAAGCGGATACTGTATATGACTTGGAGATAACACCAAACCGGCCAGATTGGTTGTCTGTGATTGGTATAGTAAGAGAAATATGGGCTTTGTCAGGAAATGAAATGAGGAATCTCGGCATTGTTGTTCCTGGAGCTACAAAAGATAAGGACTATTCTAATTTAATTGAGGTTCAAGATTATGCACTTTGTCCAAAATATACGGGCAGAGTTATTCGCGGAGTTACGGTAAAGGAAAGTCCAACTTGGATGAAAGAAATATTGATTTCTATTGGATTGCGTCCTATCAACAACATCGTTGACATTTCAAATTTTGTATTATTTGAAACGGGTCAGCCACTTCATGTTTTTGACCTGGACGAGTTGGAAGAGAACCGTATTATTGTTCGCAGAGCAGGGCTGAATGAGAAAATTGTTGCACTTAATGGAATAGAATATAAATTATCTAATGATAACTTAGTTATCGCAGACGCTGCTAAACCAATCTGTATTGCTGGCATTATGGGAGGAGAGCATAGTGCTGTAACAGAAAAGACAAAAAACATACTTATTGAAAGTGCATATTTTAATCCAGCTAATATCCGTGCAACGTCAAGAAAGTTTAACTTGTCTTCAGATTCTTCCTATAGATTTGAGCGTGGTATTGATGTTGGGATGGTTTGTGCTGCGAGTGATAGAGCCGCTATCTTGATACTTAAGTATGGAGGAGGAACCCTCTGCTCAGAAATTATAAATGCAAAAGATGACAGCAATATACCCAAACCTAAAACTGTAGTATGCTGTTTTGATAATATAAGAAACCTTCTTGGAATTGATATTTCTGATGACAGAATTATTGATATTTTTAGAAAATTAGGGTTGGGTGTTAAAAATATAACTAAGAAAAAATGTGATGTTACTGCAACTTCATTCAGGCTGGACATTGAACGTGAAGCAGACCTAGCTGAGGAAGTAATCAGGATTTATGGGTTATCAAAAATTCCTGTAGTTGAGGTTAAAGCCTTGCCAGGTGGATCAATAAAAAAAGATGCTTATACAACATTGTCTGCTGCACGGGATGAACTTATTTCGTTGGGGCTTACGGAGTGTATTAATTATACACTAATTGACAGAAAAACTATTTTGAAAGATTCAAGATTTAAGAAAGAAGATTTATTGGAAGTAATAAATCCTATTAGCAGTGATGGCTCAGCCATGCGCCCATCTCTACTCTTCGGAGTTTTAAAGAATCTAGAAAGAAATATTTCACATAATCTTCATGATTTAAAGTTGTTTGAAATTGGCACTGTATATTCTGCTGATAAAAAAGTACACCCTGAAGAAAGGAAAAATAGTTGTATCGTAATTACAGGCCGAAAGTATCCGGAGCGCTATTCCAAAGAAAAAACAGTAGAATATGATTTCTATGACATGAAAGGTTTTCTTGAATCATGGTTTGCCATGAGAAAAATTAAAAACTATTCTGTAACAAAAACTGAAAATCCTGTTTTTAAGCCTGGGTTTGGCGCTGACTTTATTTTAAATGGCAAGTCTGTTATTTCCTTTGGTGAGATTGCAGAAGATTTCACAAAAGGAATTCGTCTAAAATATCCTGTATACGTTGCTTTAGTCGAATTGGATAAAATTTTGAATACTCAAATACCAGTTATTCCATATCAACTCGTGACTCAATTTCCTGCCATAACGCGTGATGTTGCTGTTATTGTAGATGAATCTATTGAAAACAGTTTGATTGTTGATTGCATCAAACGAGCAAAATGCAAAATGCTTGAAAATATAGAAATACTTGACATTTATCTTGATGAGTCTATTGGAAAAAATAAAAAAAGTATTGCATACACACTGACTTTTAGGAATCCAGTTACAACTTTAACTGATAAAGAAGTGAACAAAGCCCATGAAATGATAAGAGCTAAACTTCTTAAAGAATTACCCCTAACACTAAGATAGAAAGATACCTCCCCTACAGCTAAAAATCAGAAGGGAGAGGTGATAGTTAAAGAGATCAACACTTTAATATTCGGTTCTTTATTCATTTTAACTGTGCCAGTCCTAAACTCTTCCTCCTGTTCGATGCTTTTTTTCAGCGTGGTCCTACGTCGTTCTGGCTCTTCGACAGACATGTGTTACTGCAACCATTGAAGATCGACTGCGATCCTCCACCTATTTTTTCTAATTCTTGCAAAGGGATCTGAAGTTCACCAAGCTCTTTTAACAGTTCCCTTGCTTTTTCCATTCTTTCTTTCTTTGTCAGCTGTTTTTCCTTTGACATTTTGTTACCTTTCTGTTGGTAACACTAAATTATGGCCCATCTTTATTTATTCTTAAGCAGCGTTAATTTACAAATAGTGTGGGTTATCTATTTCCTTTGATCCATAGATTCGGCAGAAGTTGGGCTATGTCTTTGTGTGGATGT